>VTLG01002187.1_pt1 | contig 62492 bp, 56 predicted proteins | sample 4694571 | NCBI WGS metagenome assembly VTLG01 (sample SAMN12604809, study PRJNA352737) | marine metagenome | biome: ENVO:00000447; feature: ENVO:00000209|ENVO:00000569|ENVO:01000036; material: ENVO:00002151; isolation source: viral sequences binned using virsorter ...
CATGGAAAATCATAGCTCCAGAAGCTGGGCCAGACTGTACATTTTTGTCTGGAGTAAACATGGTCATTGGAAGATAACCAAAAGCTCCTCCGCCGATTCCTCCAGCGTGTACGTTCAATGTCAGCAGAGCACCTGAGTCTCCAAGCGACTGTACGTTATGAGCGTGTAAACTCATTGTAGAGAACTGGCCACTAATGTCTGAGACATTTGCGAACAGGTTCATACCACTTGCTATCGTCTTAGACGTAAACGAGTGTAATCCTAACTTTGTAAGAACATTGTCTGGGCTACCGGATGCGCTAAGAACCATCATCCCCGAGTTGGCAACAGGAGGCTGCGAGAAGGAGTGCAGATTTACAGAGTTTACCAATCCTGAATGCGACACGTTGAACAGTCTAACAAATCCGTCCTGACGCTGCTTAACACCGCTCATTGTTAGAGTCATTAATCCACTTGTTGGATGAGCACTAACATAAGCATCATCTGTAGTTACATGCGCACTATGTATATCTATAGTAGAATCATACTTACCGCCAGAAGGATAAACCACATCATACTGCAAGAACATATCATTAATGTCTTCAGAGTAATACCTATGATTAAACTCTGACAGCTTTCTCTCACTATTGTCTGAGAAAGTCGCCCATGCTTCAGACGTGTCAAAAAGACTATCGTAATCAAAGTTTGTATATATTTTATGGACACATCCAGAAGGCTTTAGATAATGCGATACCCTATTGACTAATCCCCAATTAGTTTTATTTGGATCAAATCTGTGATCTTTGTTTTTTGTATATAGACTAACTACTAGCTTTGGCCCTCTGCTTCCATCATTCCACTCTATATCATTAGTAGTTCTGTGCTCTAAAACAGTTTCGACAACAAGCGCTCTTTCTGAGAATTTATACCCTCTGGGAACGCTCTTAGTTATTCGTGGCCCAATAGAATGGAAGTTTTCAGCAGCTTGCGATAAGTTAAATCTTAAGAAGTCGTTTTCAATTTGACTGTGATAGGAAACTCCACTATCTATGTTTGAAGGCATAGTAAATGAGTTGGACACTTTATTTATATAAGGATCGCCACTGTTTGATATATTAAACGATAATAGATCTCTACCAACCCTAGTAGTCCACCAATCAAACGAAGAATCAAATTCACAATATTTAAACGCGCCTAAGTCCCACTTTGTAGTATCTTGGTTTACTCTGTCCCAGAGTTTGTACCTATCATTTTCAGGCTGCTCTCCACTGGCCCAGAACTTTACTCTATTGTTTTCTAAAAACTCTTCTGCTGTTGTTTGCTTATGTGTTAAATCTGGAGAGCTGTATACTACATTACCACTATCCGACAGGCCAAATTCGCTAACAAACATGTCCATTCCAACACCTGTGCCTGCTGTATGACCAAGGAGTAGGTTTCCTGTGCCAGTAGCCATTACAAACTCATGTGAGCTTGCCCTGTGCGTTGTCCAGTCTCCGCTTGCTATTTCGTTATCAGTATACAGTCTTAGTTTTTTAGATCCCTTATCGTTATAGGTAAGCACTACCGAGAGGGGGTACTGATAGTTACTGTAATCAATTGTATCTTTTGCGGTTATAATTTCTCCACCAGCCGTACTTGCAAAACCACAAAGGTAGCCGTTTGACCATCCCAAAGCAAACTCAGGCACAGTGGTGCTTATAAATTTAGAAAACAGTATACCAGAGCTAAACTGATTGTAGTTTGTTCCACTTACAGTAATGTCAGGTGTGAATCGTATATATGCAGAGAAACCTTTTGCAGGCTCTACTTCGACATCTCCAAAATTTATATGCGAGTTTGCTCCAGAAGTTCTAACAACGGTGTTAAATGCATCTGCTATGTTACCATATAGCTCATGGTCTGAGAAGTCATCGGCGCCGTTAGCAAGAGAAGTCCAGTCTGTAGTTTGGTATGCAGTTGTGTGGCTGGCTAACTGTTGAGAGAATATATCACTTGCGGTGAATCTCCAGCCGTGGTTATTAAGGTAAGCAGAACCAAACGCTACATTGTGCAAGGTTCCTGTTAAAGTACCTACACTTGGAGTTATTGTAGTTGAGCCAGCCTGATTATCAAAGTCAAAGAACCCCGACATGAATGGGCTATACAAAGTCGGGTTTTCAAAACCAAAGCCAAATTCATCTGGGTCGAATGGGCCATTTACTAATCCTATATGACCACGCCATCTTCTAGAGTAGTTTGACTTTATAGTTTCTGGAGTCTTGTAGCCATGAGGTATATTTGATATAGTTGACAAGGCACCATATCCAGATCCAGCATTTATAATGTCGTCGCCTGTCTGTCTGGTTGTAGGATAGAACTTTGCCTCTGGCCTTGTGCTATCAATCTTACCTATCTTCTCTGAACCGATAGTGTGTACATTGAGAGCATTTGTAGGTTTGTATTTAACACAAAGCTCTATCTTTGATATAGCAGCTCCGGTTGGTAGCGGATATATATCTAAATATATGTTCTCAAAGAATGAGGATGATTTAAAATCAGTTTTTGTACCTATCTCTACAGGGTCTTTATAGACTTTTAAAGGCACCTCGTAGTCAGTAAAGGTGGTGGAGTTGACAATGGTAGACGGAAGCTGGTAATGATCTCCACCATCGTTATTAGTTGTGTCTTTGGAATAGAACTGATCTTGGTCAGATATAGATTCAGCAGATATACCAAACTCATCTGTTGGATTGTACCCAGAGAAGGTCGGTATAGTTCCGTAGCCGCTTGCGTTCTGCAAGAATCCACCAACAGCGCTTGTAACATTAAGAAGCCTGTCGTCGCTGAAGCCAACCACGTCTAACGCATAGTCTCTTGTTCCCGTTGCTTTCTTAGCGTTAACTTTTAGATAAACTGAATCAACTGTGAAGAAGTTGTCTATCGGCTGCTCTTTCACCAGCTCTGCAACTGGGTAGGCGCCACTGGCAAAGCCAAAACCAAACTCGCCGTTCTTATACGCAAAGTAGGCTCCGGGAACAGTAGTTCCAAACTTCAAGACTAACTTGCCAGAGTCCTGTATATTTGGAACAGGAGATGCGGTGGAAGCCATTGTTATGTATTCAGTCTTACTATCGTTTGTAATGTTTGATACTAACTTAGCAATTCCAGAAGTCGTCTGGTTTGAATGTAAAGAGGCGTTATCATGCCATATGCTACTGGAAAGAGGATAGATGCCGGTGTCAAAATCCCAAGGCCTCATATCTGTTGGCGGGAAACATCTTAGAAGCCTGTTGCCAGTTGGAGTAACCTGCAGGTGCATACCAAGATATAGCTCTTTGTGCGTATCAAAGTAACCACTATTCGCTATCTCTATGGCAGATATTCTTATACTGTTAGTTGGATTATTCGTTCCGTCCTGTATTCTTGTAGATAAAGGAGATCCGTCAAGAGCCAAGTAGTCATTGTTACCCTGTATGCCAGACATTTCATGCAGGCAGCCAGACTCAAAACCAAAATCAAAACCAACATCAAAAGGTTTGTCTAAACACTCTGCAAACAAGTCGAAAGAAAGAGTATATCCGTTATCCTCTTCCATAAACGGATAGCCATGCTCCCACTGTTTTTTGCCAAGATTGCTTTTTATTGCGGCAGAACCATAAGTAGAATAGTTATAATATGTTGGGTGACTTGGATCTTCATAGTCGCAGTCCCCGTACAGTTGTATATCACCATACTGTACGATTAGATTGCCCGAAGGGTCTTCAAACTTAATGTTCTGTATAGTATATCTGGGCGATGTCGTCTTTTCTGTATCCCAAGGTGCCGCCGCCCTAAAGTATATTTTACTATCTACTGGCGTGACCCTCGGTGCGTCTACAAAGCACTTGTATGAAAATGTGCCATCAGTATATATAGAAGAGGGATGTATAAACGTGGATATATCATCTGAGTATCTATCACTATGTTTTAAGTTTTCATGATAGTTACCGTCAAACACACCCTCGTCTATACTCAGATAAGTATTTGTGGTTGTGTTGCCTTGGTTGACGAATAGTCCGGGAGTATGATCTCCAGAAGGATACAGCTTTTGAATTCCACTACATGTGCTGTTGTAATCTACTTTGAAGGGAGAGTAGCCAGATGGTGTTAGCCTGTCACCAGCTTTGCACCCAAGAGCAGAGAAGTCTCCAGCAAATTTATCTGTGTATCCGGGTAAAACAACACCGCTTGCTTTGATTCTTCCAAAGACACCTTTTGAGACACCTATGGATTTACTAAGTATGCCTTTACCATCAAGACTTTCTTTGACTCTATAGTTAGCAGTTAGACCCTCTGCAAGATCAGCCTCAGCTTTCATGTCGGCTGAAACTGTTTTCTCTCTAATAAGATCCGCCTTGAGTGTAGCTTTGGCGGCTATCGGCCCTCTTAATTGCGCAGGCCAAGCGTTTGCAAAGGCTTTAAGGACTGCTCCCTCACCTTTTACACTACGACTAACACGTTTTACACATAGGCATTCTACTGACATTAATTCCTATTCCTTAGAAAACCGCCACCAAATTTGGCTCTACCAGACTGGTCAAATTCCAGAGTCTTGATTTTCTCTCCAACTTCCTGCATCAATTCGTTCTTGATATTATCTTTAAGCTCGGATAAGAATCCGCCGCCATTTAGATTGACATTAACATTTGCTGTGTCAAGTTTTACTCTAAACTTCATGTTTTGCAACTTAGCTATATTAGCTGCGAGATCGCTGTTAAACTGATTCAGACTATTTGTTAGGTTAGTAACCATTGCTGGATCAATTCCAAGCATACCTCCACCCGGCTGTATAGAGCCTCCGTTTGCTGCATATACTACTCCACCCCTTGCATAACCTTGAGCTCCGCCACCGCCATTGTTCATAGCTTTTAGTAACTGCAAGTTGTTACCTCTTTGTACCGCACCTCTATTAACCACAAACTCACCCGGAGTAAGCATGGCTGGAACTGTGTCTGTTCCTCTAGGCACAAACATTCCATTGCTTGCATATACCATTCCACCCCTTGCAAATCCTCCGGGAGTCACTACCGGCTCGTTTGGATTTATTGGGGTAGCTGCTATCTTTGCGTTCTGTACATTTATTTCTGCTGACTGAACTTGCATCTGCGCAAAGTTTGCCATCTCCTGACCAGCCGCAGCTAGCTCTTTAGCAAGGCCTATTTGCTGATCTCTGAGAGCCTGCTCTTCTGTTGTTTGTCCGGCAAGCATAGCAGCCATTCTTGGGTCTTCAACACCTCTGGCACTAAGGGCTAGACCAGCTGCTCTCTGCTTGGCTTCAGCTATATCCAAGCCAAATACGTCGCGCACACCAGCCTCTGACATTTTCTCTATGTTTTGGAAGGCTTGACCCAAGGCGTCTGCACCAAACAGGCTGGCCAACTGTTGATCTCCCAACGAGACTGCAGCCGTCGCTCCTACAGCAGCTTGATCGGTTAAGAATTTCTCCATATCTCCTGATATCAGAGCTTGCAGGGATTGCTTCTCAAGTTCGTTCTTCTTCTGAATAATCTTGAGTTCGTCTTGACTTACCTTAATAAGTTCTTTAACAGTGCTTGCATAGTTGTTAAGTTCTTTTTGAAGTGCTTTTTGTCTAGCATCTGTCTTAACACCTTCTGCTCCAGCTCTTCCGCCTTCTGTTTGCAGCGCACTTTCTGTCGCAAAAAGGCCTGCACTTATTTGATTTCTTCTGCTTCTTAAAGAGCCAAGGCTTGCGTTTCTCATGTCACCTATGCCCGCAGCCCCAGATCCTGCATTTGCACCGGCGATTATTGCTTGTCTGCGCATGGCAGGAGTCACCTGCGGGCCACCGGCCTTAGCGATAATATCAGCGGCTTCCATCTGCATGTCGATTGCTTTGCGCTGAGCATCTATCATTTTTTCACGAGCAGCAATTTCTCTCTTGGTAACGTCTATGATAGCCTTTTCTGCAGCGATTCTTTCCTGCATCATTGTCTGCAGTTTTTCTTGCAGGTTAGAATTCATGTCACCAAGCTTGTCAGTTACAACACTGAAGTCTCCACCAAGTATTTTCTGGAAGTCTTCATCGCTGAGTTTTGCACCTCTAAACTGCGCTTGTATTTCCTTGATGACTGTTTCATCAAAGCCAGCACCTCTCATTGACTTGCCTATTTGATCTCCAAGCGTATCTAGCAATCCTTGGGCGCTTAAATCTCCGGCTCCACCTGCGGCGACCAAGTTTTTCTTGAAGTCGTCGCTGAACATGCTAGCGAAGTTTCTCTGTACGTGTGCCATGCCCTTAATCTGATTAGTGAATCTAGATATTTCTGCACCGCCAATATTCAATGACTGTAGCTGAGCCTCTACATTAGCAAACGCCTTGTCAAACTCGGCGCCTGTCATTGCCCCTCCAGCAGTTTGCAGTGCTGCCGAAACAGTGTTGAAACTCTGCTCTAAGGCGCTATGCCCGACCTCTAATCCAGTAACAAAGTTCTGCACCCTCATGCCAGCCGCTGCGGATGCCGCCTCTAAGCCTCTTAGCCCAAGATTCATTGCCTTGAGTCTCTCTACAGACCTTGCGGCCTCTTTGTTGATGTTGTCAAACATCTGAGCGTATTTATCTCTGAGTTCTTTCTGGCTCTGTTCAATAGCCTCTACCATTCCAGTGTCGCCTCTAGCTTGGGCGTCAGCTTTCTTTTGCTCCAACATTCGGAACGCACCACTGTTCTCTATGTTGCGCATGAAGTCTTCTTTGTTACCGGCTCCACCAGTGGCAAATGCCATCGCTTTGGCTTGGTTGGTTACGAGAGGAGTCATGCCTTCCGACAGTGATTTCGTAATAGACTTACGAAGCTCATCGTTATTTTTTTGCATCGCTTCTTCAGCGGCTGCCTGTCTACCAAACACATCTGGGCCAGCGAATAATCCTAAGAAGTTTTCAAGCTTACTGCTTTTTGAGTCTGCAATTTTCTGCCTCTGCAGTGCATTTTGTGCTGCACCCACATCTATATCTGCGCCAACTCCTCCAAACTCTAACTCAGCCAATAACTGAGCAGCACTCTTTGTGCCTTCCTCAAGTTCTTTCATTGCGTCTTTTAACTGTTTAGCCTGTTTCTCATTGGCTTCTTCTGCGACCTTCTTTTTAACTGCTATAGCTGTTTCAGCTTCCATAACTTGAGTACTAGCAATCAATCCTCCAGTCATTGAACTTAACCAATTTCTCATCTTTTTAAACATGCCTTCAAACATCGTCATCTGGCTAGCAACAGCAAAAAACAAAGCAGCAAGAAGTAACAATGGATTCACAAGACCTAACAATGCTTTTCCAAAACCTTTTCCTCCAGCCTTGGCGCCAGCTTTTGCTCCGGCTCCCATGCCTCCAGCCGCTCCAGCCGCACCTATAGCATTAGCAGTGCCGGCACCTTTCATAGCCGCGCTGCCAACAGCTCCTGATGCGGCCCCGCCCATCTGAGCACTTGAGTTTTGCATTGTAGCGCCGGTATTTGTATTTGTAGCCGCCGTGTTAGCTTGCTCAGCAGTTGAGTTGGCGAGAGTATCTTTCATGTCTTTTCTCTTGGCATGTATTACGCCAATACCAATTTTGGTCATCATCAGCAACATGGCAGTCACAGCCGCCATCTGTGCAACACCTGCCCGTCCCTCTGCCGCTGTATGCTCTTGAGCTTCTGCCATATTCATGGCCTCTATCGCAGCTTCTTTTTGTTTTACAGCATGATCTTTCATTACAGAGGTTGCGGCGATTATAGCGGCTGCAAACAGAGTGGTTGAGTTAATAAGTTTATCACTAAACATAGATAGGGCCATCATAACCATCGTGATTGGCATGATAGATTCAGATATTGTTGAAGCCCAATAGCCAAAGCCCGACTCGGCTTCTTCTAGACCCATGGTGAGACTGCTGAGCATCATCTCGACTGCCATCATTCCCATCATAGCACCTTGGCCGCCCATGCCGCCGCCACCGCCGGCGCCCATGCCACCTTTTCCGTGCATACCGGGCTTGCTTTGTTTAAGCTCCATCGCCTCTCTTTTAACTTCAGCTTCAAGTCTTTCGTCTGCAGCTTGTAACTGATTTAACTCAGCAGATGTCTGCTTGTGTTCCTGACTTTCCATTTGAGCAGATGCTGTAAGCTGTTGAAGAACTGCTGTAAACTGAAGAATTCTGTTTTTCATTGCAGTTATTGGATGTATGGCCTCCGTCATTCTACCAGCTAGCTTGGTTGCTTGTTCTGCCAGAATAGCAGTTCCTCCGCCGCCTTTAATTCCTGAGCCAGCTCCGGCGAGAGCAGTTCGGAATGGTTTCATAGCTGCCTTAAGCTCAACTCTCATCATATCATCTAGCGAAGATATACCGGCGGATGCATTGGCAATAGCCGTGTAAAGTGGCTTTATAGCCTTGGTCATCAACGCCTTAAGAACATCGTCTACTGCAGAGATTCCTGCTGAAGCATTCATTATTGCAGTGTTGAATGCGCTTGCGCCCTTCGTCAACATCTCTTTTAGTATGTCGTCGATTGTGCCGATTTTTGAAGCATCTGTCATACCAGTAGAAAGCTTTTGCGCTCCTTTTTCTAGCTCAGCTTTTAAATGCTCATCTAATGCTCCTATTTTAGTGCCAGCCTCAGTCAAAGCACTAGCGAATTTGTCAACGGCGGCTGACATGTCGGCCTTTACAGTCTCATCTAAGGTTCCGAGCTTAACGGCTCCTTCAGTCACCTCAGTTTCAAATTTAATAGCAGGCCCTATAAGTTTTCCGCTGAGCCCTTCAGTCATCTGCTTTATTCTCTTGCCAGAATTTTTTAATCCAGTGGCTAGATCATTTGCGGCTGAATTAACCGTTCCTAAGAACTTGTCGTCAGCCACGCCAAACTTGGCAGTTGCATCAGTAAGAACACTTTTTAGTGTTTCTAGTTGGTAGCTAACCTTTGTTGCTGCTTCAGCCATTGCTAACATAGAGGTTTGAGCTGGGCCAGTATTTATGGCCGGAGCTGCTCCACCTGCTGCACCGCCTCCGCTCTGCCTACCGCCAAAGAAGAACTTGCGTGGGCCGCCAACTATACCGCCAGAAGCATATCCCTCTACTCCCTTACGGTTCATCTTATCAAGTTTGCCGTATCCAATAGACTGAGCAGCTTTTTTACTTACAACAAATTCTCCGGGAGTTAACATTGCGGGCACTGTGTCCGAACCACTTACTCCACCGCCGCGATTCATACCTCGCCTTCTTGATTGATTTGCCTTGCCTATAGAATCTATAAGTGTAGCTTTACCCGTCATCATGGTTTTCAATATTTTTTTAGACTTTTCTATTTCATAGTTTTCAGCCTTTTCACCAAGAGACTTTATACTAGCTTGATTGTATGTAGCTTTTGCGTCTGTTGGTATATTTCCCTGATTCAGTCCGGCGAAATTCTTTACCAGAGCTCCCATACCAGCAGGAAAATCAAAAGCATCGTTAGCATTAGGGCGATCAGGGTCGAATGGCTGAACTGCACCGGCTCTCATTAGCGCGCCTTCAAATACATTACCAACAACATTATCTATATTAGTCTGTTTTAATAATTTGGCTGATTCCTCTGGGCCTAAAGGCTTCAATCCCGGAGCAAGACCCGGAAACAGGGCAGCTGTAGCGTTACTTATTCCCTGCATTACGCCTCCAAGGATAGCGTCTTCCGCATTCTCAGATTTTGCCTTAGTCATTGTCCCGCCCTTAACAATGAACTTTTCACTGATTATAGCATTCTTCAATTGCCCTATTTCAGTCTGCGCTAGTTGGGCAAAACCTTCTTCTGTGGCCTGTTGCTGGAATCTCTTTATCTCTCCATCAACCGCAGCCATCACTCGGCCCGGCTTCATTACGCCGGTCATCATCTGCGCTTGTTCAGCCTGTCTTAAAAAGACTGCGCCGTAAACATCTTCTCCATCACGCGCCATCGCAGCCCGATATTCTTCAGAAGCCTGATCTATAACCCCAATAAGTCTTTGCCCTTCGCCCTTTTTCCCAGTCTTATAAAACTTTTGATTACCTTTTGAGTCTTTTCCGGCTTTTGGTTTATTGGCGCCATCTCTCAGGGGGAATACCTTTTGGTCGCGTAAAGCATTTTTTGTATCTCCCGGCCCCGCCATCGCTGCTACTCCGCGCCTTGGTGTACCCGGAGCGTAGTACTGAACACCCGGAATCTTTCCGCCACGGTTATATCCACGCGCATTCATGTCTGCTAGATTTCCAGCACCAATTGATCTAACGCTGTCTTTTCTTATAACAAACTCGCCGGGTGTCAGAAGTGCTGGGACTGTATCTCGATTTCCAGAGCCGGGAACCATACCACCACGATTAAATCTTCCCATGGGGCCTTTCATTCCACTCATCATACCGCCGGCAAAACCTTTCATCATAGAAAAGGCTTTCATTGTTCCCATCATTGCGAGTAGTGGAATAACTTCTTTAAGAGCGTCAAGTATTTTGATAAATGCGCTAGCAAGACTAAGAGCGCTTTTTACCATGGACTGGAATCCTTTAGAGGTCACGATACCTCTCATCATCGCCGCAAACTCTTCTTTGACCTTTGTTATTTGTACAGCCAGTGCCTGTTGAGCAGTAGCCGCATCATCAGCCAAAGAACTGCCACCCTCCATGGCGGCGTTCAATGCTTCTTGAGAAACACCAAATTCCTGCAGCAATGGAATAACTTTACCAATCTGTCTAAAACCACCAAGCTGTTCAGCTATTTGAACAAACGTAAGGTCTCCTTGCTCTAAGCCAGCGAGAGCCTGACTGAGCCTTCTTATAGCTTCATAAGGGCCGACAAATTTTCCATCGAGTGTTTCCAGTTCAACCCCGAACTGTTTTAGATACTCGATTGTTTGCGGTCTCTGAATACGTGTAAAGATAGTACGCAGACCTGTAGCAATAGATTCTGCGGACTCACGGGTTGTAGCTCTAACAGATGTAAACAGGGCGATGAGTTCGTTAAGATCACCACCAGCAGCTTTGAACACACCACCAGTACGCCGTATGACAGCAATTAAGTCACCGGCCTCAACAGCGAACTGACCAGCAACCGCATTGATAGCACCAAGCTGTTCCTCAAGAGCGGCTGCGCCTCGACCAAACTGATTGAAGATAGCAACAGCACCTTCTGCAGTTTGCGTAATATCATCGAAGGTTGCGGCTAAAGTTGTTCTGGCTAGAGTGCCTAAAGCTTGCTCAGTCTCCCTAGCAGACATACCTGCTTGAGATAGGATTCTAGAAACCTCTACCAACTTTTGTGAGCTGACGCCTAAGCTTGTTGAGAGCTCAGTAATGGTATCACTAAGGCTTTTAAGATCGCCCATTGTTTTACCAGTAACCTGAGAGATTTTTATCATTTCTCTCTCGAAGCTAATTGCTGCGCCAACTGCTTCAGATAAACCGGAAGTAAATGCACCAATAATTCTAGTAGCAACAGAAAACGCAGCGAACCTCTTGAAAGACTGAGCCATAGTCTTACCAAGTTGGTGCGCTGTGCTCTGGGCAGCCTTCATTTGATTGCCCAGTGTTTTCACTTGCTTCGTAGCGGCTGGCGCTCCTGTAACCTGCACATTCGCAGTAACATTACCAAGCTGCTGTTGCATTTGGTTAACAACGCTTGCCACATTAGTCGGTGCTGCTAATTGCAGCTGTGCAGTCAGTACAAATCTAGACATATTTACCTCTAGTTGGTGCTGAGACTACACTATCCATTATTCTTCCGTATTTGTCTTTAAGCTTCTTTAGTTTCTGGTTCTGGTTCTGGTTCCTCTTCTTCTATGACAATGGGGTTGCCGTCGTCGTCAAGAAATGTAACTTGGAATTCGTAAGTGCCATCCTTAGTTACTTTATTACCTTCCTTGTCTACAAACTCTCCTTTGTCATCTATATAGCGTCCATTTTCATCTATCTTCTCTCCACCTACGTCGATAAGATTACCCTCTTTATCTATTAGGCTGAGCTTTTCATCTACAAGTTTAAACTTTTTAAGGAACTGGTTTTCAGGGAGTTTTTCCTCAAAACCTTGATCCAATGAGTACATCATCTCTGCCAGTGCAGAAGCTGCCGCAAAAGCAATCTCATCCTCTGCATGGTTGTGATAATCGTCTAACGAATTATACACTCTTTTTCCATCAGCGTCGAATGTACACTTAGCGACCATAAAATCAAACCTAGCATTGTCTGAAAGGGCTTCTGCAGTATTTGCTTCAAGGCCAATTCTTTCTGCTATTAAGTTTCTAAGCTCAATTCTAGCTTTTCTCATCTCAATAGCAAGCTCTCTTCCCTTGCTAAGTTTCATCTTGGAACCTTTAGTGCTAGTTCCTAAGTAGAGTTCCTTTTCCAGCTTCTTAATTCTAGCTGTAATTTTGTCCTCTTCTTTTTCTTTCACTTCGTCCCAGATGTTTCGTTTCTTCATAAAAGCCTTTAATTCTTTTTTGGTCATAACGCCATCTTTAATGCATTGAGTCCAAGCCATTGCTCCAACCCTTTGCGCTTCAGTCAGCACGTTATTATTAGGCCTTTTTACTACAACCGAAACCTTTTTCTCTTGGTCAGTTCCCTCATTGAGTACAACTTCCACAGTCTTTTCTTTATCTGGCATATTAGTCTTCCTCCTCTTTCTTGGTCACAAACGGTATGCTCATACTGTATTTTAACCATTTAATATCATACTGAGATAACTCAGCGTCCACATTCCTAGCCTGATTATTGCCCTTATCCAATATCTCAGACCTAATCTTTTGATAAATTTCTTTCATATATAACTGCTCTTCTGAAGCAGGTTCACCGTCTTGGTGATTCCATAAAAACCCAAAATTTTCTTCTATGCAGCTAAGCGCACCGATCATAGTGGTTTCTATTTTTTTCTTTATGATTTTAGAGAGTCTCTCTTTGGAGTCTACCCTGTACTTATCTTCCCTCTGCTGTTTATAGTCTGACCTCTTGCGGATCAGATCTGCGTAATTGTCGTCCATTATCCACCTCTAAATTTCCCTTTAAACATTTGATTACTTTGCGTAACCATTTTTAGTCTCTCATCCTGAAAGCCTCCAGCTTGTAAAGCGTCTTCCGCTCCGCTGTCGTGCCTTCTCTTGAGCTTTCCTTCCCTTTGCCTTTTAATAAATTGTGCTCCGGGGCTATTCATATTTTCAATATCTTCTTTATGTCTGTCGTTTTGCGCGACGACAAATATTTCGTCAGAGTTCTTTATTTTATCATTGGTTGATGATTCAAAGTCATTTTGTGCCTTGTCTCGCTTACGATCATCGGATTGTTTTATAAACCAACCGTCTAACAAGTCATCGTCCTCAATAACAAAGTCTTCTGGGCAGTCGATTGACTGCTGTATATTATCATATATTTGTGACCATACAAGTAAAGCTTTTTGAGCCTCTGTTGCTTGGCCGTTGTTTTCAAACAGTTTATACTGACCAGCGTCTTTCAGTGACCATGTAGTTTTCCAAGGTTCGTTTCTTACTATATCCCTGATTTCAGTCTCTGAGTGCATAGCTGATCGCCAAAGATTTAAAACAGTTCTCTGGCTAATCATTGAAAAATCGTATGCAGTTCCATCTGTATTGTAAGTACACTGCTCAATTTTCCATAAGTCCCTAGCAGTTTCCGCAACGCCTTCACAAGTGTTATGTCTATATTCTAGCTTCCTAGCATATATCTTTTCAAGTGCTTCTGACGCGGCTCTTATATAGAGCCTAATTCTTTCCCTAGTACTGTCTACATTTCTGTTAAGATAAATTTCTTTCCTTAACTTTTCCAAATCTTTTTGGATGCCCTTTAATTGGTTGTCATCCTCTATAGTCCAGATGTTGTGCTCATACATCCAGTCGAGCATATCATCCTCTGTCATTACTTCCTCCAAGTATGCTTCATTATAGGCATCCATATAAATGTTTGCCGCTTCCACATCTTGTTCTATAGTGGTAGGTACTACATAGAGTTTTTGACCCCTCGCCTCTACATATGTTCTACCGCTACGTATCCTAGCTACGAAAAACTCCCGCATATGCTGCTTCATTACGAGACCTCATAGCGGGAGCTTTGTACTTTCATATTTATTCCTTCCAAACTTCGTACATAGAAGCAGTCCTATAGCCTCTATATTTAGACGTGACCAGTATTAAGATACTGGCATACCCATCATACCGGACTGGCCGGGAGCATAATCCATATCTCCACCGCCACCAGTTGCAGCTGGGTCTTTGCGATGTAGAACGTCTAAGTCATTGAAGTTGGTATAACTGTAAGTAATCGAAACGTTACCACCAGTTGCATCACCACCACCGTAGCTTACAGAAGAAAGTCTGTTCTTCTTACCAAGGTCAAACGTGGTTCTGTCTCGTAGAGAAATAACAATTCTACTTTCCTGAGTGTTGTTACCAGATGCTGCTTCGTCGCTAAACAAGGCTGGATCACCAACTTCGTAAGCACCAACAAAGTCACCAGAGATAGCAATTGCTTCAATCTCACAGCTAACTTCGATTGGGAAAGATGTAGCACGGTAATATGGAGCTTTTCTACCAAGTTCCAAGATGTCTTCACGAGAGAAGTCAGTACTGATACTAACATTCTGAAGGTGGACTCTAGGTTGCTCAGTTGCAAAGTCATATGCGTTACCACTCTCGATAATTGAGTTATCACTGGTGTCATGAGTTGTGCCCCAAGCCTTTGCGCTAATTCCATAAATGTCTTTAGGAAGAACGCATCTTTCGAGAATAACGTCTTCTCTTCTTTGGATACCACCGCTGAAGCCACTCATTGCCAAAGGTACGTCAGCACCATCAATATTCTGATGACCACCAAGAACCTCAGTCTGGTTACTTTCGAGCTTCATGTTAGACTGGTTTGTTAACCACTCTTTATGGTTTCCAACAAGAGTAATCGACTCAGTTGCATTTCCATCAACCGGAATCGTATAGCTAACATTACCAAGGTATGCTCCTGAGCATTTAACTTCAACTTGTGGTTTATCTTGGCTACCATCAGTCACAGCATCAAATGCGTCACTGTAGATACCTAAGTACAAGTCGCAGCGCTCTTTAGATCTACCAACCAAGCCGTTTGAAGTGGCGTCTGGAGAAGCCAAGTGGTAAAGGAGTGGATATCCATCCAACACCTTTTCCATCGTAACTTCTACGTCTGGCAGACCTTCGATGTTTTCATAAATCTGGATCTGACCAAGTTCAAAGGCCTGTTCCAAATTGAAGTTAGTTGTAATCCCTATACTTTGCACACCATGAGCAATAGTAGGCGCACTTGAACCACCTTGAGGCCCAATGCCAACAAGCTGGCAAGCATAGAAAATTCTATCATTTGCTTTGTCATAAGGGGATGGCATTTAATCTCTCCTCTAAAAATTGTTATTCTATCTTATTATACACAAATATTAAATACTTGTGCGAATCACTTCTGTTGTTAACTTGACTATGCCACCGTACAGATTGGTATTTATCATATCAATACCCTGAACAGAGGCGTTTTGCAGCCTGACACGGCCACCAAAATGTTTATTTACTAAATCTGGATATCGCAATGCGCCAGAAACGGGAGAACCCCTAAAATCTATGGGAAACTCGCCACTTCCTGCTACAGAATTACTATTGTATTTATATATTGTTTTGTCATTCTGCATGGAGACCATATCTAGTAAGTTATTTCTTGTTATACTATCCTCTGCTATGCAGTGAAACAATACGTCTGTATAGACTTTTTGTCCACCTCCTAGCTGATATCCTTTAAACACTCTCCTTGGAACAACTTCTACAGCCACCAAAGGTAGTTGAATACGCTGTTCCGGTAGTTCATCCCAAGAACCTTTACCTGCCTGAAGAAACTCAGAGTTAACGTCATAAGACCTGTACTGAATATCTCTTAGCCAAGGTACGGCACTGGCATAGTCTACATTTATCCACTTATGGCTGTGTGCTACCTGTACAACACTACCAGTTGGTAACGCCGTATCAAAAATAACCTTGCCATTGTAATAGTCTATGTGGTGGGCATATGTACCAGTTGTAGTACTGCTATGAAACCCTCCGTTAACAAAGACTCCTGAAATTCCCGGAGCAGTATTGCTACTACCCACATAAGGAGATGGGCTATGGCTTACCCCGCTCTGCCAAACCCAGTTACCTCTAAATCCTTCCCATACCTGACCAGATGTATATCTTTCATCAGATGAAAGTCTCATCCTGCTCATGTCCTGACCGTTAGGAGCAGTTTCTCCAACGTCTATGTTGAAGTAATTACCCTTCTGTAGAAGAGTCCAATCTAACCACTCTATTAGGTTGTCTTGTATTTCGTTATTTAGGTTAGCGCTAAAAACGCTCCTAATACCCTTCATGGCGTAAGGATCATATAACCCACTTGTAATGATTGCCATTTTATGAACCTTTTCCTAAAATTTTAGAGCTCTACTAAATATATCTGCTATCTGCTTTTCTCTTCCTTCAAATGCTCTAGTTATAAAGTTGTTTCCTTCGTCTCCGGCATATTGGGGAGGAACTCTCCAAGCTCCACCTGATGTCATTGTTCCCCCGCCTGATCTACCACCTCTGCCCGGAGTGTAGTGGTATCCAACGACTATTGTTTGATTTCCAGAAAGTAGTAAGTGTCTTAACCAGTGTCCTTCAGGATATGCTTGATTTTCTCCTTCTGGTAAGCTTAACAAATTTTTGAAATTGGCAGGTTGGAATTTTAACCATAACCCTCCATTTTTCAACATCTTATTATAATACGTTACCTCGACCTCAGTAGACTCAACAACAGATCTAGCTATTGCCAAGACAGCCTTTGGCCCCGCAGATCCTTCAAGCCCAAACATTGCAGACAAAGAGCCCGGCCCATCATCTATCATCGCCTGCATTTCAGGCTGTGTTTGAACCCAGTTATATATTGAGCCCATCGCCTCCTTTATTATCTTTCCTTTAGCAACTCTTAAACGTTTATTGATTTCATCTGCCATGGCTTCTTTGATTCTTTTGTCTATTGTGGTAAGTGAGTCTAGAAGCTTTATACTAATATTCATTTAGACCCTTTCCCAAAAGCACGCAAAGTACCTATCTTGCTTTAACCCCATGGGATAATGCTCGCCAGATCTTTGAAATCTTATTTCTCCATAGTCCTTTATGTCTTTGTGGACAATCAGTTCTTTAGCTCTAAGTATTTTAGGTAGGTCAGTCATATATGCAATCGTTTGAATAGAGCCTTCAGGGACTACAATGTCTCCTCCAACTTTCATCCAACTGCGACTGTCCCAATATACTTTAAGCTTGATGTCCTCCGTCTTTTCGACCTCTTTGTAAACTTTGTTTGATCTAACATATCCGGGATTACCACCGCCTCTTCTGTGAGCGCTGATAGACCTAACTTCTGGAAAGTTATCACTAAAGCTTCCATCGTCTGTAATTTCTTCAACTGTCTCTATATATACTAATTGACAAGTAACGCCAAAGATATCAAACGTTGAATCTATCACTTCAAAGTACTTATCAAAAACACTTTGTGGGACATTTATGGCCATCGTTTAATTACTCCTAAGCGCTATCGCCAGAATAGTATCTAGGATCATCGAACCTGTTGGTATATTTTGTTTCCAAGGCGGCTGCGTTGAACGCTGTGTTAACACCGTCTACTGCACCCTTGGCAACTACTGGTGTAACACCAGATCCAACACCGAGATCGCTAACGTCACCTACTCTCAAGACATACTTAGAGCCGATATGCTGAGCTGCGCTGCTGCCCTTTGGGGCTCCAACGAGGCACGTACCGTTTCTCTCTTGAGTATCGCTTGAATGAGCGTTTGTTGCTACATCTGCCATTTTTACTCTCCGGTTAAAAAATTATTATAAACTGTTTATTCCGTTTTCTTCTCTCCATTGGCTCACGTTTATATCTTTAAGCCAAGGAAACTTACTTTCCATCTCTCTTCTTGCGGCTATAACAACCGCATGTTTTCTTGCTATGCAATTAATATCCCAATCATGTGTTTCTATCACACGTTTCATTTGGTCTCTTTTAACAAGTCTTAGCAGCCAGTCTCCGTCCCATATAGCTGCATAAGCTAAAGTTATTGCGTATTGTTCTTCAGGAGTCATATTATACCTTTCTTATGCTTTCTCTTCGCCCCACGTATCAGAAGGAACAGTAACCTTGTTTAAGTTTTCTCCAGTAGTGCTGTGCCACCTAACACCATCAGAGTACATTAATGCTACCGAGTTATCATCCTTCCTCAACATAATTATGACTCCCATGTTTTCGCTTGCGCTTGGTAGCAGAGGCATTAGTTGGTCATTGTCCCGCCCATTTCCTCTAAGAATTGGAACTCTTAAAAACCCATTACTGTTAATAATTGTGTTATTATCATCTTCTGTAATATCGTGACTTGTTGCTTTATTGCTATCGTCTTGAATTACTGACAGCACATTATTATAGTTATTCACCACAGTGGCTGCAATTGTTGTTCTAAACAAAGCGTTTGACTGACCAGCTGCTCCAGCGATGTGGAAAGCAGTTGTGGTAGCATTGTTTGGAATCACATGAAGCGAAGCACTTGGGTCTCTAGTTATAGCACCAACTGAAACTCTTCTTACAGTACTGGTAGCGTCACCACCAATTACATTTGAGTAGTTGAATCTATAATCATAACCAGCCCTGAGAACACCAGAAGATGTTGTACCGTTAATAATATCCTCAGCATCGCCAAAATATCCAACACTAACATTGTAATCACCATGACCATACGATCCAGCATTAGTACCAATAAACAAGTTGCTTTGCTCAACCGTTCTGTGAGAGGTGGAGGTGTTTTGAAGGCCTCGCTGTCTACCTGCCCAATATCCAATTGCCGTCGTTGCATTTTGCGGATTGCTTGTGCTTGGACTATTGGTTTGACCTGCATCATAACCAATGAAAATAGATCTAACCATTCCAGAGGCTTTATGTGCAGCGTTTTGACCTATTGCAATCACTGAATCTGCCGCATATGCTTCATAGCCAGCGTCACGACCAATCGCTATCAATCCAGAAGAACTCACGCTTCCGTATCCAGCGTTTTCACCAATTAGTACGTTTCCAGATGTCATGTACGACAACTTACCAGCGTTAATACCAACAGCGATTGTTTCAAACACGCCGCTAGAGTTATGACCTGCGTAACTACCAATAATTACTGAATTGCGACTTCCACTAGCCCAAGAGTAAGCGTTGTCACCAACTACAAACATGTCTTGGCTAGTCCGTGATCCTTCACCGGCCTTATATCCAAAGTATTGTGAGTCTTCTATCGCACTTGTTCTTGCTCCAGCCTCTCTACCTACAAAGACTACCTGATTAGCATTGGTAGCTTGGAAGGCAGCAGCATTGCCCATAACATCGCCATTATTAATTCCTGAAGTTTCATATCCAGCGTTAGGGCCTATCATGTTTACATTGTTATTTCCACTAGATGAGAAGCCTGCACCAACACCAAGTAGCGACGATGAGTCTAATCCGCTAGAAGCAAACCCTGCAGAGTTTCCAAGGAATATAGCATTATCATGGTCAAGACCTCCGCTGGCGGCTTGAGCACCCAGTGCCACACTATACTGCATATTTATCGAGTTAGCGCCAGTGAATGGGCCAACAAATATATTGCCACCGTTTAATCCACTAAGCGATCCAACTCCAGCAGTTGCACCAAGTCTAATCTCATGCCCCTTAGTAGCAGCTCCTTCAGGGTCTCCAGATACAACCACTAACCACTGAGGATCAATATAGTGATACTGCCCAGCGTTTGTAGTGTAGATTCGTATACCAGAGCTAACCGCCTGTGATCCAGTCTGCACACCGGAGACCATAGTAATGTCTCTTCTCATGACGCCAGAAGTAGAATCTATGTCAACTCTCATATATCCAGATGCTGTTGAGTATACTCCTGAAACAGAAAGTATGTCAGTGTTTAGATAGCCAGAGCCTGTGTTAAATACTCCAGACACAGAAAGTATGTCAGTATTCAAATAGCCAGAGGCCGTATCTACGTTTCCTGACACAGAAAGAATATCCGTATGCAGGTATCCAGAAGCGGTTTGAATATCTGAATTGAGGTATCCAGAAGCGGTCAGTAACATACCGCCCACGCCAGACACTTCATATACAGCGCCAGAGGTAGCATTTATGTTAGCTACATTGGTTTGAATATCTGTGTTCAAATATCCCGAAGCTGTAAGTAGCATACCGCCTACTCCAGACACTTCGTATACGGCACCTGACGTGGCATTTATATTCGCTACATTAGTTTGAATATCTGAGTTTAGATAACCAGAAGCATCGTAAACAACTCCAGATAGAGTAGGTATCTGACCATTTGAGGCGAATGAACTAGAGCCAAGTCCAGAACCTGTTACCAAAAGAATGTCTCTATTCAAAACACCCGACACAACATTACCAGAAGCAATGTTAAAGCCTTCAGTAGCAGAACTTTGGCTATCAACATAAGCCTTTATAGACTGCTGCGTTGCCAGCTTGGTAGCACTATTGCTAGCCATGTTGTCTTCATCTAAGATGTAGTTAGGATGTATGTTAAAGAATAGACCCTGACCTGCACCGCTGGTCTGAATACTTCCGCTAGCGCCAGTTAGGAATGAGATTGTCAAATCGCCTGAAGCATCTACAGCGCTTCCAGCGTCGGCGCTAAATGTTGCTCCGGTTATATCGCCTCCTCCAGCAGCCGATACAGAACTATCAACGTAGGCTTTAATAGATTGCTGGGTAGCCAGCTTTGTGGCCGAATTTGACGCCATGTTATCTTCGTCAAGAATAGCATCACCAGATACAGAACCAGAAATATTCGGGGATATCAAACCTTTATTGGTGAGATCCTGATCTCCAGTAAGAGTAACCGTTGTAGAGATGGGAGCTTTATCTAATATCATACCAGACAAGGTTGGAATTTGTCCGTTTGCATCAAAGCTAGTAGAGCTATCACCAGACCCAGTTATCAGGAGAATATCCCTATTCATAACGCCTGAAGTGGCATTTATGTCTGCTGTATTTGACAGAATGTCTGTACTTAGATATCCAGACGCAGTTGAATATACTCCCGACACTGACAATATATCTGTATTTAAGTAACCAGACCCAGTATTGAATACGCCGGAAACTGATAGTATGTCAGTATAAAGATATCCAGATGCATCCAATAGGTTCTTATTACCGGAGGCGTCATAATCAGGATGGACGTTAAAGAATATTGCTCCACCTGTTCCGCTAGTTTGTATACTTCCACTAGCTCCACCTATGAACGATAAGTCTAGGTTGCCTGTCTCATCTGAGGCACTTCCAGCGTCTGCAGAGAAAGTTGCTCCAGTTATATCTGCAGCTCCGCCACCTCCGCCTGCGTGACCGGAAGCCCAATAAGCCCATCCAGAGACAAGTTGCAGACCTGTATCGAGTGCTGGTATTTCGCCGGAAGCCCAGTAAGCTATGCCAGATACATGAGTAGCTATTCCAGAAACAGACAGGATGTCTGTGTTTAAGTACCCAGATGCAGCATTTAGATTGCCTGATACTGATAGTATATCTGTGTTTAAGTAGCCAGAGCTTGCTGTAAGCATACCGGACAAAGTAGGTATCTGACCAAAGCCTCTAAACGAAGTATCACCAGCTCCAGAGCCAGTAATAATAGTCACTATGTTTGTGCTTTGGCTGCTGTCTTGAATACTTCCATCTGCGTTTAATACAATTGGTTCTTCTGAAGCGACTTTTCCACCGTTCCAATATAGAAGGCCAGACACAGAATAAAGACCACTAGCAGTATCTGCCGGAGATGATGATGAACTAACACCGGAAAGATAAACAACCTGAAAACCACCGCTTGGTGCTTGTATGTTGTAGCGTGGGCGAGAAGTAGCATCTGGCCCGATAGAAATTCTAGAATCCCCTGAATAACCCTTTATGAAGTTTTGTATATTTACTTCGCCATCGTTAAAGAAATAACCAGAAGCATTTATGGACTCTTCAGTAACCCAAGAGTCTGTGTAGATTGAATTGCCATTATTATAATAATGTCTCCAAGTCCACTTTTTATCGCCTTCATCTGTTTTGATAACAATACCGCCGTCGTCTACATCTGCGCCACTCTTATTGTATAAAGAGTTACCACTCATGGAGCCTAGCTCTACTTGGTGGTCGTAAACTGTAACGTTGGTGCTGTCTATATAAGTTACATTGCCACGAACATTAAGATTGCCGCCTATATCGACATTACTATTTATATCAACGCTTCCGTCAATAGTAAGATTTTGCCCAGTATCATTCCACACTAATTTATCAGTATAGACAATAACTCCAGACTCATCCCAATATGGAATACCGCTAGAGTATATCTCGCCAGAGTGTCTGACATAGAAATCTTTTAGGTCAGGAATGTCGTACTTGCTTAACGCTCTGAAGCTTGGATATCCTTCTTCGCAAGCTCCATTTCCATAGGTACAACCACTAGCAGGGCCAGCCAACACAAAGCCAGAATTTTGCTTCTTAAATTTAAGAATTTGTTCAACGTCTCCATCAAACTCAAACGCATCATCCGTTGCGGTTGTAGAGTCTGTGACGTTTGGCATAAAGTGCCAATGTTGCTGACCACTTGGGAATAATATACCAGACTGGTCTACAACGACACCAGAGCTTCTAATAAATCCCTGTCCAATATTCGGTGCACCTGCCACGTCGATAGCAAACTCGGGAGTTGACTGAGCTACGCCAAGTCTTGAATTAGTAGAATCCCAGATAAGATGCGAGTTATAGTTAAGTATCTGGTCTGTTTCCCAGAACGCAATACCACTGGATACAGGATCTTTGTAGGCGCTGTCCAAACCGTGAGCTGTGAATACAGAGAAATCTCCGGGATAGGTAACGTATATCTCTTTAACACCAATCGGGAAATTAACACATCCTAAGTTAGGATTGTTGGTGTCAGTTACCGTATTTCCCTTTGTTCGTATAGGAAATCGTCTAAGCTGGTTTTGTAGGTACGCATCATCAGTTGCTGAATAATAGTATCCAGACCCAACTTCATAATTTGTACCATCTGTAATTGCATAAAAGACTAAATCGTTATGGACATAGTAGTCGCTAAAGGGACTAAAACCCGGAGCGGCTCCGGCAAGCTCCATGTTGCCAGAACCGTTACTCTCGCTTGTCTCTTTTACACGGTCTGATAGTTTTATATACTCAGCCATTTATATAGATCCCTATGTATATTGGAGTTATAGTTTAAAAGTCTACGGCTACCGTCACGTCTGGTTCAAACCCTCTCGTTTCATCAGGACTCATTCCAAATACAACAATGTCGTTAATTTCTCCATCAACATATATGTCAGCTTTATTTAAGACGCCTACTGTCAATGTCCTTAGATTATTTAGGTCGTCCCCTTGTCTTAATACTACACCAACCGTGTTAATATCAAAGTCTTCTAAACTTCCAGTTGCTGTTCTGGAGTTACTTGTCGCGCACACGACGTAGTTATTATCTTTGAACACACCCGACTGGAATGTTATCTGGTACTTACCCACACCCTTCCAGTTAAGTTGTTTAATATTGTATGCGGATCTAACATTTGGGGCATAAGTACCATCACCACTTCCCTCGAAGTTGATCCAAGCTTTTGCCACCCCTTTACCGCTGCTTATTCTAGATGCATCATTTTTAAATATGAAGGTTCCAGAATTACCAACGTGGATCTCATCACCGTGATGTTTCCAGTCAAAGCCTAGACCTCTCTCAGGAGTTCCAGAAGCTCCTATCCAGTTGTAATCGCCATCACTTGGGTTTGTAACAGGATGCCCCAAAGCAACACCCGATTGCATTGGTCTTGCACCGTTTCTAGGAAGATACTGTAAATGGTCATCGTCTGTAAGACCAGCTATAGAGCCATGGTCAATATTTGCCGCACCCGGATATGGATTATACTGATATCCTGTAGTTGGGCCACTAGCAGAGTTAGGGAAGTAAATTCCAGACTCAGCTATGAACTGACCATAGCTTCCATCTTTAATCTTAGCTCTAACATTAGAACCAGTAAATGGAAACTCAGTATCATGATTACCGCTGCCGACTATATTATTGATAGAGTCAACAGTGTCCACCATGTTATTTCTAACGTCTGCCGCAGAGACAGCACCAGAATTATTATCTGGAATAGCACCTGAAATGCTAGCTATCAAATCAGCCTTCTTTTGTAAAGCCATTTAAATCTCCCTTAATATAGATATCCGCCGCCACTTCTGTGGTCGCCTCTATGGTTTCTTATTACGTAATCACTACCCGGACTGTATGGCCCAAGTATTCCTTGACCACCAATGCTTCTTCCAGCTTTATAGTCTAGGACAGCCTTGTCGTATTTCTGACACAGGTCAGCATACAAGACTGTAAGTGTTGAGGCAACGCCTCTCAAATCTATTGCGGAAGGGCCGTCTTTGATGGATATTGAATTTGCAGACTCACTTCTTATCTGACTGCCAATCATGACACACGCAGCTTTCAAGCATACTAAATTGATAAAAGCATTGTCTTTTACATCGTCAGTTGGGTCTGGAGTAAGTTTGCATTGTTCTACGTTTATTGTATATGTGTTATTAAAATCAACCTCCAAAGTAACGAGCTGTGCCGCTACTAGTAAAGTTGTTTCCATTCTATGGTCACTAAACTTGTAAGCACTAGAATCAATATCGTCAATCAAGTACCTAAGTATTGTGGACATTTGACCTTGCCAAGACATAGTTTACCCCTTATAGGTTGCAGTGGACTTTAAAAGTATGTATATTTGTATAATATGTACCTGATCCTAAAATTACTTTGCCCTGAAGTTTGTAACTTCCAGCTTCGTCCAAGTCTCCAGCCAACGTGTCGTAGTACATCACGCCAGAAACAACGCTTCCGTCTGTCAAGGTTGAGCCGGTGCGATTAATTACCTCGTCATCGGGCTTTCTAAAATTAATCTGCAGTAATGACGCTGAAGAAAGATCTACCACCACTCCACTGTCTTTGACCGTGAATTTGAATCTAGTACCAACGTCGTTCACATGTATTTCGCTAGCCATTATCGTTCCAATGTAATATTGACTTCTCTAGTTACTTCCGCATCTATTTCTATTACTGTTATCTTATCGTCAGACATTAGTCCAGCTCCAAGCTAAAACTTTTTTCAAGATCTATATTTACATCTTTAGTAAAGCTCGTCGTTATAGTAGTATTGTATTCTGATTCACTCACTATGTTGACATCAAAATAAAACACTTCTCCATTCGATGTTCCCGTGAACAATCCAACAGAGGTGCTAAACGAGGATGCGGAAAATGTCGTAAAACCAAACATATCTTATGTGGGGTTAGGGTCACTAATTGTAACCGTTGCATTAACTGCTGCGGCTGCTGCTTTTCTGGCTTCTTCCATTTCAAAAGCAGTAACATGCTGACTCAAAAATTCTCTAACTTTTCTATGTACAAACATGCCCTGACTTTCAGGGTTTGCGATGTATTCAGGCAACGGACTGCCTTCCGCATCAGTGGGAATTACTTCGCCACCTTCTTCGTCGTATGTAATATTATAGTCAGGATTTGGTACTTCTGAGACATATCCGTAATTGCCGCAAACCGCATTAAATACGCGGGTTACGTCTTCATCAGCTATTTCAAGCTCAAAAATTGCCATTTTATCTCTCCTATGGTGGAAACTAATCTTCTCTACAATAAATATACACTATTTTTAAAAAGCTGCCTTGTCTAAATAATTATACCTGCAGCAACTTTATCCACTGTTAATACCTCTGCTGAGGGCCTTTCTGCCAAGACAGCTCTTGCGTCGGAATATTTGTTTATATTTCTAATCTCATCTACATTAAGAGAAAGAGCGGAAGAAAAGTCCCAGTAAGGCACTTGGAATTTTCTAGCATGTAAAACCTCATTTGCACCCTCGTCTGCATCAACCACCCTTGTCACAGGCTCGGATTTGTCTGCAACAAAATCCTCCGAGCACTCTTCTAAATCGCAGTGGCATGTACAATTCAGGCAAGCTGTGTCGTCATGGTGGCCATGGTCGCCATGATCGTCGTCTTCACAAACGTGGTAGCAGCAATTCATCGCTAACATATATCTTTTCTGTGTTTCTGATAAGTCGGAATTATTGTGGTCTAATTTTAAAAAATCTGTGTGTGTTTCTATATCGTACCATATAGCGTCTACATCTATATCTTGAAATTTTTTGGTTTTAGCGTACCAGAACTCTTGACCGCTAGGCGATCTAAATATCCCATGTCTATCGCTTTTTAGCGCGCTGCTTATAAACCTATATGCGTGTATCATTTCACCATCTTCGTCTGGTATTGTATTTATTATTTTTTGATGGCCTGTAGCGAGGTTTGTTTTCCTAACATCGTTTGAATTGAGTCTTTCTAGTTTATACTTGTGCGTCTTCTCAAAAAACTTAATCAGCAAGGGATCTGAAACTCTATTGCCAAAAGAATCAAAACCAAAATTAGTTATGTGGCACTTATGCTGCGCGTGCCTATATCTTATCTCTTTCAGTGATCTTGCCCTAATTATGTCCCCATCCTTATATGAGTTAGGGTCATCTGAATCGTTGACTTTTAATAAAACTTCCATATAATCCTCCCTTAAGTGACAAACAGTAGGAATGCTGGACTACCTGTTGATGATGAAGCTGCTGCCACATGAAACGCCCCTATCGACCAGTCTCCAGACCTTGTGGTTCCTGCTATATCTATATTGACGCCATTTGTTGAGCCTAAGTCAACTCCTGCTCCAACGCAGACAGAATCGTCCCCTATTCTGACATCTACAGCGTCTCTCTGTGTTTCATTTGCAACAGCGGAAGATTCAAAATCTATTTCAGATAAAGTTTTTCCAGTTAAAGCACTGCTATCATCTAAGCTTTGTCCCATATCTTCTGCATCATATGTAGCATTAGCAGTATCGTCAGAAAGATTGTTAGCAGAATCCACAGTAGAGCCTGAAATATTTTTCCAAAAAGCCGCATCTATATTTGGGCCTTCACATTTAGACACTAGGTTATTTTTTATTCTGAAGTTGGAGCTTGCAACGTTTCCAAACCTAATACCTATTCCATGCTTACTGCTACCGGCTCCTTGTATGTTATATATGGTATTATTGTATACGTATGCATTTCCACCCCATGGATTGAGAAGCATAGCCGCAGCACTATCGTTGTTGGTCTCTATAAAATTGTAAATGAAATTATTAAGTATATAAATACTGTCTGAAGATGCTCCAGCAGTTGCAATATAGATTCCCTGTGGGCCAGTATTTCCGGGGTTTCCATATTTATCATGAATCATATTATTTCTGATGATATTGTCGTCGTTTGTACCTCTTAGCACAATACCTTTATTTGTATCTCTGGAGTCTAAACTATCTAAATTTATATCAACAAATTCTATCGTAAAGTTATCTATATTTACATCTATAATTCCGTTATTGTGGCCAGCGTTTGCTGTTGGTTCTATAACAACTTGGGAGGTGCCTGCGCCATCTGTGCCTCCATGCCTTTGACCATCAGCTGCGCTTAGCGTAACTGATGATAGACTGCGTGAGTTATCGAAGTAAGTTCTTGCATCAGTAAACGTTGAATCGGCGTGCATCTGTCCAATTACATCATCGCTACTTCCAAAATATTTTGGGCTTGATAGGTTGACGTGAACTTCAAAATCTCCTATGTCTTCAAACGCTCTTTTGAAAGTACCGGCTGCTTGCTCGTAACTATACGTTTCATAGTTCATTCCATAGAAATTTCCATGTGGCGACACGTCGCCCTGCATACTACCGCCGTCGTCAACTTGTTTTAATGTATAGTTGCTGCCTGAAATAGCAGTTACTAAATACGTGTGTGTTGCAAAGTGTGAAGTTGAATCGGAAATAACAAATATATCACCCACAACAACTTTTGAATCAACCGAAGAGGTAAATGTTACAGTATGCTCACCGCCAGAAGTGGAGCTACTGGAAGTAGTATTTGTAGATATGCTTTGATTTGATCCTATGGTGACTGTTGTAGTAGCCATATATCCCTTCCTTTATTATGATGGGGCCTTTATGTCTTGCCCTATAATAAATCCATCAACCGATGATGCTGATCTTATTATGAATCCAAATACATCTGCTGCACTGTTTCCAGTTGTCAGTGTTGGAGCTGTTCCTCCGGGCCATTTTACGGTGAGCGCACTTCCCCCATTTACCGTAACATCATCAAAACCGGCGCCTGCGCTTAAAACAGCACTTCCGCTAGAAGTATCTGCAGGCTGAAGAAATTTAACTATAATCCTTTGTCCAAAAGTAGTATCCACACTTGTGAAGTTTATAGCTGTGGTGGTTGTGTTTGCTGTTAAAGTTACTTCGTAGTAGTTACCCTCACTACAATTAATATCTATACTGGCATCATCTGTTTGTGCATTTATACCAGCTCCCGGAATTATTGCTCCAGTGACTTTTAACTCTCCTGTTATATCAACATCACCGTCAATATCTACAGCATCTAGGTTTGTTGTTCCATCAATATCGACATTTCCAGAAATATCCAGAGTAGCAGCGGTTAATTCACCAGTAAGGGTTACATTTCTAAACGACGACACATCTTTATTTGCGTCAACTGTTACCGTCTTGCTAGCCACGACGGTTCCAACCGCAGCACCTGTGTCATTATAGTTTAACTCAGCGGCTGTTGAGCTAACATTTGTACCGCCGATATCAAGGGTGGTAACGCTTATTTCCCCAGCCACCGTTACTAGGCCATCGGCAAGGGTGATAAGGTCTGTATCGTCTGTGTGGCCAATCGTGTTGCCGTTGATGATGACATTGTCCACTGTAAGCGTTGTAAGTGTTCCTAGCGATGTAATATTTGTTTGTGCGGCGGTTGTCAAAGTACCACCAAGACTTGTTGCAGTTAACAGCCCCGTGTCTGAATTAAATGTAAGATTACTTCCTGACTTAGGGCCTAAGTCTCCTGTAGCGGCAGTTACAAACAAGGGGAAGCACGTTGTGTCGCTAGACTCATCTGCTACAGTTACGGTTGTGGCTATGGCAGCGGTTCCTGAAGTGTCTTGGTTAAGTGTGCCAACAACAAAGTCTAGCGTGTTGTCTGAATCATCATATGTAACTCCAATACCTGTTTCGGTGTTACTACCAACCATAGCGCCAACGGTATCAGCAATAAACTCGTCAAGGGCTGTTCCGTTTACTGTAATTGCGTCAGCTTCCAAGGTTCCATCAAAATAACCATCTTTAAATTCTAGTGCATCTGTTCCAAGGTCAACTCCGGCATTACTGGATGGGGTTAAAGCTCCGTTTACTAGAGTAAGTTGGTCTGTGGCAGCGGCTCTAAATATAATAGTATTATCAGTAGCAAAATCTATATCATTATCCGCATCCCTACCTATTACTAAACCCGTATTAGTTATGGAGGTTATTCCAGTTACAGCGCCTGCAAGTATTACGGCGGTGCCTTCTACCGTGATCTGACCCGCTGATGCCCTTGCGATTGTAGTATCCGAAGCGTGACCTAACTCGATATTACCAAGAACATCTACATCACCCGTGGTGGTTATGGTGTCTATGTAAGCGTCTTTCCAATATTTGTCACTTTTACCTAAATCTACATCACTGTCAGTTACAGGATGCAGCATTCCATCTTTTAATACTACCTGTCCTGTACCATCAATATCAAACGTGATTTGATTATCAGTACCAAAGTTTATATTTGCATCAGATGCGCCATATCCAATTGCTAAAGATGAATTATAGATACTTGTGATAGTAGTTTGTGCGGCAGTGATTGCTACATCGTTAGCATTGGCTGTAATACCATCTCCACCTACGACATTGATGGTTGCATCTCCAGTAGTGGCTCCTCCAGTCAAGCCAGCACCGGCTACTACAGATGTGATATCCCCAGCATTTGCCGTTGCGCCGTCTGCCACGTTTAGGAACGATAAGACGTTGGCTTTTGTCATTTCTGTAACACTGCCGTCTGACCCAGAATTATTACCCAGCATTGTGGCGTTGGTGACGTTTTCAATTTTAGCGTAAGTAACAGCGTCATTAGCTATGTGAGCAGTACCAATAGACCCGTCTACATACATGTCAGAGTCAACACTGTTGTCTGCCATTAAAGCTGCTGTAATTTGGTCATCGGCAATATGGGCAGTTAATACTGCATCGTCGGCAATAGCCGCACTTACAATTGCATCATCAGCTATTAAAGCCGAAGTAATAGCATCGTCAGCAATGTGAGCAGTTAAAACTGCATCATCGGCAATGGCGGCGCTTACAACTGCATCATCAGCTATCAGAGCCGAAGTAATAGCATCATTTGCTATTGTCAATGCTCCACCTGCGGCCACGGTTGCGTTTCCAGATATGTCGGCAAATATTGCGTCTTGCAAGTTAGAGAAAGTTATCTTCTTTTCTGTTCCATTGTCAGAGAACATAAAGTGGTCTTGAGTCTGATGCAATCCCGTGCCCCCAAGAGCACTAAGTGCGTCAATGTCTACAGTTACTGATATTGTTTGCCAGCTACAGGTTCCATCCCCATCGGCCCTTAAGTACTTAGTTGCAGCTTCATTGCCATTAGTAGTGGATTTGAGTTCTGTACCTTCAAGATCTATAGTAAATGTCAAATCATAAGGATCGCCATCTGTACCGTTGTCTGTGTCAGTCCAGTTAATATCAATACCAGTGCCTTCAACAAATTTTACTTCTTTGTTTTCAGTGATTGTGACTTCTGTTCCGTCACCGTCTTCAAGCACAAAGCCAGCACCCATTGTATTTGTGTCGGCAGCTGCAATAGTTATTGCGCCATCACTTTCTGTGATAGTAACATTACTGCCCTCAGTTAGGGTGGCATTATCCCAAACGCTTGCTGTATTATCATATATTAGCAAATGTCCCGCAGCAGGAGAACTTATGTTGGTATCATTGAGTTCCGCTATCGTATCTTCTGTAGCGATTTGAGTGTCCACATAATCTTTGACTGCGGCAGACGTTGGTAAGCTAGTATCGTTATCACTGCTTCCAATACCTTCAGATTCAGTCACTATAGCGCTAGCGGCGAAGTCTGAAACAGCCAAGTCTGGTAGCCTAGCTGAATCTATAGTTCCGGTAAGCTGTGTAGCCCCAATGGTTTTATTAGTAAGCGTGTCACTAGAGCTGGCGGTTATATATCCGGCATCATTAACAGCTTTAGGGGTCAAGGCGGTAGTCTGATTGCTGCTAATTGTATTAGTTAAGATTACCAACCCAGAAGCGCTAGTGGTTGTCATTGGTATATTGAATTGAGTACCGTGTAACACTAAGCCAGAACCAGCAGTATATGTAGTGTTATCATTTGCAGATGCTATGGTCACAGTATCGCTAGCAGCGGTTGTAGTAATGGTTACGTTAGAACCAGCAGCTAAGTTTAGGGTGTCAGTCGCGCTATCAGCAGCAACATTGTCTTCATCAGCAACCGCAATAGTTGAAAAGGCGTTCTGATTTGCTTCACCCGCTCCAGCAGCTACCCATTCAAACTTGCCATAGTCGGATTTAAAACGAGGAATATAGTTATTTTCTGGATTATTAATTGCCAACAGGTTGTACCCACTAATCGCAGAATCAAACTGTGTTCCGTGCAGTACCAACCCTGAACCAGCCGTATAGGTCGTGTTTGTGTCTGTTACTGTTTCAGTAGCAGAAGCAATTGCTGTAACGTGACCATTGCTATCGAGGGTTATGTCTTGAATGTATGTTCTAGTGCCATTATCAACAGATGAAGCTGCGGAAATATTTGGGTGAGCTGTTAAGTAGCCAGCGTCATTAACGGCCTTCGGAGTCAATGCTGTTGTTTGGTCACTGCTTATTGTATTACTTAGTATAACCAAGCCAGACGCACTGGTTGTTGTCATTGGTATGTTAAATTCTGTACCATGCAATACTAAGCCAGACCCCGCCGTATAGGTTGTGTTGGTATCAGAGGTTTGAGCAACCCAAGTAAACTCACCATTTACATAAGAAGGCACATAATTATTAACAGGACTATTTGTAGCCAGTATATTATTGCCACTAATTCCTACGTTAAACTGAGTTCCGTTTAATGAAATACCTGAGCCTGCAGTATATGTAGTATTAGTATCTGTGGCCGCTATAGTGACGGTATCACTGCCATTGGTTGTAATTGTCACGTTGCTACCGCCGGCCAGCGTCAACGTGTCAGTCTTAGCATCTGCGGCAACATTGGTCTGACCATCAACTGCAACAATTGAAAATGCGTTTTGATTGGTTTCGCCACCTCCGGCGATTCCAGAAACAGAAAGTATATCTGTGTAAAGATAACCAGAGGCAGTAAGAACCTGCCCTCCTACGCCAGAAACCTCATGTAGTCTGTTGTCAAGATCTCCTGAAGCAGCAGACAAATTGTATGTGTAAGCCTTTTCGGATAATAGAGAAGTAATCCCTGCTGCATAGTTACCAGAATCGTTGATTGCTGCAGCTAACTCATTAAGAGTATTTAAAGCACCCGGCGCTCCATCTACAAGGTTTGATACTGCCGTTGTAACATATGCAGTTGTCGCAAGTCTTGTGCTATTATTGCTGGCGGCTTGAGTTGGAGCAGTAGGGTTGCCAGTAAGATTAGTGTCGTCCAGAATACCGCCTGTAACCACTGTTGCGACTGTTGACACAGCAGTTCTTTTACTACTGCCGTCGCCATCTATAAATACCATTTGATCGCTAGCGGTCATCGTTTCATTGGCGAGCTGCTGCAAGTCCACGTTTACAGTAACGCTACTTTCAGTGCCGCCGCCGGACATTCCAGATCCAGCCACCACAGCTGTGATATCACCAATCGTTGGCTTATTAGTAACATTGTTCCAGTGTACTTGGCCACCTCCGCCAGAAGTATTCAATTCACTCTCTGTGTAATATCGAGAGTCTAGCATACCACCAGTAAGTTCAGACTCAGTGAAATATCTACCGTCTAAATCTATGGTGCCAGCAGTGCTTGTTGTGACATGACCGTTTGAATCTAGAGTAATTTGTATGTCTTGTATGACGGTTCCATCAGAATTATCTAAATTGATGTTACTGCCCTGTGAGACACTTGGATGAGCTGTTAAATATCCTGCATCATGAACAGCTTTTGATGTAGCTACTACGTTTGCGTTGTCAGCGACTGTGTTGGATAGAGTTACTAACCCTGCTGTGCTTGCAGTTGCTGTTGGTATATTTATTTCAGTGCCATTTAGAACAATGCCTGATCCGGCAGTATAGGTGGTGTCTGTGGAGACTAAATCTATAGTACCGTCTGCGTCTTGATATGTTGCGGTTATATTTGTCTCAGTGTTTCCAGAGAACATAGCTCCAACAACATCTTGTATTTCTTCCGTGGTTTTTTGAACTGCGTTTATTGTCACGTTGTGACCAGAACCATTACTGGTATTTAAATAAGATACAGTTACATTGCTTCCAGCGTCAATATTTAAAAAGTCAGAACTTCTTATTGTTTTGCTTAGATCAACACCATCTAGATATAATTCAAATCCAGTGTAGGTGGTATAGCCAGCGTCGTTTGTTAAAAGGCTTACATTTCTGCCAGACTCTAAAACTGTGCTATTAGTGTCAATTTTAAACGTAGTACCGTCTAATGTAAGACCACTACCAGCAGTGTAGGTAGTATTTGTGTCTGCTACAGTTTCCGTACCAACTGAGACGCCGCTAACATGGCCGAATTGGTCAAAGAGTATGTTTTGTATATAAGTTCTACCCGCAAAGCTTGTGCTACCAGAAGCAGTAGATATGGTTGGATGTGCTGTTATGTATCCAGCGTCATTTGTTAAAAAGCTTACTAGGTCACCGGAAGACATACCTTCACCAGCGCTAGACATTATGCTTCCGTCTCTAAACTCTAAGCTGGCAGTTTTTAGTTTGACACCGCTTATTACACCTGCGTAATCTACATAGGCCAGAGTAGACTGACTGTTATTCTCCCAGATTTGCAGATGTGCAGACTGACTGTTGGCTCCCCTAACCTTTACGGGTACTACTGCAGCCTCGGCATTTAAAAACTTAGCTCCACCAGACTTGCTTAGATTAAAAAGATCAGAGTCTCTGTGCTTTATCCATGCACCGTTAGAGTAGTTTACTATAAGGGCACTATCACTAGTTGCATAAACTCCTGCAGATCCATTGTTGCCGTATACATATCCATATGTTGGAGCGGCGGTTTTGTTGGAAGGGCCGTCTTTCAAGCCAATCTTCCAAGTCGGAGCAGAACTATTTTCTAGGTTAAGAGCTACCGTTCTATCGTTGTCGTTATCTACATAGAAATGGAATAGGTCGCCTGCGTCTGTTCTCTTGACAGTAAGCGGTGCGGAGATATCGCCAGTTGCTGAGGTTATCTGCGTTGTTCCGTCTGGAAATAATATACCAGAGTAATATGGGGATACGCCGCTTGCATATCCATCTTGAGTCATTATAAATGATCTGTTGGCTGGATATGTACAGAATACTGTTGACACGCCACCAGAAAGTGATAGCTTTGAACCTGTGCTGCTTGATAAAACAACGTCTCTAGAAATACTGTTAGAAGATAAGGTATAAGTACCTATTCCAATCTCCCAGTTCACACCATCTTCTATACCGTAGTAGGTCTTATTGCCGTCACCAATCGCATCGGCAAATGTTTGAAAACCACCATAAGCAGATCCTAGAGCCACAGCTCCAGTCCCGCTTGTAGTGCTGGTTTCTTTTATTCTATCACTTAAAATAAAAGCCATGAACAGCTCTCCCTACTAGAATGTTTGTACGGTTCCGTCTATGTGCATATTACCATTCTGGTCTAGATATGCAACCATTTGACCTAAGTTATTAAACCATGTTTGTATAGCGTCTGATGACGAAGAAGATGATCTTACATCAAGAGTTCCACTAGGATTGAGTATCGCTCTACCAACGGAAACTCTTTGATCTGCCATGTCACCGCCAATGATATCTCCAACATTTAATTTGTGACTGCTATTGCCCTGTATTAATCTGTATGGTGAAGTTCCACCTATTCCTACGGTTAGTTCTATATTTCTGTCTCCACTGACAGACTCAAGAGCATTATCACCAATACCGATAGATCTACTAGTCTTGGCATTTAGGCCTGCTGAGTTACCAATAAACACACCCATACGAGAACCAGAAGCATAGTGACCAGTGTTTGGCCCGATAAAGACAGAGTTGTCTGCTTGATTGGCGTTCATACCTGCTCGATAACCTATCATTACAGAGTAGTCAACACCGCTAACAGGATCGACATCATAATTACCAGCATCAGTCCCAAAGAAGGCAGCATGGTTGGTTCCGAGTATGCCATTACCAGCCCTGTAGCCTACTATACTGTTAAACGTATTGTCTGTAGTATTAAATATAGACGTAGCTGAGAACACATGGTTTTGGTTTTCTTTGATCCAGTCTGTGCCGGATTGAACGTATCCAGCCAAATCAGTGAGCGAAATCTTAGTACTTACACCGCTAGTCGTAACACCAAAGAACGTTCCGTCATTGCTAATCAGAGAAGCAGTAGGTAGGTTCTCCGCATCAAGTGTAAGCTCAGTTCCGTTGGGGCCTGCGTATGAGGCAAGACCAGAGCCGGGATATATGGAAAGCCCAACACCACTTTCTATACTTGTGCCATCGTGGAACCTTACGGCACCCTTAATATGCAGGTCGCCATCTAGCTCAGCAAAAGGCCTTTGTGTGCTAGGCACGTTGTAAGAAACGTCTCTTTCGAGAGGAGCTACATGATGTCTCAGAGTAAACAGTGTGTTATTGACACCATTGTTTCCTAAGAATTTGAACTGGACACCACCGTCTGGATAAGAAGCGGAGTTGTCTACCTTTTGCACAATGGAAGCAACTTTATCAGTACCAAATGCATTTTGTTCATGTGCAAACCCTATACTGTCTGTTTGGTTACTATTGACAGTTGCAAACTTACCGTTAATAAAGATTTGCATCGGCGCACCTGTATTGTTTGCCAACGAACCAGAAACCAAAGGTAAGTTCATTTGCAGACTTGAGTTCACAACGCCTATTTTTAGTACGTCATTATGGGTGGTGCTACTATCAGTAAGTCCGGCGCCAACATATATGTTTCTGCTAGAGTTTCCATCAACATCTGCTTTACAACCAATAAGTGTGTTCTCGTCACCGTTAGTAACGCTCTTGCCGGCCTCTTTGCCCAAGAATACGTTACAGTTTCCAGTTTGGAGTTGATTACCGGCAGAACCTCCTAAGAAGGTATTATTGCTACCAGTGTTCAGACTTTGACCAGCTCCAAAACCGTATCCGGTATTGTTCTCAGCGCCGTTGGGAAGCCCGTATAAATCTCTCTGACCTCCAGCTGCAACCCCAAAGTCGTTACCCTTCAAGTCAGTATAGTCATCTCCCATGCTAACTTGGTCTGTAGCACCATAGGGGTTATTTAGATCTATTTCTCCATAAGATCCATACTCCCCAAAACCAAGGTCTTCCATAAATGCACCGGCTTCAGGAGAATCCAGATTAAAGCCAGCGCTGTCTAGCTGACCAAGCGCTTCGTTAATTTGAGATACTCTATCTGTAACTCCACCAAAGTCTGGGTTTTGGTTTGGCGTGTTTGAAAGCTTGATTGGTGCGCCGCAGTCTGATTTCCAGAACAAATGGTCACAACCACTGTCTCTCTTTGCAAATATGTATCCAACCCTGATAGGATCTTTGGAATCTACAACTTGAACACCTATTCTTGGTGAGGTTACAGAAGTTTCCTGCACATCTTCTTGACCGCCAACCAGTAGGCTGTATCCGTAAGGCAATTCATCTGGCGCATTTATACTAACATTTCCATCTTTAATTGTTAGCACTGAATCTTTTGCATAGTTTTTAAACTGTGATATTTCAAACTTGCCTTCAAAATGAGAAAGCTCTGTCGCATTTTTTGGATCGTAAGAGTCTTCGTTGCTACTTTCGTTATCCCTACTAACCAGCTGAACGGAAGCGCCTCTCTGGTAAGCTCCTTCCCCGTCTGTAATTCTTACAACTGCGTCTCCTGTAGCCTTTATATTGAATATTGTTTCTGGAATAAACTCTGCCGATAGGTACGGCGTTTGGTCTATACCAACCATTCCCGGCGAATTAGAATTCATTATCACCATTGCGTTGATTGGCACACAATCGTTTTGATATCCAGAGATTCTAAAACGGTCTTTTGATTGTCTATTATTTGTTGTAATGGCGTGGTCTGTATCTACAAAGTCAGTTTGGAAGCCAGTTATTTTGTCTTTACCGCCTGTTTGCTCTTTAATGCTTGTTCTTGATAAAAGCCTTTGCCCTACTATCACACCTGAAGTTAAGGATGAGTAAGTTACTACATAATCGTCGCCAAGCTCACTGCCGCTGGAGCCTATGAAGTTGATATCTGTTATGCCTGCTATATCACCATCTGGCCCAAGAGGATTTGGTTTTACTATGTCTTCTTTAGTTACAAAGAAAGCATTTTTAGAAACTACATCTGATGTAATATCGCTAGAACCTTCCTGAACCGTGGTTATGGCCGCTGATGAGCTTCCTCCGCCAGCCGTGGTTCCAGTGCCCACATCAAGCAGGGCTGCAAATATATTAAGGCCGGTATTTCCTCTTCCGGCTTGATTCCCAGTAGTCTCACCCGTCTGGTTCTTTGTGTTGCGTGTTGAAAAAGCCATGCCAAAGTTGGGATTATTATGCCTGTATTCAAACTGGTCAGTTCTCTGTGACGTGTCTTGAGGATAGACTTCCATGAAGTGATCAACAGCGACGGTGGCTTGGTTGCTGTAGCTTTTTCGTCTTACCGCATCTGGATACATCGTATCTTTTCCAAGGGTGCCGTTTTTAAATCCGGGCATATAGATGGTCATCCAACTATTTTGCATATCCGCTGAAACCATCTCAAATATCCAGCCGCCATAGACCAAAGTTCTACAATCAAAACCATCGTAATTATTTCCGACACGACTATTATCGTTTCCATGTCGCTGATGGCCATCAGTACCAAACGCAGAGGTTCTTGCGCGAGGAGCATATACCTTAACTTTATCAGCGCCCAGAACGGCGTCTACAGCGCTTTGAACTTCGTCCACCGTGGCCATGTTGGTGAGATACTTTTTGTCTGTTGCGTCGGGATCAAGCCAAGTCACTCTTTTTGACAATAGGTTAGCGTCTGCTGGGTAGGTGTTGTCGCCAAAGTCTGTTTCATAGTTTGCAGCAGTATATTCAACTCCGTCGAAAGTAACGTCATAGAACTGTATACATATGGGATAGCCCAAACACTTTGTAACATTCTGACTAAACGCAGCCGTTCCTGCCTGCTCATGTCTCGTTTCGTTGTATGTTCCAAATTTATTTAAGTCTGCTATCATTTCTCCAGAGGTTGAGGAATCAAAATAAGCCCTTGATCCTCCCGGTTCATAATCTGGATTTTTTAGTAAAGGAGTAGCTTGTTTTTCTATAAACGGGAATATTCTTTCTTGTTTTATGCCGGGATGTATATCGTTAAAGCCAAAGGGGGCATATGTAGACAGGCTGGCAACAATCCCTTTTCCAATATATTGTCCTTTCCATTTGAAAGTACTGTTTCTAAGTACATTTCCCCACCAGTCGCCACGAAGGTAACCAGCGCCGCCCTGCAAGTTTGTATTGTCAACACCCACCTTTTTTTCGTCTGAGTGTACAGGGTTTGGGGTGTAGTCGCGGGGTTTAAATACCTTATCCGCATCGCTAGCGCCAGACTTATGCAAAAATGCATCAATGTATTTGATATTTCCGCCGACGTTGTTTGCTAACACTATTGCATCAGAGAAGCCAGCGTTCCAAGTAAACGAAAAGGGCCTTCTTACTTTTGGCCAGTCTTCTGCTGTCGTGGGATCAGCAATCGTTGCGAAATTTGCACCAATGTCATTTCCTTCTCTCTGCCAACTTTCACCCATTCTGACAGTATCTACAGCGCTTGGAAGCCACTTATATTGTCCGGTGTCAAATTCCTTTTTTGTGTTATCTAGTGCAACAGCGTCGTTATTAGGCTTTAGAACTATGGTACTGGCGGTTACGTTCTTATGGTCGGTATCAATAGTTATAGTTCTGCCAGCCCCAAACATATAGTTTTCTGTTATTCCGCCAACCCCTCCGTTGGACAAACCACCGCCACGAGTTACAAAGTCTATTTGATCATCTGTCAAAGGTATTGGTGAGCACAATGTGCTGGCTTGGTTCGGATAAAAGAAGCACGCCTCTACAGCGGTTAGTATGTCAGCTCCATCCTTTGAGTTTGTCCAGCCAGCAGCTTTGAGTTCTGTAACCTTTGTGTCGAGAGCTGCGTTTAAGAGTTTGCAAAAACCCTCTAAGGTAACATCAAAAGGAATGTTTTGAACTTGCACATAAACGCCGTATGGGAAGAATTGAATATCGTCACGGCTATGAATCGTGCTATCAAACTCTACTCCCCGCATACTGCCATTTAAAACAACGAAATTAAAGTCAAATGTCCCACCAGTGGCTCCCGGATCTATAGTAAAATTGCGTCTATATAGCTTAGACTCTGTTTGATAAAAATAAAACCGTCTGTTACCAGTACCTCCAGACGTTCCATCAACTGTATTAGAAGAGGTGTTTGTTAGGCTCGTTGTGTTTGATGTAAGTGCAGCTTGATTGGCACCAGCCAAAGAACCTTTGAATTCTATATTGAAATCTAAATCAGACATGTTATCTTCCTATATTGAGTATGTTCCTTCGGGCAGTGTTGCACTACCAGCTTTTACTTCTATATTGCCTGCGCCTACCGTAGACAACGCCTCTAAAGCCGATTTAATAGTTGCAGCACTTGCATTGTGAGCTATGGGTGATGTGGTTTGACCGCCAAAGCTGAGCGTAAATGTACCGCCGTTAGCGACAACCTTTAGATGTTGTATTTCATTTCTAGTTGTTGATCCAGTGGAAACAGTAGCGTCATTCTTTCTAATGAATAATCCGTAACAATTTTTAGCCGTCACCATAGATAGTTGTTCTCTACCTAAAATTCTATTAGAACGTACATGGCAGCCAGACGCTATATCAATACTGATATTTGACTGCCAACTAGATCTAGCAAAAGAGTTATCTACCTCTAAGCAATCCAGAGTGCTGTCTGGAGCAGCGTATAACCATTTATAATCTCTTCTGTAGTCTGAACCACTAGAAGGTATAATCAAGCCAGCGCCTTCAAGACTCTCGTCTCCAAGATACCCACACGGCTCTCCAGTTCCCCCATCACATATACCGCTAGTTGCAAGATAGAGAGTCCTACATTCGTACAGGCAGCTAGACATCTCTTTGTATGTGTAGGTGTTTATAGAAGCAACACCACTAACGGTAAGATTCTCAAAGTATCCAGACTTCCATTGCAGATCTTCATGGCCAAGAGACCACTCTTTGCTTTGTGCGGGAACTATGCTTCCAGAGACAGTGATTAACCCCTGACCAGATGGGCTGGGAGTATTGAAGCCAACCTTGCCGCCAGAGAAGTAGATATCATCGTTTATTCTAAACTGATCTTGGTTGGAGTCTATACTGTGTTCTACATAAACATTAGACCAAGGCATAGCAGTGTGACCAAGGGCATATGCTCCAGACCAAGCTGGGGATACAGCGCCTGAAACCTGCAACGTTCCATAGTCGTGCAAACTCTGAACGCCGATTCCAATTCTTTTTGTATCTAATTCACCAAATATAGTTGGGTCAGTACCAGCCTCTATACCTTCTCCGCAAAGAGAATCACTGTCTACATCGTGAACACCGATATATAACTTGTGACTGGTATTTTCACCGATGTAATAACCAGCCCCGTGACCAACAGCTATGTTGTAGTTACCACCCTTATTTCTCTGCAAGGTGTGGCTACCAATACCTATATTACGATCACCTTCTATATTTCCGGCTAACGCATTGTGTCCGAGAGCTGTGTTGCCAAAACCATAGACACTACATCCTAAAGCATGAGAACCAATAGCGGTATTACTATAGCCATTGTAATTCTGTGCTAAAGCTGAATAGCCGACTGCCGTGTTATCTACACTTGTGTAACTAGGATGGCCAAGCTTACTAAGAGCTAACTCACCAATCTTGGTTGTTCTCGTAGCATGAGTTCCAATGTTGGCAAAATTAACATTGACCCCAGAGGTAAATGTCTCACCCCAAATAGAGTCAATGATATTTAATAAGTTGGTTCTAACGTCTCTTGGGGATATTTGACCAGTAGAGTTATCCTGCAGGTCAGTACCTATATTTTGAGCAAGTGTCTGCTTGTCTAATTTCATGACTTACCTACCTGATTTTTAATCGAAGCTAATTTCTAGACTCTTATAGTCAAACTTTACGTTGTCCCCTTTATATATAATTCTAGGATTATCCAGAGTAGCGTGCATAAGCACATTACCTTCTCCAACAGTGGCGTTGTCAAAGATGTAAACGCCAGAAACCCAGCCCCAGTCTTGAAGGGCTGTGCTGAATACTAATTGTCCACTATTTCTAATAACACCACTTCCTGCATCGTGGTCATCTGGGTCATAATGCCAAGTTGTCGCGCCTAGACTGGCGGGATCACCAAGGTTTAGTCTTCCATATCCATTTGCTGAGGAATCTCCAGCCGTAGTGCTGAGCTCTCCGCAAGTTCCCCCAGTTGCTGCATCATATGTACCAGTGGGAGTGGCTACTCCATTCACATCCACCACAACGCCACTACTTAGCCCTATGGCTATAACACTAGGAGCACTAAATGTTTGACCCTTAAAAATATGGTGTAAAAGGCCTGATTCTAAATAATTTGAAAGTGCGGCCATTTTAATCTCCTATTTAAGATCCTGTACGAAAATGTTCTATAGTAATAATACACATAAAAAAAGAGCCACCCCTAGTTATAAGAGGTGACTCTCTCTATGAGCCTAGTTGATATTCTGATTAGAATGAGCCTAAAATAACTCGTCTATTATCAAGAACACCAAAGCCAATTTCAGCAAAGCCGTAGTATCCAGCGCGCTGTTGTCTGTGAAGAGTAGGATCTTCAAAGATTTCCAGCTGAGCCTTAACAGGCATTACAAAGCTGTCATTGCTTGATTGGTCTAAACCAACTACAAGCTCAGTGTCAGAACCCTGAACTGCACCAGACAATTCGCTGGTGAAGAAGTCTTGGTACTCTTGGCCTTCACCAAGTTCATCCATGTCGTGAAGATTAACACCAAAGATTCTAGTGATTGGAGCTCCGCCTTCAGCGGCTGTGTAGATTTCTCTACGAGTCACTTCATCAATTTGGTCTAATCCCCAGTTGCGAACATCTTCAAGAGCTTCTGGGCTGACATAAAGGTCAGTCAAGCGACCACGACCTACGGAAGCAGCGTTACCGCCTGAGTTACGACGCATAACAGTTTGCATCAGAGAAACAAGTCTCTTGCTAAACTGACCTGCTGTAGCATCAGCATCGTAAACGAGGATATTGCGGTCAACGCCAGCGGCCAACAAGGTGTGCCATCCGTCGTCATTCATCTTCTTGACAAAACCAGCTTCCAGAACTTGCATAGCGCGTGCTACAATGTCCCAGCGAGCTTCACGAGCATATCGAAGTAGGTAGTCGATTGAACTGGTGATGCTATAGGTTGGGATCATTACGTAGTCGCCTTCGACGCTACGTTCTGGGATTCTACCGTGACCGGGATTCGTGTAAGCTACATGCTCACCTTCAAGGCCCGGAGCGATAAGGTCTAATGGAAATTCCGTGGTTGCACCCGGTTCTACGTTGATGGTTTCAAAAATGTCGCCAAGAACATTACCAACCAAGACACCCTTACGGAGTGGAAGTTCTAGGGCTTTTGCAAACTCACGCTGCGCAGCTTGTGCAACTTGAATGTCGCTGTCCCCAGAATTTTTTAGTAGAGCGATGAATTCATCGCTTGGTCTATCTGTAAAAGCCATTTTAAAATTCTCCTATTAATAGGGCTGTTAGTTGTTAGTACCGTGGTTAGGAAGGTTAACTTCTACCTTAGCATATCCATCTTCGTCGATTGCGCTTAGGAATCTTCCAATAGCAAGATTACCAGAGGCAATAACGGATGCTGGACATTTGTTGGTGATGTTACCAGCGCTTCCTGTGTCCGTAGCGGCAGCATAAGCTACATCGCCGGGAGTAACAGTAACGCTTTCAATCTTATTAGTAACAACATAACCTTTTCTAAGGATTGTGACTTTACTACCAAGTTGTACTTCGTCTTTGTGTTGATTCAAGTGAGTTCTTGTCAGGTCTTTGTTAACAACGTCGTTAAGCAAAATCCCAACAGGAACGTCTGTGTTTCCACAGATCTTTTCCTTAACCAATGCCACGCCTTGATCCATTGCTGCACCAGAGCTAACGGTAAAGGAAGAACCTGAATCGTGAACAACAACCCCACCACGAGTAGCAACAGCTGCATTCATGAAGAAGCTGATGTCGGTTTGTAGTTCGTATCTATCTGCTTTAAGAGCCATTTCTAAATTCTCCTATACTTATTTAGTGAAAACGTTTTCAGAAAGCCACGATGCAATGCTAGCTCTGGTAGTTTCTAACTCGTCAGATTCTTCTGCTTCTACTAACGTAGCTTCAGTAGTTTCTACTTCGTCAAAAAGTTCTTCAGAAACTTCAGCTTCTGCTTCTTCTGCTTCTTCTGTTGATTCTTCAGCTTCAGTTTCTTCGGACTCGGCTTTTTTGCCCGGCCCGGATAGACCTTCAGCTTCTTTATCTTTCTTATCTTTTTTGTCTTTCTTCTCCATCAGAGCGATGACAGCTTCAAAAGCTTCGTCGTCAAGAGCTTCAAAACTAGCAAGAGATTCTTCTACGTCTTCTTCGCTGATTCCAGCTTCTACAAGGGTAGCTTTTCTCTTCTCTTCCTTCTCTTTTTTCTTCATTTCTTCCATTTTGTCCATGGCTTTGTTCTTATCTTCTTCAGATAGAGCCAAGGCTTCTTCTAGTTCAGCGATACGAGCATTGAAAGCCGCGATGGACTCTTCAAGTTTCGCAATTGCTTCATCTTTGGTTTGAACGTCAGCTTCAAATGCTTCAACCGTTGCAGCAAATTCTTTATCTTTTGCTTCTTCAATCTTAGCCTTGATTGCCTCGTTTTCTTGTTTAGCAGTTGCGAGTTCTTCTCTAAGATCCGCTACCTGCTTTTCTAACAAATTATCAGACATTCTAATATCTCCTATAGAAAACTTATTAGTGCTATCGTCGTCATTTACGTAAAAAGCCTTGCTAGAATTAAGTATTACGCTTCTTGGATTGGCCGGTTTTGCAACCAAACCTTTTCCAGAAAATGCAATATTACGCAAGGCCCTACCAACTTTAAATCCCTCATATTCTCCAGTTCCGCCGTAACACCTGAGATGCTTAGTTAGAAATGCAGAATCTTCGTCTCTTGCCAAAACTTTGCCAGCTCCATCGGGGTCTAGTAGAGCATAATCAAAGCCTGCAAATAGGCACTCCATTGAGACAAACCATTTTCCTTCCTCAATCTCCGCAATAATCTGTTCCATTCGTGCCCTGTTTTCAGGATCAGTCCAGCTATTGTATATAACGGCCTGACTAACGATATCGAACTGTTGCGGAAATTCTTTAGAGTCTGCTTCGACTCTATTTCCCTCTTTATCTAATATATAACTGCCAGTGATATGACCTATGATGTCGTTCTCGTTGTGCATGAAGTTAAATTGCTTATCTTCAGGCGTGCTTCTTGCTGCCCAAGTTGGCTCTGGTTGGAAAACGTCGTCGTTTTTATTCCACCCAGTTGACACCAAAACGGACTCAAGATAATATAAGTCTATCTGATCTGGATTGCTCTTTGCTAAGAGTTTTTCAAGTTGTGCTTCAACCTTTGGATTAACATCACTGTCTGGTTGAATATGTACTATGCTGGCTTCAGAACAGTAGGCTATCGAAGCGTTAGCCTGCATGACTTCTTGTAAGCCGTCATTAATTTCTTGTTGGTATAATTTCATTGTCTTACCTCTAAAATAAATATACACAAAAATTTTTAATCAGTGCAAATGAGGCTTATTTACATACGTATTCTACGTAGCATCCGATAGCGCTTCTCCTGTAGGAATCTATGTTCATTGACGAAGTGTCAATATTTTTAGAAGCCAAACACTCACGAAACTCTTTTGGACACAGCTTGCCTGCAGACAGTTGTTCATGTATAATTTCAACACTAATTTCCTGCAGAGGTTGTAAATTTGTAAGAACATCCATCTTGATTTTTTCCATGTCTGCCACTTCTGCCTTAGTAACCTGTCTAAGGTTTTTCTTATTGTTCATTTTTAGATAGGCGTCTGTAATGACTTCTGATATAGTGTCAAAAGTTGACTGTGCCCAGACTATGGTCTCTGCTAAACCGGGTGCAGATTTAGGCGTTTCAACACGCTGCTTTCTTGGCCCCTCGTCAAGCTTGAATGGAGGTCTACCCTCATCTCGTATCTCCTTTGGCGAGTCAGGTTTCTCTGGTCGTTCAGGTAACGCAGGTTTCTTTTCCTGCTCTTTCTTTTCGTTGAGTTCTGACTGCTTTTCCATCTTTTCCATTTCCTGTTTCTGATTAGGATTGTGGAAGGGACTTGCTTTATCAGGTGTGTTGTCAGCACCCCTGTCTTTATACTCCCTCTTAAGTCTAATCTTTTCAACGTTTGGCAACTCTTTGAACCTTTCAAGAACTGTTTCATGACTAATGATATCTCTGTCAGCAAGCTGGATAAGAAGATTCTTCTCAGCCGCATCGTCTGCCAAGCTCATTTGGTCGTAGTGAATTTCTGCTGGATATCTAAAGCCCATCGCTTTTCTTACAAGCTCAATTTCATGCTGCCAGAACTGTGTCAGTAAACTTCTTCCGTATTGCAAGCGTTCTACTAACGTCTTCAAACTTATAAAGTTATTAGTAAAGCCGCCACCGTTTCCAGCCATTCCTGTAAGAGTGGGCGGAACACCAAGTCCTGCATATATACTATTCAACACAGACTGATATTTTTCAGAGCCAAGAAACTTATAGACTTGACTATTAGATTCAGTATATGTTAACTCTGGGCCCCAAACCAATTCCATAGTACCGCCGCCAACATTACTTGCAAGTATATCTCTCAGTTTATTGATGGCAGCTCTATTAGGAAGAATCTTATGGTCTAGATTACCAAGAGTCCACAGTCTGATATTTGATATTGCTCCATCCAGCGCAGACAGGTCAGCAAGACGCATTTTTTCTAGCATGATAATATCATCAAGAATTGCGTAGATCATGGGGTTCGCCCACATTTGCCAGTCGTCTTTCTTGTAATGGAAGACTTGCAGCCTTTCCTCTTCTAGTGGTATAGCTTTTTCTCCACGTTGAATAGCACGCTTCACCTTTGGAGGAAGAGTCTCTAATATGTTTGGTGGAATATTACCATTCTTAAACTTGTCGTTAAATATGTTGGAAGACAGGTTGTACGATTTTCTTCCCATAAACAAGTTCATAGCGCCATCTTTAAGGTCTACATTAAGAGGGTTAAAGAAGTTGTATCTCCAAGGAATTACATTTTTAGTCATGTTTGGAACTTCTACCTTAATGTCGTTTGCGACTGACTTCATATACTTAGAAAGCTCAGGAGTAACATTCGCACTACTTCTGTATACTATTACATTACCACATCTGTACAATGTATTTAAGAATCTTTCAGATCTCTCTTTTCCATTACATTTTTTGAACCATTGCTTAAAGAATTTTTCTGCGCTTTTGTTTGGATGCACAACGTTAATACCTTGGCTACCAAAGTCGCCCATCAAGTCAATTATATTTCTAATAATACCGACCTTAGAATAAGCGTCCATGCACATCTTAATCATGCGCTTTTGTTCTCTAGGAACCTGCTCATCAGGCCTAAAGGCATGGTAATCCATTGATGTGAATCCGGGACGCACAGAACGGTTAGGTTCTATATCTTTGAAGTTTCTGTATGCGCGATATCCAAGACTTTTCGTCACACCGTCATAAGAGTTGACGTTTTCAGAAAATGCGTCCATAGCAATTGATTTGCTTGCGTCGTCGTGCCAAGTGATCATATTATTGTCTGTCATATCGTCGCCTATCAGTTAATTGGAATGTAATTGGAATGGATTATAAAAATTATACACGGATGCTTAGTAAATGTCACTCATGTTTTCAGTGAACCAGTTTGGCCCGTTGTAAAGGTCTTCTCTCTTCTTTGCTTTGTAGTCTTCTCCAGCTGTGGCAAAGCCACCATAAAAGTTATATGCTTGAGGCGTTGGAGCTCTCTGCAGAACCCTAGCTGCCATATTAGCCATAATCAATGCTGAATAACGGTCTTTCCTCATTTTACTCTTCTTGCCTGTTCCTACGACAACTTCTGGCGTGTCCCACCTATCTCTACCTGTGGCAGTTTGAGTAATCTGAATCATCGACAGCTCGTCCTTAAGCTCTTCTATATCCATAACACATTCTTCGAGAGTATCAAAATGTCTACCCTTTAGTCCGTCGTCAGCATTGGATAAACCAAGACTGATAGAGTCAAAGAAGGGAAACAATAAAACCTTGTCCTCAAAGTCCTTTCTGAGTCCATGGTTTGCTTCAGCCAGCCAATCGTATTTGGCAAACTGGCACATTTCTAATATATGCAAGCCTCGCTCATCATCCGTGTCTTTTGGCTTGTCGTCGTCTATGGTTGGCCATATGGCTAGTTCACCCTCTTGTATCTTATCCCTGTCGTGTAAGGACTCCATAACGGCTATACCGCCGCCCTGAGCGTCCATAGCTATGTGAATACATGGAAACAGCTTCATGAGGTCTCTGATCTTCCTAGCGCAGTAGGAATAGAAGTCTGTCTCAGTAGAGTATCCTCGTTTGACCTTTTCTTTATGCTCAGACCTTGTGGTAGTCCAGCAGTGAACGATTCTTCTATGGTCTGGATTTACCTCTATCACGACTATGCTAAAGTTGTCAACTTCAGAAGCAGGGTCAACACCAAAGATATATCTTTTATTTGGATCTCCAATAAGACTGGCCTCAAAATGTATGTCTTCGCCCTTAGAGTTCTTTAATACATTGTCGTTAGTGACGACACAAGATTCTATGAGAGACCTCTTGAAAAAGCCTTGACTGTCTCTGGTAAAGCAGGCACCAAACTCCATTTGGTAAATCCCAGCATGGACTGTGGCTTTAGATCTGGCAACCTGAGCTGCGTCCATAAATCCCTCTGGTAAAAGCTCATATGGTATTCGGATTATAGAGTACTGAGTCCAGTCAAAGTCTTTAGGTACGTCTTCTCCACCAAAAACTTCTCTAAGTCGAGACTCAATGCCTTTGCTTTTTATAATGGACTTCCATTTTTTCCAATACGTTGCGAAATGATTAAAGTCATAATAAGCCGTACCGGAAAGTATGATTTGGTTGTCTTTGTTTTCTATGGTTTCTTCTTTTTTCTTTTCTACCTCAATGCCCAGTTCTTTGGCTCTTTTCTCCGCTGCAAGCCTTTTAACGTTGTCAATAGGGTCTGCGCTAACAGCAGCAAAACCTGCGACCACATTTTCAAATATATCTCTAGGTATAGAAGCAAACTCGTCAGATATAATATCGTTGGCGCGTTGACCACGAATTTTTTGACCGTCACCTAGTGGCAAGCATGTTACAGTGCTATCGTTGATGCGCATGACACATCTGTCAACATCTCTTCTAGGCCCGCTAGTATCACTACATATGTCTCTTAGAATCGGTGCGTTTCGCCAAATAGTTTCCATATACTCAAAAAGAACTTTAGACTGTCTAAAAGCAGCACCAACGACGACAACTTTTCTCTTTGGTAGCAGAAGAGCTCTGAGTAATGAGTATAGCGACAGCATAAAAGATTTACCAAAACCACGACTAGCTATTAGCATGGGAAACTTTCTGCTCCACATTTCGTGTAACATCAGCGCTTGGGAAGGCAGAATTTGCACATTGAGAATATGCTTGCAGAGAAACGAGAAATACTCAGGCCTCATCATCAAGTAAGACAGTCTTAGGTGATAATCTTCATCCGAAACTTTTAGTATAGACGTGGGATTAAAAATGTCTGTGTCGTCGATGTCTAGCCCCAGCCAAGCATCGTCTATTGTTCTTAACTCTTTTGTCATTTTAGACTGCTTATACCTCTATATTTTCTTGTTGATAAAACGCCGTCTGCAAAACCGTAATACACGGCCTCATTACTATTAAGATACCAGTCGCCGTCTTTAAGTTTTTTCTTTATGAATGTCCTGACCTTGCTCTCGGTTGGATCTGTATACTTTTCCTTGAAGAATTTTCCCTTCATGCAACTCTCTACATATATATCCAACATCGTGTCAAGTATAATACTTTCAAACTTTGCCCAGTTCTGAGTGTCTAAGAAATTGCCAGCGCTTGAGCTACTGCCGTAGTGCGACATAAAGTATGAGTTAGGCATCATAATTCTATTGTCCGCAGCCTGTAGTATGATACTACTCATTGATTCAGCCTGTCCATAGACTACGATTGTTATGTGGGATCTGGAGAGTTTAATAGCATCGTAAATAGCCATTCCATCGCCCCAGTTTCCACCAATGCTGTGCATATGAATAAGTATTGGTTCATTTTTTAAAGAGTCCAAATATCTAATATTTTTTATCAGAGTTGTAGCCATACGATACTCAACTCCCGGATCATCATCAAAAGGCCCGTGATAACCGTGGAGATAAATCTCTCGCTGCTTTAGGTCTATACTTTGACCATGTATTGATTCAATTATATCATTCATTTTAGATTGTACATTTCATTAACGCGCTTAAAAATACTGCTCACTGTTAGGAAGGCATTATACTTACTGCCACAGAATACAACATGTATATTATCCTTAAGTTGAAACTCCATCAGACATTTTAGCATGTATTTACCCGTTATCCTAAGAGTCTTTTTTTGAGCCTCTGGTATCCTGCTGTTTTCTGGAAAATCAACTAGGTCTTCAAGACTAAACTCTAATACTATAAACTTATGCGGAAAAGACTTCATGCGCTCTATCTCATTTATAAACGCATGTTTCTTTTTTCCAAGGTTTTGCGCTAGTTCTTCCACGCAACCCTTTCTTTCAATACAGATCTTGTCTTCCATTCCCTCAATGGAATAATCTCCAGTGTCTAGCTTTCTTTCTACCATGCCAGCACACTTGTCATACTCTTTGAAGAAATATCCTTCTTGTTCTCTAGTATCTTTAATAACCGTAAATTTTGGAGCGTTTTTATAATTAGCCATTGTTTTGCACTATTTGATGAAATAACGATTCGTATACGTGCTCGTGACCAGTGATCTCTTCATGGCACTTACGGCATAATGTAATACCGTTGTCAACGTCGTATCTCAATATGGCCGCACTAGACCATTTTTTTATATGGTGGGCTTGTAGTCTGTAGTTAGAGCCACAGTTTGGCATCTGACACTTAAACTTATCCCGACTATAAACTTTTTTACGCCAGTCCTTATAAACTGGATCGTCGTAGTTTCTTCTCATTTGCAAGAAACCTTTTTTATCAAAATGTCATTCTTTATCTCTTTACATAGAAGCCTAGCTTTACTGCTTGAATCTTGGTCTAATATCATTTTAAATAATCCATGACTTGCTTTAAAACATGCTTCGTCTGGGTCATTCGCTTCGACAAAGACTATAGGATGTTCGGAATTATATTCATATATCCTATACTTCTTCAATCTAGCTATAACCAAGCTAAGATCCATCTCTACTTTAAATATCTTCATACAGGTCGTGTTCCATCATCAGCGTTACTAAATCTTTAAAGGAGTGCTTTGGCTCCCAGCCTAACTTCCGATTTGCTTTTGACGCATCACCACGTAAATAGTCCACTTCTGCAGGTCTATAAAACCTAGGATCTATTACCACGTATTTTTCCCAGTCAGCAATCCCAATACCTGCAAAAGCTTCGTCTAAAAATTCTCTAATCGTATGTGTTTCACCTGTGCAAATAACATAGTCATCTGGTTCTTCTTGTTGTAGCATCATCCACATGGCTTCTACATAGTCTCCAGCGTATCCCCAATCTCTGAACGCATCTAAATTCCCCAGTCTTAACTTAGGGTATTTCGGCGTTACTATAGCATCCGCCATAATTTTATTAAGGACTATATCATCTTCCGTGAAAGAAATAGATGAATCATCCGGCGACGGAACATATGTAGCCAAATTTAAATGGAGATTTCGACACCATTTTGAAAATCCCCCAATCCACTTAGTGATTTTCCGAGTCACGAAATTTTCACCACGGCGTGGCCCTTCATGATTAAATAGTATTCCGGCACTTGCATGTAAGCCGTAGGCTTCTCGGAACAATCTTACGGCGTAGTGAGCAGCGCACTTAGCTATAGCGTATGGAGACTGTGGCAGAAACTTGGTTTCTTCGTTCTGATATTTCTTACCGTCTCTACTGACACTATATGAGTCGCCAAACATTTCGCTTGATGACGCTTGGTAGAATTTACACTTGAGACCAAGATCCACTATGGACTGTAAGATATTGAAACAGCCTTTGCCCGTAATATCCCATGTGAGACCGGGTTGCTTAAAAGAGACTCCTACATGCGATTGTGCTGCTAGATTATAGACTTCATCTACATCATCGTTATCTCGAATGATGCCCAACACACTACTCACATCTGTAATGTCTCCGTGTACCAGATCGAATCCGGGTCTTCCAACAAGATGCTGTATTCTCTCCGTCGTGTCTACACTGCTTCTTCTAGCTACTCCAACCACTTCGTATTGTTTCATTAGAAGTAGTTCCGCCAGATGGCTTCCGTCCTGTCCTGTTACGCCAAAAACAATTGCTTTCATAGTTTCTTAGTCCTTTTTACTCTAGTCCTATTCTCTTTGACCGAAAGTGGTCGTATGTTCTTATAGTTGCAGCACTCCCTGTACTGCTTGTCATCTGTCAAATCAAAAGAAGAATATGGACGTATATGATCTATTTCCCATGCATCGCCCCTGTTCTCCCAGTTCCAACCATCTTCAAATTGATTTTCTATGTGATTTATTATCTCTTCCCTTGTCGCCCCAAACAGCTTGTATGCCACACTGCCGCGCTTTCCCAACAGCTTGCCGTTAATTACATGATTCAAATAACTTTGCGCATTGGCGCGCTTAAAGGCGTGCTCATTGTTTTTTCTATAATCGTTTCGCTGCTTGTTGTAGCAAGACTTACAAACTGAACAAGTAGTATTGCTTTGTCTCCTTCGTGACTTATCTCTCACTTTGTTACATCTGAAGCAAAGAAAGTCTCCGTTATACAGCCAGTCAATGCGTTTAGAGTGAACCCTGCCCAGCTTACCCCAGTTGTTAGCGGCTATTGTGGCGAGTAAAGGGTCGTGGTTCTCAGGAAACAGCTTTATCTCTATTGTTACTTCGTCTACTACGGCAACAGCCTCTGCGGGAGTCTTTCCTATAAGACATCTCTCACCAATAAGCTTCTCGATCTTACGCAGCCTACTAACGCCCATCTTCGAGGCATATCCCATAATTGTTTGATACGAAACATCGTATCCAATTTGTTTCAATATTCTAATGCAGTCATCTGCTCCTCCATGCGGATAGAACCTCTCAATCACGGCCTTTATCTTTTTTATTCTAGCTTTTGTTGGACTCAAAGTCTTCATATCAATCCTCAACGGTATCAGGTGTCAAAAAGGGCTGGTCTACCAACCCGTCCTCGTATTTATGAAAGGCACGAAGCCTATTCTTCTCTTGTTCCATAGCCAATCGCATTTTTTCCATTTCATTACCGTATTGTTCGGTAAGATGCGGGTTTTGCATCAAATGTGCAACCCATCCAGTAAAAGTCTGCTTTGAATCCTCTAGACGCTTGATTCTCTGCTCTCTCGTACCCTTCATTTCCTTGAGCATGGCCGACTTCTTTGTTTGCAGGTCGCGGTAGTCTCTATTGAGTGATTCCTGTGCGGCGCGCAGAGAGGCGATCTGACGCTCTAGGTTTATAATGTAGTCTCTATCCTGCTGATCGGGATCAACGGACTTCTCTGTGGCTACCAGCCCCTCAAACGCCGTAATCTGATCTATGTTTTCTTTATTTGACTTAAGGCACCTGTTCATTAACAATTCGAGCTTAATTACATCGACAACCTGTAATTCTTCTGTTGGAAACACATCGTCCTTAAACTGACTAATGATTCTGCCCCAGTGATACTTAAACAGAGTCAACTCATCTGCTGTAAACTGCTGTTCCAGCTCGATCCAGTATGGACGCTCTTCTAGCTCGTATGCGGCCTGCTCTAACGTAGAAAGCCCCTTCTTTAATTTCTTTTTAATAAAAGTTTGTATGCTGTTAGGATCACGATCCAGATTTGCTGCAATGTCTTCTGCTGGCATTGAATCAGCGTTCTGTGTAATATAGCGGGCCTCAGCGTTAGATAGTCTACCCTTCTTCATGTCCGTGTTCCTCTAATATATGTTCTATAATAAATAGGACTTCTTCTTTACGTTTTTTAGGTACATATACGTCATTGACTATCTTAAGATAATCTGACCTGTATTCAGCAGGTAATTTAATATCTAATACCTTTGTCATCTCTTTATAGTCTACGGACTCTACGTTTTCTTCTCTATCGTCATCTAGTATATATTCTTCGTTAGCGAGCTGTCCGGGCTTCATAACCTTAGCTTTTTGTTCTTCATTACTGGTAAAGTGGTTATCTCGTACAAAATTCTTGAGACGATTAGATAAATGGACAGATAGGAAGTTTTCTAGTGGTCTTTTTTCATCATAACGAGGAAGTGCTTCCATACAGATAATAAATGCCTCTTGTTTCATATCATTTGTGTCGTATCCGTAGAATGTGTACTTGGGGGCGATTCTGTTAACGACAATCTCTATCTGATCAATAACATTCTGCGGTGTCATGTTAGAAGGTATATGCATATTAGTCTTCCTCGGCTATCCTTATCCATTTGTCTCCATTAAAAAACTCTAAACACTTTTTATCTGTGTTATAGATAATCATACCTTGTTGTGCGGGAGGTTTTTCCGTATCGTTGTAATTATCCGGTGCGAGACGTACTACTGGCGTAGATATGACCGCATTTTTGCGTGTCAGGTTAATACGGCGAGTTTTTATGTCGTGTTGCTTCTGACTTTCGGTAAAAGACTCAATAATAGCGTCTTTCATCATTTCTTTGAACTCTTCTTTGTCAATAGACTGAATAATGTCGTCTTTTCTTCCCAAAAGAGCATTTTCTTCGATTTCTACCGGAGAAATTGTATATGAGTCACTTGATGCTAGGATAGTATTGGGGGCGGCGTAGAATTCTAGCGTAGTGTTCGGTTGAATAGAGGTAATTCTGAAAACAGCGCCGTCTTCGGGGTCAAATCTCTGAGGTGGCTGCTCAGGAAGCGTTCTTCTGACCTGTTTTGTGATTCCTACCCCTTCTGTCATGGAAATTTGTCTGTGTAAGAGGTGTTGGTCGCCATTTATCTCAAAGAGTCCGACTCCAGTCTCAAAATTGAGCACTCGATCTCCATCAAGCTCTTCAATTAGGTAAAAACACCGATATCCATCGCCAATTACGTCCACGAACCGAGTTCCCTCTCGTTCCCAGCGTCTTGTCTTCGATAATTCCGGTAAGCAACCGAAACCTTCGAGTATCATGGTGGTATCTCGTGCAGAACGGGCTCTGCCGCACTCCTGAGCACCTTTATGGTATTTATTCTTGTTCTTCATCTGCATCTTTCTGATCTAGCAGCTCAGCGAGGCTTTTATCCTCTACTTCGAGTTCTTCTGCAACTTCTTGCTCAAGAGCAGCTGTTGCTTTGCATGTCAATTCAGCATCTACTGATTTAGGGGTTTTTTTATTCATATCATTAATCCAATTGTTTGTAAAAGTAGTCTAACTGTCTAATTATACACTTCTGGACGCTAAAAAACACAACAAAGTCTCTAATCGAAACTATTTGGGGCGCAAAGGGAGAGGATTGGGTAATACATTGGTTGAGTGTGAGTCGGATTGCGTACAAACCCCATCGGCTTTATTGAGACTCAGTCTCATTAAGCAACTCGAAGATAAAACTACCCCCAAGAAAATAAATGACATTTTTCTGAGAATTATCTCATGTAGGGGTTGACAAGTGACGATATATAGTATATACTTAGTATATAACAATTAACGAAAGGTAATGAGATGTTTGACAAGATTATAGATACAATGGCTTACACACTGATAGGCATCATAGTAATATATGGTATTTACTTTTATGGTACAGAATTAATTAGAATTATTTCTGAATTTTGTTAAGATACCTATTGACTTTTGACGATACTTAGTATATACTACTAGTATAACAATTAAACAAAGTTCTCGAAAGGAACACAACATGACACGCAACGAAGCTAAACTAGAACTGTTCAAACTAAACCGCAACATTGAGAAGAAGGTTACTGAGTACAGTAACGAACTAGGACAGTTCAATAAGAACTGTGTGTTCAATGAACTACAGCGTATGTGGGATAGAAAGAAAACATTAATCAATACTATCAATGGATAAGATAATGATTACAGAAATTATATTATGTACAATAGTTACATTACCATTAGTGTTTACTATATACGATAACAACATAAGGAATTGATATGAATAAGATTAACCTAGGTACAGCTAACGGTTGGAAGACACTACCAACACAGTACAGTAAACACCTTGCTGAGTGTGGTACTGAGTACGAGACAACCATGTGCTATATGGAGTATGAGTATGATGACAATGGTAAGTGCATTGGTAGCACACCAAGACAACGCCAAGAGATGACAAGGCGTTATGATATGACTGTCATCCGTAAGGGTAACTGTTACCATAACCATACATGTAATGAGTGTGGTATTACCTACGATGTAGATAGTGGTGGGTAGTCCTACCCTAACCAATCCCCTAGTAGCTGCCTGTATAGGGTACACAGTGAAGGGTAGTATTACCCTAACCAATCCCCTAGTGCCCCCCTGTAGGAGGGTACGTAAAAATCGAGCCCGCCCCGAAAATGCTATTGAGATTAAGTCTCAATAAGAGTGCTAAAAAAAGAGTAAAATATTTCCGACAAAATCCACGAATCAGTAAATTAGTGCTTGCAATCTAGACGATAGTTATTATAATAGAGGCATAGTAAACAACACAAAGGAAATACAATGATTACTCTATCTGACATTGAACGACTATCACCTAAAACAAAAAACGAAGCATACAGTAAAGAACTGTGCGAAGTTACTTGGACACTATCGAAGATGCACCATGTACATCGTGGTACAATGTTCGAGAATAGAATTGCCGAAGTTATCACAGAGGAAACAGGTGCCGATGTAGAAGTAACTTACCCATCAGCACCATGGGACATTACAGTTAATGACAATATTAAGATAGAAGTAAAGTCTTCATTGGTTGACCAATGGGGAAGTTGTCGCTTTCAGAATGTCAAGCCTAACAAATTCAACTACATTGTATTTTGTTGGGTTAACCCAAATGGTATAATTATCAAATGGGCAAACTCTGATGATGTTGCGAAGTTCTGCAGTAAACGCAACTGTGGGAATAATGGCTACAAGATGCCACTAGATGCTAATGAAAATTGGCTAAAAGAAATCCCAGAATTATTAGAAATAATTAAAGATACCCCTTGACAAATGCCGATACTTATAGTATAATAAGAACATAACGAAAAGGAAAATGATAATGAAAACTGAAGCTGTTAAAACTATATTCAAATCAGAAGACTACGGTCTTGAAGACCACACGCTCACAGTCGATAAGATTGTAGAGCTTGATGAGAATGGTAACGTAATGGTTACTAAGCTCATTGCCTACGTTATCGACCCGTTGGATAACGCTATGGTATTCAACTATTCACCATATGCAAAATTGAGTGAGTTGCTCAATTCCGCTAAGGTGTGGATTCAGTGCGGTTGCCCTAGCGACTGCGATGCTATGGGCTTCCCTCGCAAGTGGGATGAAGCATCACTTCACGCATGGGTAGCAGGATAGGGAGAATAAAATGGATTTTGTAGTATACAAATCAGAGGCAGATAATACAGGCCGATTGGTGGAGCTTGTACATAATAACCACTGCGAAGTTTACGAGGTCATAGTGGACGGCATCCCTGTATTCAACTGCACGGATTACTCAATAGCAGAACATGAGTTCAACATGGAATGTGTGTAGTCTTACCCTATCCAATCGCCTAGCGCCACCCTAACAGGGGGGAAGCAAAAAATCGGGGCCGCCGCGATTTTAGCACACCCCCAGCCGGCGGGGGTTTTCAGAATAAAAGTATAATTATTTTGAGAAAATGCGGAGCGAGTGACCAACCGTGTCACGACCATATGCGATAATATATATATAAGAGGTTAGGAAATCGAAAGGAAATAAAATGAGCTTACCAAATACAGAATCACCGACCTACATGACGGACACAATGACTCGAATCTCATTGGCGCTAGGCTATGATGGCGAAAGCAATCAGCAGTGCTGGGATTGGATTATGGCAGTAAGTGACAAGTACGGCAACGACTTCTTAGATGAAAAGATGCACGGCATCCTAGAACACTACGACGAATCAGGATACTTGGGACTTGGTAAAAAGTTCAGAAAAATAAAATAATTATTGCTCTGAGTGACCAACCGTGTCACAGGGGTATGGTATAATAGAAGCATGAAAGAAAAGGAAAGTAAAATGATTAAAGGTACTAAAACAGCTACAATTAACGGTTTCACATTTGAATACATCCCAAGCATGAGAGTGTTGGGCGTCACTAGTCCAACCGGCGGAATCGAAATCTACCACCAACTAAGCTACGAAAAAGCCAGCGAAATAGTTGGAGAAATCTTGAAAAAAGCGTGAACCAGTGACCTAACGTGTCACACCTATAGACGATAATATATATAGTTAAGAAGTTAAAGGAAAGATTATGAGTAAACGAAATTATTACAGATTCAACCAAGACCCTTGGAATGATGAAATTTACAAACCTGTCAAAAAGGAAAGCGATATGGTTGACGAAAACCAAAACGAAAACGAAAACCAAGTTGATGAACGTGTTGACGTTCCAGTCAATGAGTTGTTTGGAATGTCTGTTGATGAGTGGAACGCTTCCCAATCGGCTTGGGATGTGCGACACGACCAACACGGTCTAAGAGGATTCTAAAAAAAGAATTTGACATCTATCCAAACTATGGTAAAATATTAGTATAGAACGAAAGGAAAGCTATGAAACCAAAATGGAAAATGAACGGAAAGGACATGCGATTCGATGGAGATATTGAAATCGGAATCTGTGAAGTCCGTGACCTATTCGATGACTTAGTTGTCACGTTGTGGGTCGAGCAAGAGGAAAGCGGAAGCATAACCGTTACGACTCTTGGAGGTATTGGAAATGGTCGCTATAATGTGCAAGTAGTCGCAAAGCATAAACAAGTTGAAGAAGGCGAGGAGTGGAAAGAATTATGATAGTAGCAGACGAAAGAGCTAAAGACGGCTTAGAGGTCTTCGACATAGATGGAACGGAATCCTTCGAGATGAAAAACGAAACACTGAAAATGTGTGCGAGTGAAGATGGTTCGATATGGCACTCTGTGCGAGGTCTCACTATAAGAGACGCAGACGGAAACGCCTTATTTACTTTATCGTGGTCGGAGAATGGCGTTTGTGGTTCGCTATACGATAACGAATTGACTGTTGAGATAGAAGAGGAATTTTAATAATGTTAAAAGCAAAAACAACACGCAAGGTTTACGATAACGCTGGCAATGAGTGGGACGTTCATGGTTGGTATCTGTTAAAAAATGGTTGGGAATACTGGCAACTGGAGCCGGTTGACGCTAACGGTGATATGTTTGGTTTCGTTATGGGTTTCGCTCATGAGTTCGGGACGTTCAACATTCACGAAATTGAGCCGCATGTAGTAAGCGCTACCGAAGGCGGTGGACTTTGGGACTTGGCACCGCCAAGCGATGGCGATTGGGTTGGTTGGTCTTGGTCTGATAATGAAGGGGAAGAGCTATGAGCGAATATTTTGAATTTCTAGAAGATTTACGAGACGGTGGTTCTATGAATATGATGGGAGCGCCGAGAGAATTAGAATATGCGTTTGGCCTAGACAGGGCAGAAGCTCGTGAGGTATTTAGTAAGTGGTGCGAGTCGTTGGCGGAGTCTTAGCCAACCCGCGCCGCTCAGCGCACCACACCATCGGGGGGAAGGGTAAAATCGGGCCCGCCGCGATTTTCGCGCACCCCCAGCCGGCGGGGGTTTCTGAAATACTTTGACTTTTTTCTGGTTTTATGCTCAAGATCTATTGACATTCTGGCCGATATATATTATAATGGGGGCATAACAAACAACGAGCTTTTTAGGAAAAATCAAATGCATTTTCAAATCTACTTCGACACCGCCGCCAACGCCACCGCTTACGCCAACGGGTTCGATCACGAACTCGATTCCATTGAGGTGCTAGACCTCGATGAGGGGATGAACAGGGTTGTCGTCCATGTCCCTTGGAAGCCTGAATATCGTGGCTCCTTCACGCAGGAGACGATGGACAGGGTCGGCGTCGTTGACGTTGACTGTTGCGACGTTTGGGATTGATAGATTTTTTCTATTTTTTCTCAAGTTTGCTCTTGACATTTGCCGATACTTATAGTATAATGAAGTTATGAAAAGGAGACACGATCCAATGAATTTCTAGAGCGGTGGAGCGACAGGCTCAGTATTCCGTAGGTGAAACCCGCACCCTTATGATTTTCACACAACACCTTTGAAAGGCTTTTGACTATGTTCTCTAAATTTGACACCAATCCACAATCCGACGAACTGACCGCCGCTGACCTGTACAACGCACAGGCTGAGTGGGAGGCTGAGCAGTACGAGGATGAGCTTTCGGACTTCGATCCTCATCGCGATTTCTATGCGGAGATGGAGGATGACCCGTATGACGGTGAGATGTGGGAGGACGCTTACGACGACGATCCCGCTGATATGTACGTGTGGGACTCTGACCTACACAACGAGTTTTAATCCCACCCCTTCGGGGGGCAGGCAAAAATCGGGGCCGCCGCGATTTTGGCGCACCCCCAGCCGGCGGGGGTTTCTAAAAATAAATGTCTTTTTTCTGGAATTATGTAAAGGTTTGGGGTTGTGCGTGCCGATAATATATAATAGAATAAAGGAGATTGATATGACGTTTTTTCTATTACTTGTCGGTGCTTGTTTGGTTGGTCTTGTTGGTGCGGAGGTTATGAACGCCCAATAAAAACTTTCCAAAAAATCCGGTTTTCCTCTTGACAACCGGCACAATTTATGGTATAATGTAGACATAACGAAAGGAAAATTATGAGCTACTTCAAATTCAGACAAAACAATTCATTCGGCCACTTTGTTGGCACTCCGTTGGTATTCGTTCAGGCAGACAATGCCGCCGATGCCAACCGCATCGCACAGGATCACGGCGTTTATTTCAACGGCGTAGCCGATGGCGTTGATTGCGATTGCTGTGGTGATCGTTGGTATCCTGTCCACGACGACGATGCACAGGATCAGCCTTCGTCGTATGGTTACGGTGGTGGTGTTACTGTCTACAGCGACGGTGACAAATATATCGACTACTGTGGCGACATCCACGCCGTCAAAGTAATCCAACAAAATTACAAAAATTAATTTGACATACGCCTATCGTATGGTACAATATTAGTATAACACGAAAGGGAACTGGAGCCAACCGGCTAGGATTAAGAGTCACTGCATCCCACACACACACAGAGGAAAATTATGAACGATAAAACAAAACAGATGCTTGCTGACCTAGAAGCCGCCACAATGGAAGCTCTCTGGATTCCAAACGAGATATTGCCGGAGCGTTACCACGATGAGCGTGAGGGTGGCCGTACCCTTGAGCGTATCGAGGAAGTTTATCAGCGTGAAGTTGAGCCTAATCTTGAGTACCAACGGGTACAAGCTGAGAAGGCAAAGCGTATTGAGAAGTACGCCGCCGAATATGCTGAGACTGGCGAATTCACTTATGACGTTGACGCCGACATGCAATATAAGAATGAGCAATCATTTTGCAACGGCCTAATTAAATCGGGCATCTATGACGCTGATGATTTTAACGAGAATCTCTAAAGTTTTTGTTTGACATAGCCGATAATTATGTTAGAATGGTATGTAAAGGAGATTATTATGGCTTTCTGTTTTATCATTGGTTTTGTTCTTGGTGTTGGTGCCGCTGCTGGCATCTATGTATTGGTTAGGGAGGAATTTGTTGAGTGATGCAATCATTTTCATTTTGCTTTTGAGTTTACTTTACGGTTGGATTTCAGATGAATAAACAAATCAAATTAACAATTAAGGCTAAAGATATAAAAGTATCAACAGGCCACAAGCAACATCTAACGGGTTCGGGTGCATGGGATAACCGGCCTAAACGCAAACGTACTAGACAGGCACAACGTGCCGCTTGGAGAAAAGAATGGTAAAGAAGTTTAACGAGTATTTGTTTTGGTGCGGTGCTATCAGCATTGCAAGTTTTGGTTCTTGGATTATCTGGGTAACACGATAGGAGAGTTGGAAATGGCATTTCCTCAAATTAAAGATGTAACACTTTTGGCCGTCATTGAGAAGGCTATGCAGAACGACCCGACACACTACTGCGGGCAGTTCTTAGCGGACAACCCTGAGACAGCAGAAACAATTTCTGCTTTTGCTGTTGAGATGGCGCGCAGTTGGTTCGAGTCTGACGACACTGCTGAGATTGTAATGCAGAGTACACTGTTGTCCTCTGTAATGTTTATGACCTATGAGATGCTCAAGGCTGAAGTCGAAGCCAAAGAGCTGGAGGAGTTGATAGGATGAGAATGAGACGCATCCACGCCATACAGATGGCGCGAGAATTGCAGAGGCAGAAAAATCAGGAGGCGCGCCGGCTGAAGCCCAAGCGCCGCAGCCTGCTGAGCTTCCTACTCAGGCGGTAACCCCGCCGGTAGGGGGTAGGCAAAAATCGGGGCGGGCTCGATTTTCGAGGCAGGCCCGGTTAAGCTTATTGAGACTGAATCTCAACTGTCTTACCTAATAGACGCCAGTAGTATGAATTTATGAACAGCCAGCAAAAGTTTTCCGTTTTTTTCTAAAGTTCTCTGTTGACAATGACGATATATATAGTATACTGGTAGTATAAGACAGCAGCCCAGTCAAAGCCTCAGTAGCCCATGTGAGTCCGGTGAAACCATCGCGATTGAAATAGCGGCATTGGGACAGCATCGGTAAGACGATGTAGGGTACAGGTGGTACGGCTTGCCATCCTGCTTTGTCTTACCTAATAGACGCCAGT
>VTLG01006954.1_pt1 | contig 62369 bp, 87 predicted proteins | sample 4694571 | NCBI WGS metagenome assembly VTLG01 (sample SAMN12604809, study PRJNA352737) | marine metagenome | biome: ENVO:00000447; feature: ENVO:00000209|ENVO:00000569|ENVO:01000036; material: ENVO:00002151; isolation source: viral sequences binned using virsorter ...
TACACCCCAAACGTCAGCAGTTTCCTTCAATACAGCCTCGTTTTTGCCTTTTCCGACATAATCCCGACCCATAGAGCCTAAATCGTATCGAAAGCGATTCTCGTCCACGAGAGAGCCAGCAATCATGGTATCTACTATAGTTCCTTGTATTGTAAGCCCTGCAGCACGTATAAAACATACGTCATACATAGCGTTGTGAAATATTTTAATTGAAGGTGTATTTAATACATCTTGAAACCATTTTAAAACCATGTTCTTATCCATGTTACCACCACCCTCGTGAGCAATAGGATAATATCCGGACCAGCCTTCGACAGCTACAGCTATACCTACTATTTGTCCTCTGCCTGTTACAGATCCAGAACCCATGGTTTTTAATTCCGGGTCTTTTGTTTCTAAGTCAATTGCTATTTCTTTGTGATCCGACAGATCTGGAAAATCTTGTGGTGGTATCCACTCCGTTTGTGGAGCAAACATAGGTTTTTGTATCACTTGTAGTCCCTCTCTATAATCATCTCAATAAAATGTATCGCTTTCAGTAAATCTTGTTTCTTTCCTTTATCACGATGTCTTATAATATATTTAATAGCACATCCTTCCGGATATAGCAATTCATTCTCAACTACAAACTTGCTTGGTTGAATTTTATATTTTTGATAGTGTGATCCTCCGTGTTGCTTGTCCCATACTTTACTCATAGTTTATATCCTTTGTATTCTTGTTTTGGTGATATTACATGTAGATGTTCCTTGGTCCTTGTTGCGCCAACATAGAACAATCTATTTTCGTCATCAGCATTTTTTTCATAAGCCTTCATGGTATTCTCACTTAGATCTGTGAGAAGCACAACGTTTTGTGCTTCACCACCTTTAGCTCCATGTATTGTTGACAATGTAATTCTTGGTGCTTCGTTTAGTTTTTCTCCATTACTTCTCATTTTACGTAAGTAATCTACATCTCTTCTTGGCGCATCATCAAATGCTTCAAACCAAACGTTATCTGTTTTTAATCCATAACTTTGTTTTAGTGTAGCTATGTCATAAGAACTTTCTTTTAACATACCTTTTAATTTTTCTTTATCTGCATTCTTTTGCATATACCCATAGATTCTTTCTATTTGTTTATATGCTAATGGTTGACCTTTACGTAAGTTTTCCCAATCTGTTGCTGCATAATGTAATTCTTGTTCTTTTGTTTTTTTAAATCTATTTATGTAATACAAACCATTACGATACAATGTATCTTCTAAATCACTTAACATATATTTTGTTCTAGCTAATACTAGCCATTCACCTGACGACATATCTATTTGTTCAAAGTCATCGTAGTTAGATAGTTGTCCTTCGTGTACTTTTGGTTTCCATGTTTTATCTATTCTATTTCTAATTTTATTTATTATACCCATGGCTAAATTGTGTACTTTTGCTGGTATTCTGTAAGATTGTTTTAATGGCATCATCAAACCTTTTTGTGCAATAAAAGAATCTACATCTGCACCGGCCCATCTAAATATTGCTTGGTCATCATCACCTGCAATAAAAGAATCTTCTGTCTTATTCCATATTGTTTTAGCCATGTCCCATTGCATAAGTGATAGATCTTGTGCTTCATCTATAAATACAACGTCAAACTTTGGTGATTTATCTGACTTTATAAAATCTAGTATCATGTCATTAAAATCTATAAGACCATATTCTTTTTTGTATCTCTCTATTTCATTTGCAATGATACGAAGTTTATCTCTTTCTAAATCTTGATTGTGTTCTGCTAAATTAAACTGTTGTTCCGGTGTAATGTTTCGTAACTTTGATAGATTTATTATTCTTAAATACTCACTATCAGATGTAAATATACCACCATGGTCCTCTTCATACTTTGCATAGTTTACAGGAAAACCTAATTTCTTACCTAAATCAACATAGTGTCTACGTTGCATTACGTTTTCTTTTTTTAATCCTAGTTTTCTAAATGCTAGTGAGTGTAGTGTTCTAAAATATGGTAAGTCATCTTCTGTTAAATTAAATTTTTTAATTGCTCTATCTCTTGCTTCGTATGCAGCTTTTTGTGTAAATGCAAAGTATCCAACTTTATCAGGATCTGTTTCTTTTAAATAGTCATCTACTTTGTTTAACAATGTAGTTGTCTTCCCTGTGCCTGGTGGTCCTAATACTATTGTTTTCATTTTTTCTTAGTCCTAACATTAAAATTCATTATATATTGATCATGTGTAGTACCAAATTTTGTTGCTTTTGTGCCTTTAATATTTATGCTTTGATTTACATGTTGTAAGTTCTCTGGCCTGTAATCTAATGGATTATTATTTATGTGATGAACTAAATGAAATTTTTTAGGTAAAGGGTTTTCTACAAACGCATTGCAAACAAGAATGTGTACAAAAGGTTTATAATGTATTTTTTTTCCATTTAACTCATATTCTATATGACACCTAGGATATTGAGCATCACATTTAACTCTAAAAGTTTTTATTCTTTCAGAAAAGTTATCGTATAGATATGGAAACACAGGTCCTAAGTCTGTCATGTATGGATTTACACCACCAGTTTTAAATAATGTGTATCTTTTTTTAGGTAAATCAGAGAATTTTTTGTTGGTAAAATGTGAATCTTTAGCTTCATCTAAATATATAAAATCAATATCTTTTTCTTTTTGTTTAAAATGATCATGTTCTGGAAATAAAAATAATTGTTCTCTTATCATAGCATTACAAATATCCAATACGAGGTTAATAAAGTTAATAATAATAAGTCTGCTTCAGCTATCATTAGTAAGGTGCCTCTTCTTTTAATGTTTTTTTGTTGTAGTCATCTTTCTTTTTGTCAAACTCTTTTACAATAAATACAGATAACTTTTCTTTTCCTATTCTTTTAGAATCACAATTACATTTTTCTTTTAACATTTGTGCTGTTCTAGAATAACCAACATCCCATCTTCTACGCATTAAAAACTGATGATAGAATCTATCAAATACAAAATGGTGATTGCCATCAGATGTCCACACACCACCTTTTTTAAGATCGTTTTTATCTGTTGATACTTGTCTGTTTAAACAAAACTCTTCTAAATGATTTTGTAATTGATCTTCTGTTCGTAAACCTTCCGCAGGTTCTGTGACTTCTGCATTGTTTAATAATGAATTTGTAATTACCACCCAGTCTTTTTCTTTTAATGTAGGTGGTCTAAACCTTAATTGTTTCATACATGCTTCTTGAAATAAACTTTGTTGTCTGAGGTATTTAACATTTTCTAAGTATAATCTTTCTCCATCTACGTTTAGATAATAGTAAGGATCTTCTAAATCTATTACCTGGAGATCTGTTAACCCAGGAAATAGTATCTCCTGACCTATACCAAACTTACGTTTCCGACAAAGTGTTTTATCACAAACACTACACATTGGTTGATCATTACATTTGTAACCCCATTCTTTTTTATCGTGTTGATTTACAATTATTTGTACTTCTGAATCTGACAATGGTTGTTCCATTGATGTTGCATTAAATAAAATTAATTTTGATTTCCATTCTGCAGGCCATTTTTGTTTTGCATATACACCATAGTGAAACAATGCATTGTTTCTACCACCCTCACCTATTTTATTTATTGATAGTGTTTCGATACAAGGTGGTGCATCACTAAATTCTGTGTGTGGTCTTTCTACACTTATGTTGTCAACACTTTTTTGTTTTTTATTTTCATACAACAAATAAAAACCATCTAGTGTAACAGCTTCACCTTTATCGTTAAAGGCATATCTTGTTGTTTTTGTACAATTAAAGTATGGTAAATTTAAAAAATTTCCTGTATCATCTTGCGATTTTAATTCTGTTTGTTTAGGAAATACCTCTGATCCACCATAACCTAATACAGCTTTTATCTCTGTAAGTTTATCCTGCATTGATCTTGCAGATACATAGTCTTCTGTAAATAAAAATACATGTGCACCACCTGATTTAGATCTAAATACTATTAGTGGTAAATTTAATTTATTTATTTTTTTAATTAATTCTAAATGATCAAAACCTGCGTAGGAATCTATATCTATACATCCCCACTTACAATTATTTTCATCATTAATAGGTATTACACCTAAACTTTCTGTTCCCTCTAAATGCTGTTGCCAAAGTAAATCTGTGACTGGCTCTCTTTTTACAAATGATTTACCTTTTACTTTTGTGCCGTTGCCATTTGATTCACCAACTTTAGTGACACCATGAGCACGTTCTAATCCTGTAAATATATGTTTAAATTTGTCTATCATAAAATGCAAAGTGGGCGCTTCCCCTCTCGCTTCGGCGCCCACTACCTAGGATACGGTTAGTATGGTTGTTTAGAGTCTGCCTCTTCGTTACCATGCTTCGCCTCAATCTCACCTTTACCTACACGTTCTGCAAAAGTTTTCGCAATGTCATAGATACCTTTATCTGTAACTGGTCCTACTTTTGCCACGTCCCATCCAAACCATGTGCCTTTGTCGTTTGACATCTGCACGGGTTTTAGACTGTAAATGTGACTATATGTTGGCGGAGTAAAAAGTCCGTTTTTACCCTGCATTTTAATCCCCATCATCATTGAGTTCCATTTTCTACTCACTTTTAATTGAGTAGCTTTCATAGATATCAATGCTGTTTGTGGGCTATCACCTAAAAGAATTACAAAGTGATCAGCAGTATTTTCAAGATAATTACCATTTGGTAATCTGTCTTTATAGTCTTTACCTCTAGTAGTTTGACTAATTATATCACTGTCTGATTCATGAATTGCAACAGGTGCACCTGTACTTGTGCCTCTGTCTTGCCACTCAATGTATTTTCTTTTGTAAAAAACTGGTACAACATTAATGTTGCTATACAGTTCATTAGTAACAGTGTTGATTATCTTGCCGGGTTCTGCGCCCTCGACATATTTTCCATGAGTCTTGTTGACCTCTGGAGATAATTGACCCAAAACTTTTAAGAAAGGTAACGCAAGATCTTCTTGCGATATGTTTTGAGTACCTTTGTCAGCATCAGCTTCAAATATATTGACTGCTAATGCTCCTTCTTTTTTTGTTGTTACTTGGTTCATGTTTATTGTTTCCTTTTTATTGTTGTTTTATTTTCGGTAAACACTCCGAAAATTTCCGTTGGCATTTCTTTACCTGCCTCAATACGCTCACGGACTAGCGCTTTCAGAGTCATGGGCTCAACCTTCATTTTTCGTGATGGCTCTAACCCTTGACTCTTCGCAAGGTCAACATATGATGCTGCCTTGGTATCTTCGTCTTTACCAAATGACACCGAGATCTCGTTCTTAATGATATCACCCAGTCCATTATTACGAAGCCAGTTATACGCCGCTTCTTTATTAGCTTCACTTATGTGTGCTTTGTACGACGTAGAAACTTTAAGATGTGAACCATCTTGAAGTTTTAATTCTGATAAACCCATTTCAGTCATCATAGTTGGTATGACTTCTCCTGATATGTGGTCTATTTGTTTTTTCTTTTCTTTAACAGCGTCTTCTTGTATTTGAAGTTGTTGCTGCATTGCCTCTAGTCTTTCAACTTGGTCTGCAAGTGTCTGAATGTTGTCAGTCTTTTTCATTGCATCCTGTTGGTCTTTTTCAAAATCAATCATCTATTTCTCCTTTCTCGTATAAATTAATTGATATAGGATAATATTTTCTTTCTTGTTTATCCCATTTAAGTATCTTGTACTTGCCGTTTGTAATATCAGAAACTATAGAACATGCAACGCCTATTAGTGCAGGATCACCTGTTAATAACAAATGATCTTTCTCTGTAAAATTTTTTAATCCAGCTCTTAGTTTTCTTATAAGAGGTCCTGGAGAAAAAATCATTTGAGAAAATTCTGGTAATAAAAATACTAGATCGCCATAATTAGTTGCACCCATAATATTTATTTTAGGGTTTCCTGCTTGGCTACCTGCAACTTCTTGGATTACATATACTTTTTCTGCTTTCATGCTTGACAATATAGTTAATTAATATTATATGTCAAGTTAGAAAGTAAAAAGATTATGACAATAAATTATAAATTTAAGATGAAGCCTTACGCTCATCAAATGACTGCGTTAGAAAAATCTTGGAATAGAGAATGTTACGCATACTTCATGGAAATGGGTACAGGTAAAACAAAAGTGTTAATCGACAACATGTCAATGTTGTATGATAAAGGTAAAATAGATGGTGCTTTAATTATTGCACCTAAAGGTGTTGTTAAAACTTGGTATGAACAAGAACTACCAGCACACTTACCAGACCATATAGATAATGTGTCTATATTATGGCAATCCAATATTACAAAAAAACAACAAGAAAAATTAGATAGTGTTTTAAAAACAGGTGAAGACTTACACATATTAGTTATGAATGTAGAAGCTTTGTCTACAACCAAAGGCGTAGAGTTTGCTTTAAAATTTATTAATTGTCATAACACTATGATGGCTATTGATGAATCTACAACTATAAAAAATCCAGGAGCTAAACGTACTAAAAACATTATTAAGTTAGGTGAAAAAGCTAAATACAGAAGAATTATGACTGGTTCTCCAGTTACTAAAAACCCATTAGATTTATATAGTCAGTGTGAATTTTTAGATCCTTATCTATTAGATTTTACTTCTTATTATGCATTTCGTAATAGATATGCAGAAATGAAAACTCTACATGTTAGAGGCAGGTCAATACAAGTTGTAAAAAAATTTGTTAATCTTGGAGAGTTATCAGAAACATTAAAAAACTTTTCTTACAGAGTATTAAAAGAAGATTGTTTAGATTTACCACCTAAAAACTGGATTAAAAGATATATTACTCTGACACCAGATCAATTTAAAGTTTATGATCAAATGAAAAGACAGGCTGTAGCACATTTAAATGGTAAAGCATCTAGCACTATGACTGTTCTTACTCAATTAATGCGATTACAACAAATAACTTGTGGCCATTTTGTGGCTAATGATGGTTCTACACAAGATATTAAAAGTAATAGAATAAATGAGCTTATGGATGTGTTAAGTGAAATAGAAGGTAAAGTTATTATTTGGGGACATTGGCAAAAAGATATAAAAAATATTATAAAAGCGATTGTAGATGAGTATGGTCCAGGGTCCGTGGTTGATTATTATGGACTCACACCACAAGATGAACGACAAGAAAATATTCGTGAATTTCAAAACAATCCCGAATGTAGATTTATAGTAGGTACGCCTCAGACCGGTGGTTATGGTATTACACTTACACAAGCAAATACCGTAGTGTATTTTTCTAATGGTTATGACCTAGAAAAGAGATTACAGTCAGAAGACAGAGCACACAGAATAGGACAAAAGAAATCAGTGACTTATGTTGATCTGATTTGTGAGGACACTGTCGACGAGAAGATTGTGAAGGCTTTAAAAGATAAAATAAATATTGCATCTGAAGTATTAGGTGAAGAACTTAAATCATGGATTTAGTAGGATATACGCGTGTAGCGCGCTAAAATTTTTAACTAACAACTTTACCACCGGACCATTTCATTTCTGGTAGGCCTTCAGTGTATTTTTTGCCGTCAAATGTAAGAACTTGTTTTCTGTTTGAATCTGATTCGTGATAACTTATGTGAACCCAGCCCCCTGCAGGATCATCAGGATCGTAGTATTCCATAATCAACTGATCAAAGTCTACATTATTTTGTAACCAATATGCTACTTGAATGTTAGGGACTCCAAAAATCTCCAGGTCTACGGCCTGGCCCTTCGCATGTTGCGAAGTCTTTTTGCTGCCGATAGCTTCACACAAAGCCTCGGACCTGTAGCCCGATGTGATAGTGACTGGCTTATCAAAGTGTGCACGTAGAGGTTCTAAAATTTCATAACATAAATCACCTAGACTTTTTATTTCTCCAGATCCTGGAGTATTGTCTATGCCTTTTCTTTGTGCAGTCATAGACTTAGTCATTTCTTTAAGAGTAAAATGTTTTGAAAGTTGCATAGTTATTGTATCATGTTCATGATTAAGGCAAGCACTATGGCTCCGCCTCCACCCATGATCATCTTCTCCATCCTTGTTACACGTTCTTTAATTTCTTTTATTTGTTCAAAAGTTTGCTTTTGCATTATTCTGCAAAGCTTCTCGTGATCTTCAATTTTTTGTAATGCCGATTTTTTTGCCATTATGTTCTCTTTGCTATTTCCTTTTCACCTTCTGATAGTAGTGCATTCTCACTTCGTGTCAAGCCGTCATTTTTGGCTAACATAGTGTTGTTATTGACCTTTGGTTGTGGTGTAATTGGTAAAGGTGGTGTTTCTACTCTAAACGCATTTGAAAATGGATTTATTAATTTGTCAAAACCTTTTTTAATTACAGGAGATATTTTTCTTAATGTAGATTTAATAAATCCATCATCTCTAATTGGATCACCGTTTTCATCTAACATTCTATTACCTTGTTTATCTAATACGTAATCATATTTTTCTGGATCATATTCATTACCTTCTGTAAAAAATTTTTTAAAATCATATTCCATTTTAACACTATCTAGTGCAAATTCAGGAAACACAAAGTCTGTGTTTAAGTCTAATCTAAATTTACCATCAGTAGAAATTTTATCTAACTCATTACGTATAGTATCTACTTTTGTTTCAAATCTTTTTTGTGAATAGTTTACTGGAGTAAATTCACCAAACATTAAATTACTTCTGACTGTTTCACTAACTCCTGCTTTTTCTAATATTTGATCAATTTGAAAATCAGACAAATCTAAAAGTTTTAAGTCTTGCATTCTAATATACATATCTTTTTGTATTCTAAATGCTTCTTCTTGCATTTCTCTGTATGTTTTAATCATATCATTTGGTGTATTGTTTTGATAATTATCTACGTTATAAAATTTTTCGTTTTCATCGACAGCTCTTAAAAGTCTGTTCATTTCTGATGCAAAATATCTTAAATCTTTTTTAACATCTATTCTTATAATTCTAGTACCAGCAAACAATGCAAGTAATTCATCTCTTAAATTTAATGGCTTGCCACCTTTGGTTAAATCATTTCCTAGTGCACCACCAATTTTGTCAGCACTTACAAATACACCTGGTTTTACTCCGTCTAATATGTATGCAAATGATTTTGCAAATTTATCTCCTATACTATCTGATGCAGAATATACTGTACCACCTTGATCTTTTTTACCATTTCTAACAGTAACATCTAAAACTCTGTCATAACCAATAGGCTCTGTTATAAACGGAGCTAAGAAAGTCATTACAGGACCATCTTCTGCAAACATTATACTCATTACATAATCATCTGTTTCTTGTGGATTTAAATTTTGTGATGAAGCTTGGTTAATAGCTGCTTCTAATGGTGCCCATAAACTATCGTATGGTGAAAAGTATGAGAAATTAATTGCTGCAGACTCACCATTTTTCCAACCTTTAATTGCTAAAAGGTTTGAGTTTTTATCCCATGGTGCTGCAGAAGAACGTTTGTATGCGTCCCACTGTGAATCTGTAGAGTTAGTTAAGAATTGTGCTAGCTGTACTAAACCAGTTCCTGTTGCATAACTTGTTAGAAAAGCACCTTGTAATCTTCTTATACCCATTTGTCTTATTGCAGGATTTTTACTAGAAGCTTCTTTTAAACCAAGAGATATTACATTTGTCCCTGTTCTAAGTATTTCTGCAGGGAAAGATATGAAAGCACCCAATGGTAATTTTCTTAATGCCTGTATTGCAGGCGGTACTTTAGAATATGTTGGATATGTATTTCTAACTAAATATGCAGCTGCTTCATCTAATGCATCATCAAATGTTTTTATTTGTCCAGTGATTCTGTTTATAGGTACAAACTCTTCACCCATGTCTTTGTACCATGATTTCATGTCATCTAAATTTTTTACTGCTCTATGTAATTGTGATCTAGAAAATTCAAAACCAAAATGTTTCCACAAGTTATCACCACCAGCATATAGTCTTGCAACCTTATCTGTTGGAGCCATTTTAATTAGTTTATCAAACAATTGATCTGATGTGTTAATTGTATTATTTTTTAATTGATTCATTACGGCTTTTAACTCTGATGCTACAACGTTTTCATCCCATACACCAAGACGAACTAATTTTTCTACATAGTTGTTAAACTGAACATCGTCGATACCTTTTTTACCAGCCTCAAATATATCATCTAACACTATCTTCATTGCATTAGTAACACTAGCTCTACCACCAATGTGACCATTCATTAACGCAAAGAATGCAGCTGATGTTACGTTTCTAACTTGTGTCTGTGGAGAGTATAAAGTTTTACCAACTTGTACTAAAACTTTTCCTTGCATAATTTCTCTGTAAATAGGAATCATAATTAAATTATCTAACACACCACCTGTGCCTTTAAACATTTGCACATACTCTGGAGATGTATAAAGATCAGATAATTCTGTTTTCATGTAAGGACCTAATTTAGATATTTTTCTAATAAGTTCTGGGTTAGCAATACCTGCAGCTATTGCTTCATCTGCTGTTCTAAATAACCAACCGTTTCTTAAACCAGAGTCTGCAATGTAATCTGCAGCTCTTTTGTTTGCCATAGCAGATATCATTTCTGCTGTTGTATAACTTACAGAAGCTTTTAAATTTTTTTCTGGTCCTAATAAAGCTTTAATAGCATCAGGTAATTCATCTCCTGTTTTTACATATTTAACTTTACCCATTTTTAATATGTCAGCTATGTCTTTCATTTGTCTTAGTGGGTTTTTACCTTCGGCTCTAGCTGTGTGTAACACAGAGTTAATCATCATCTTACCGTGTTCAAAATACCTAGCGTCTTGACTTTTTAAATTAGCGTGTTTTTTTTCAGCTATTTCTTTTAAATTTTTATTTTTTTTAATTACATTATCAACTACCCACCTTACTGCATTATTAAATACTTTTTCATCTGGCACATAATTTGGATTTGTAAATGTAGAAAAAGATCTAACTAAATAACTTTTTACTTTATTTAATTCTATGTTTGCTATTTCTTTTGCATACTTATCTGCGTCTTTACCTTTTGGTAAAGATTTTTGAAACTCTTTCATTATGTTTTTTATTTCTAATTTTAAATCTGCAGCAAGTGGTTGTAACTCATCAGGTAATTCAGATTTTTTAATTTGATCTCTTAAAAAACTATCTACCTTATCTAAATAAAATTTTCTTAATGCAGGAGATGTCATGTTTTGATTATGTTGTTTTTCAAACTCTTTAGCCATTCTGTATGCTTTTTTATCTAAACTTTCTAACGTTCTATCTATTTTTCTAGCTCTACCTTTAATAAATAACATTACTTGTTCTGATACACCTTCTATATCTTTTGGTTGTTTACCAAAAGATCTAAACCATGAAAGTATGTTGTCCATTCTTTTTAAAACTCTTTCTGATTTATCAGGCGATGTAATAGAGCTTAGTCTCCATTTTTCAAATGGTGGTAATTGATTTACTTTTTTAAACATATTTTTACCAGAAAATGCCGATACGATTGCAGGCGCTAAAGCTTTTGTTAATGCAAAGTCTGATGTATTACGTATTAATCTTGCAGCTCCACCTACTACAGGCTCAACAGCAGGTCTTGAAGCAAGATAACTTATTGGTCTAAATACAGCGGTGTTTACACCTTTAGCTCCAAATCTAGCTGTTGTTTTTATAAACGGTGCAAGACCATATTTGTATCCCAACTGCGCACCTTTACCTAAAAGAGGAAAACCAAAACCAACTAATGCTCCTTCTTGTCCATATTTTATTTTATTTCTAAACGATGCAGCTGCTCTTTTTCTACCTGTTAATCCTTCTGTTGATTCTGGTTCAAAGAAAAAAGATTTTCTACCAGGTTCAGATGCAATAAAATCTACAGCTCCTACAACCGTTGCGCCTTCAATAGCTCTTGCTGCAATTTTACTTATCTTTTGTGTTTTTGCACCTTTAATACCTTTTATGATTTTATTTATTTGACCTACAGTTTTAGTTCCTCTTAATACTTTTTGTATAACACCACCAGGTATTGCAAATTGTGTCATCAATGCAACTAAATCACCTCTCCATGTTTCAGGCCTGTCTGGTTGTTTTTCTGGATCTTTCATCATTTCATCAAATGCTTCTAAAAAATTTGTATCAAAAACATAATCAGAACTTGCAAATAATAATTCTTTTAACCCAGCAGTAAAATCATACGCACCAGAATCTATACCTTTTGATATTTCATCTATAATAGATATGTAATCTTTTTGATCGCCTTGTTTTAGTAATTCTATTGAGTCTACTTTTTTATTATTTTTTTTAGATAAATAATAATCAATACCCATTTTTAATTCTGGGCTACCTTTAAGAATAAATCTAGCTAAACTGTTATCTTCTTTTTGAAATGGATTAAATGGTTTTAAATATTTAACAGGTTTTTTAGGTTCACCTATACTTTCTAATGCTGTTAAAAATGATGTTTGAAACTCATTAAGATTACGAAATTCACCTTCTATTGTTTTTGGTTCTTGATCTTCTATATCTTTTTTATATCGCTCGTAAGCTCTATCAGCCATGTGCTTACTCCTGTGGTAACACTAGATTGACATTATATTTTTGGTTGAATAAATCTACGTCTTGTTGTGTTGCGATAGTTGCAAAGTCTTCTAGTGCTTCTGGACTAGCAGCAATAAGTCTTACAATATCATCAGTTATTTGTGCTGGTAATCTAGCTCTTAGTGTTGCATAATCTATTTTGTCTTCATCTTTAGACATTGAGTTCATTTGTTGTTGTGTAACAGCTTCTTCTGCAGAAGGTTTTTCACCTTGCATAGCCATACCACCAACATTATATCCAGCTCTACCACCTTCAGCTAGTTCTTGATCTTCAGTTGTTAAACTATCCGCTGCGCCTAAAAAAAATTCTTCATATTTTTTATATGCTTCTTTTAATAAAGCAGGGTCAGAATCACCTTTGTATTTAGGTGTTTTACCATCAGGCATCATTTCTTTTTTAAGTTCAGAAATAATTGAAAATAATACTCTTTTAGAAAAGTCTTTATTTTCCATCAAAGATTTACCAACAGCATCTTCTTTAGTTAGGAATGTTAATCTTGCCTTTTTTTCTTTAATTTGTTGTGCAACATCTTCACCATTCTTTTGTCTTTCTTCAAGAGCTACAATATCTTTCATTGTTTGTTCAATGTTGTTTGCTATTTCTAATTTAGCATACGACTTAGCTTTAGTTGTATTACCTGCAGCTTCTGCTGCAATGTCTATGTTTCCTTGTAATAATGTTTTAAATAAATCTGCTTCTGCTGCTGACTTACCCATTCTTTCTGCATCTAAATCATCAAATAAATTTTTTACAGGTTGTTTAGCTGCTGTTGCAGCTGTAGATAAAAAACCACCTCTTGGTGGTGTTGACATAAGATTTAAACCAAAGTCCATTAAGAATCTGTTAAAACCTTCACCTTCTGGTCTTTGAAAATAAGGTTGGTAAGCTGCTCTAATATTAGGATCTTGTACTTGTGTTACTGTATCTTGTACAATTTTGGACATATCAAAAGGTAATACTCTACCTTTTTCTGCATAACCTTGTCTTGGTGCATCTAATCCAGAAGTTATACCATCACTAGCAGAGCCACCTCTTCTAAACATTGGTCGTTTTAATATTCTATTCATATTATGCCGGTGGTTTATATCCCATAAATCCAGCAGCACCTTGACCTAATGCTCTAAAGATACCAGCTCCTGCTGTTCCTAATCCTACTGCTGTTTGTAATGGTGTAGGGTTTGGTATGTTAGTTGTTTGGAATTGTGCAGGATATCCACCCATTAGACCAGTTACTTGACCAGCAAATCTGTCTAATTGTTCTTGTGGCATGAACGCTGCCATTCTGTTTGCTTCTCTTGTAGCGTCTAGTCCTGCTTGTGCTTGCGCCTGGTTTAATGCGCCCAACGAACCTAATGTAGAAATTCTGTCAGTTTGTAATCCAGGCACAGCACTCATCAGACCTAGCTGAGTTTGTAAATCTTGTCCTCTTTGAGCTTGTGCTTGATTGAAACCTTGTTCTAACAATCCTGCTTGTAGCATAGCTCTGTTTCTATCAGATTGTGCTTGATATTCTGCTTGTGCTACTCCTTCTCTACCACCGCCGAATGCACCTGATGTAACTGCTGCATCTCTTATTTGTTGTCTATTTACTGCAGCATTTCTGTCAAACTCTGCAAGTGATGCATCAATAACTTGTGATTGATATGGTGACATATACTGCTCTCTTTGTGTTGCAGTCATTGGCCCAGTTAATTGTTGGGCTGCTGTTAAATATGGTTGAAATGAACCTAAACCACCTGCTGTTGCAGCAGTGCTCGCTAATTGTTGTGCTTGTGTTTGTAATGCATCTAGACCTGCTACTTGTGGTGCAAGTCCTGCTAAATTATCTTGTCTAATTCCAAATTGTTGTGCAGCTTTTACTCTAGCATCAAATTGTGCTTGGTCTTCACCAGCTTGTTTTGTAAGACCACCAGGGCCACCAGCTACAACCGGTATGGCTGTTTGGGCCGTGATCTGTGTTGCAAGATCCTTACCTATATCTTCTATAAACTGTGCGGGTAAATTTCTTACTGTTTCCGTAGCCATTACATTACTCCTTCTAATCTTTGTGATGTTTGAAACATTTTTTTGGCGCCTTCTAATCCTTGCGATTCTTCAGATACTTCACCTCCGGATTCGAGGTTTTTCATCATGTTATACATAACTTCTGCGCCTTTGTCTATATCTCCTTCACCAGCATTTCTTACAGCGTCAGCTGTAAATACAAATTCATTTTTAGATAATCTTGCAGGCACATCATCAGCTTTTTCCATTCTACCCATGTCTACAAAACCACCTGTTTCTCTGTAATCTTTTTCTTTACCACCCATATCTAATAATGGCATAGTTTTTTTAGCTACAGGTTCTGCATCTTCTGTATCTCCACCTTCAGCCATTAGTCTATAAGGGTTGCCTGTTCTTTGCATAGCAAGGTATGGGTTTCTTCTAATACCAGATATGTCTAAACCTGGTCCTCTATCTTGTTCTCCTTCTTCTTCATCGTCTCCAGTACCAATTCCTAATAATGGTAATGCTGATAGTGCTCCTATTCCAGCCATCATACCTTTACCTGTTAAATTTGAAAAACCAGGTACACCATCTTTAAACATAAAATTTAAAAACTTAGGGTTTTTTAAAACACCTGCACCAGGCAAACCTTTTAATAAACCAGCTCCAGATAAATAACTACCACCTGCATATAATAATGCAGCTTTACCTATTGGTGACTTTGCAATTTTTTTAACAGCTCTTGTTGCACCCTTAACAGCTTTTTTTATTCCTTTTGCAACACCACCTAAAAATAATTGTTGTCTTATATTCTCATCCATAGAATCCATAATGCCACCATCAGCCATAAGTCTGTATGGTATAGCTTGTGGATTTTCTTCTTGAGCTTCTGTGTTTTCATTTGCATTAGCTCCTATAAAACAATATGCAGGTGGGTTAGGTCCTTTACATGGATCTGTTATTACTTGAGAAGGTCCACCATCCTCTCTTGGAGGTGGTTGATTTCCGTAAACTCTATCAAAATCATCTTGAGATATTATATCTTGTTTAGCTACATCTAATTGTTGTTGTGCTCTTGTTAAATCTTTTCCTGATAAACCATATAAACCCATATCAAAATCAGGAGCTAACATATCGTCTAACGTGTTAACATTAACACCTTTAGGTGTTGTTCTAAGCATATCAGACATGAAAACAGATGGCACATATGATTTTGGCATTACACCTAATTTTTGTGCTATAGAATTAGTTAAAGTTTTTCTTGCTAGCTCTGTTCTTTTTTTATTTAAACCTTCTAAAATTCCTATTTTCCCATCTTTGTTTGTATCAAACACATCATAAGCAACATCTTCTTCATCATCTTCAAATAAACCTTTTACTATTTCTAGTTTCCGTTTATCTTTTTTTGCTTTTTGCTTTTCAAATTCAATTGCAGCGTTTCTTCTATCTTCTGCTTCTTTTGTTTTGTTTAATTGTTGTGCTCTAAATTTTCTTTGTCTATCAATACTAACATCAGGACTACTTTCAACATAATTACCTGTTCCGGTATCTCTAGCACCAGAAAAATCTCCTGCTCTACCGGAACTATCTCTAGCTCCTCCAAAATCAGCACCGCCTTCAAAACTTCCAAAATCCTGTCCACCAGGTCCAAAGTCTCCTTCTAAAGAAGGTATACCACCGGGTCCTCTATTTGGTTTACCATCTAGTGATCCATATAAATTTAAATCTACAAGTATATCTTCTTCTTTGGGTGTAATGTAAGCTAGTTTTGCTGTAGGTGTATCTGGTGATGATTTAGCTATCTTTGGCACAGTTACCATCTCAGACGGCATGTAGTTCATGACCCCTGCTTGTTCTACAGGTTTACTACCTTTTTTATATATTTGTCTTGCTTGTTGTGCGTTTGTAATTGCCATTATTCTTCGTCCTTGTCAGATGATGCACCTAACGCTGGCATCTTTGCTACTTTAATTTTTACAGATCTAGTTACATCTTCTCTAACTGTGTCTGTTTCTGGATTTGCAATATCGTCTTCTGCTTCTTTGTCAGAATTATATTCGTAATTTGTTTTTGTATTTCTTAAAACTATTTCAGCTTCACATTTAACAACAGGTACTTCTTTACCGTCGACTGTTATATATTCTACTGATCCTTCTTCTTTAAATGCCATATTAGTCCCTATTTATTTGTAACACAGAAACGACCATATGTAACCTATTTCCTGTGGCTGCTTGTGCTTTTAAAATTTCGTTCTCCTGTATTATAAGGGGTTGTGATAATAACTCAATAGTTGTATTTGAGCCAACTGCCTTTGTTTTAAACAGGTTAAATACTGATGCTCCAGAGGTTAAGGTAACAGTGATTGTATCAGCATTACCAGAATCTTCAGATACCAAAATAGATTTAATTATACTAGTTGTTGCTGCAGGACTAGTATAAACTGTCGTGTTTGAAGTATCTGTAAAATCTGCTTTTGCGTTTGTATAAATATTAGCCACTTAAAAACCAAGAAATTCTTTCTTGCTCCTGTTTAAGCTCATCTAAAAATGTAGAATTTAATTGATCTTTCATCAATGTCAAAGCTCTGTTAATTTGTTTTTGGTTAGACACATCGTATTGTTGTTTTGGTTCTGGTATTCTTATGTTTATCTTAGTCATTATCTACGTCCATCTGGTTGTATGTCAACTCTAAATGTGCCAAATCTCCATGACTCACTGGCTGCATCATTTTCTATTTTAAAACTACAAAATCTACCACGTGCTCTTGTATCTTTTTTTGTAGTTGTAGATGTTATTGTAAAAGGACTATATGTGCTAGATGTAGATGATTGTTGTGGATATCTTTTTAATCCAATAGTTACTTTTGCATTTCCTTGTAATGTTTTAAAATCTGGTACAAACCTACGTAATGCAATAAATACTTCACCAGCAATTTTTGGTCCTGATGCTTGTCCTCTTTGATTTCTAGATCTTTGTTCTAAATCAAAATCAAATGATTGTATAAAAGAAGACACAGCAGTAGTCGTACCATTTGGATTTACTTGGTCTGTGCCTACTTCATGTTCAAAGTATGTTGTTTGACCTAAACCAGTTTGACCTACTACAGCAGGAAATGTGCCTGTACCTGTTGAACTATACTTAGTTGCATATGGATTTGGATATATGGTTGCATCCATCCAACTTGTTCTAGCTTCTGTTCCTGTGTACCAAACACCACCAGGCACACCAGCAGATTCACCAAAATTAAAAACAACATATTTATTATTAAAGTCTGAAGTAGAAGATGGATAATACCAAGTAATTTCTGTAAATAAATTATTTAGTCCTGCATTTACTTGTTGTCCTTTTGTTGTGTCAAAATTATCAAATACAGAATCTTCGACAGTGCAAGATAAAGATTTTACTGTACCATCAAACATAAAGAAACCTTTAGGACTTAACCAAAAAGCAGCACCATCTATTTCTACTACTGCATTTTGTCCAATTAATCCACAGTTAGTTCCTACTTGTTCAAATCCAAATGTAAAAGGAGATCCAATAAACTTCATTGTATACAATGCATTATCAGTCCATATCAAAATAACTTCTTTTGCTTTTAGTGCACCCATAATTTTTGTACCATCTTGTAATCTTTGTGTACCAGCAGTATTAGTTGCTGATGGTGCATAAGTGTTTATTGCTTCTTGATCCGAGAACCGAATAAACATATCGTCTTGTGTTGATGGTGTACCTACAGTTGTTTCTGTGCCTAAATGAATTAAGTGTCTAGTTGTAGGTGATACAAGTGTAACTCTTGTTTTAGTTGGATTGTTTGTAGTTTCAAAATTAGATGTAGTTGTAGATGCACGTGTTGTTAGTCTTGCACCAATACCTGAGTTCCAGGTAAATGTTTTACCATTTAAAACTGTTGCAATTAATACTTCACCAAAATTACTTAATGACCAAAGACCTGGTTCTAGTGTAACGTCAGATGCTGCAGCTGCTTCACCCCAGTTACCGTTACCATATGGGTCCATACCCCAACCATAACCATATGTCTGTTCTCTTGGTCCAACAGGTTCATATGGTATTATACTTAAACTACCACCTGTTGATACTGTTCCGCTAGCATTACTTGATTGATTAATTGTAAATGTACCTGTTGTTGGCACAGATATAACTTGAAAATTTTTATCTTCAAAATCAGAATCATTAAAACCTGTACCACCAGGAAGTGTTACAGAATCTAATTGTACAATGTCTCCAACTTTTACACCATGAGCTGCTTTAGTAATTGTGCATGTTGGTGATCCATTTGTAGTTGCAATTGTTGCAGATGTTAATGTAGTTTTAACAGGTGTAATGTCATACAATTGACCTTCAAAATATAATAATAAAAATTTATCTGTTCCAAGGGCCACGTATCTATTACCATCGTTATCTACAAAAGCGTGTTGTTTTCTAACAACACCTACAATTGTATCTGTAGTAAGTGATGCCCATCCACCAACTTTTTCTGGCAGACCATATCTAAATCTTACATTGTCAGAATCTACCCAACGATTTTCTGCACCTGCTTCGGTGTCTTGTTTATCTATTCCGGGTTTAAAGTTTAACTCAATGAGAGCCACGTGTAAGCTCCTATATTTTATCTTTGTATACCCAACCTCTAGCTGTATTAACATAGACTAAAGTAAATGCTGCGCCGTTTACATTGACTACTAGATTTGATGCTGAGCCTAAGATGTTGGAACCATTTCTGCCTATGGTTAAGTTATTTGAATTAAAGAAATTTTTGCTATCTATAAAGTGTACTTCATCACCCACAGATGGCGAGGCAGGTAAATTTACAGTTACTGTTGATGCACTTGTATCTACCAATACTTGATCGTTAGCTACTGTAGTATATGTACCTGTTGTAGTTATATATCCTTTTTTTATAAGACCTAAATTAACATTTGTACCATCTGCATAAACTAAAACAGTTGATGCTACAGGCAATGATATACCTGTACCTGATACAGTTTTAAATGTTAATGTAAATCTATTTGCTGATCTATTAGTTGCGTCTTCAACTACGTATACTCTTTCGACTGAATCTGGAACTGTTACAGTTCTGTTAGCCGCAAGAGTACCCGTTAGTTTTAAGTACAGGTTTTTACCATTTGATACAGCTCCGTTAGAAATCGCTAATGCTTGATCAGACGATGCTACATCTATTGAGATGTAACCAGATGAGGCTTGTTCTAATTGCTGTAAATTGGTGTTAGTTATAGTACCCCATGTACCTGACTTCTCACCAGTAGTCATTAATTCTAATTTTAAATTACTCGAATATGTTGATGCCATAATTCTCCTATGGGTTAAGCGGATCTATTGGGACCCACGTTTGCCCTGCGTTTGGATCTATTGGGTTCCATGATACCACAGAAACAGTGCCTAATGCAAGGTTAAATCTATTACCAGTAATACTTGTTCCAAAGGCTACATCTGTATTTCCAAGAGCAATATTGACTCTATTACCATTGGCTAAAACAACTACATTTTGTATTCCTACCCCTGCAAAAGTTGTTGATGAAAAAGATGTTGCTCCAAAAAACATATTATATCTCCGTCCAAACTTGAGTTGCGTTTGTTGGTACCGCTTCCCATTTTCTGATTAATATATCAGATGTTCCTACATTAAATCTATTACCAGATGGTAAAGCTTTTGCTTTAGCTATAACAGTTACGTTACTAGTTGCAATGTTAAATCTCTTACCTGTTACAATTGCTGTTGCATTTGCTTTAGCTGTAACGTTTCCAAGTGCTATGTCAAAACCATTACCAGTAACTGATAAATTACATTTACCAATTATAGTTACATTACCAGTTGCTAAATCTAAACCTTGACCAGTTATATCTGGTTTAGCACCTGCTTTAACAATTACAGTTCCATTATCTAATTCAAATCCGTTACCTGTAACTGGTACATTTTTTGGTATAGAAGCTTCTGCATTACCAATACCTAATTCTAAACCATTACCTGTTAAAACTTCTCTAGCTTTTGCAACAATGGTTACATCGCTTGTGCCAATATTAACTCTTTTACCTGTAACTGAAACATTTGCTTTACCAATGATTACATCATCACCAATAGCTACATTGATCCTTGATCCAAGGACATTGACGAATGCGTTAGGATTAAAGCCTACATCTGAAAAGGCTGCTGCCGAAAAGGAAGTAGCACCGAAATACATACGAGATTACCTCGCAGTTGCTGGAATGTTATTAGATCCTACTAATGATTGACCAAATGCTAGATACCATATTCCTTCATTAAAATTATTAATAGCACCTAAATTATCAGTTACTTGAAAACCATTACTATAAAAATCAAAACCCATATTACTAGTAGTAGTTTCTGCTGAATTATTGTTTGGAAATAATCTGTATTTAATTATATTACCACCACCTGAAGCTGATCTTTGGTCATCAAAAATATGCCAGTCATCACCACCTTGTTCTGTATTTTTTATAAAAACTATTTTTGGTTTAAAAGAACAAGTAATATATGGGCCTTGGTCTTGACCAGAGCCTCTATACCAACCCATTTGAGAAAAACCAGTTGTAGGTGCAAAACAATAAGCAATATAATAATTACCATTACCATTAACACCACTATCATTTACTACACTAAATACAGATGATGTTGGTGCTGTATCGTTAAAAAAATTACCTGTGTTAGATACTTGAGTTGAGTTTAAATATTGATATTTTGTCCAACCAAGTTCACCACTACCTACTACCCAATCTCTTGTACCATTATATTGTTTTACAATTATTACATGGGGTGCTTTACCTAATCCATGTCCAATAGTTCCTGTTGCACCTGTTCCTGTCCATTTAACTATTGAAAAACCTGATGCTGTATTAGCACTTACAGTAGAAGATATAGTGCCATCTGAATTTGCTGAACCTGCACCATTTGCTTTCCAGTTCCAAGATGCAACATTGTTTCCATTTCCATTTGTTCCACCATTAGAACCCAATGTAAAACCATCGCTATCAAAAGAACCAACATTTGTAGAACCTGTATCTTGAGCACCGTTTGAATTTGAATACATTGTAGATGATACACCTCTAACAGCATCAGTCCATACATGAGAATTGTTTGTTGACCTATTCTTAATCCAAATTAAATCAGGTTGAAATCCTACTCCTGTAATTGCTTGTGTACTTGCATTACCTGTATAAAGTTTAGTATTAAAATTTGCTGTACATTTATTTACTGTTGTATAAGCCATATTATTCGTTTAACCCCTTTGTGCAAAGTGCGGTAAATCCACTTGGAACATCATACTCAAATGTGCCTAAATTACTAGCATTAGTTCCTGCTGATGAAATAGCTGTTGCTCCAAAAAATCCATTTCCAAAATTAGTAAACCAACCACAATCTTCATTTGAAAACGCAGGTAAATAAAATTTACCAGTTGTAAATGTTGTATCATGATTAGAAGCATTAAAAGTTGTACTGTTTGCAACTCTCCAAGTTCCATTTACTCCAAAATATATTTTACCATTATCTGCATCACAAGCAACCATCATAATATCATTGTTAGCTATTTGATGAACACCACTTGCAAAAGTAGAACCATTTTTATTAATTTCACTATAGTACCAACCAATAGCATCACCTCTTCCATAACTATTACTATTTTTTCCTACAATAGTATTAGCACTACTGTTTTGTCTATAATTATATGAATTTCTTACATCACTTAATCCGATAGTATGTTTAACAGCACTTCCAGATTTTGCTTTTGCTTCCCAATAATATTTACCAGATGTAAAAGGAATTGAACCATAAATTGTTTTATGAGAACCATTTGTATTGGAAACTTCTGATGAAGCATTGTAAACAGTAGAACCAGGAATTTCCATTCTGTTATTTAAAGTACAAAAAATATTACTTGGATTATCTACATAATCTACAAGTGTGCCTGATACTGTAAAGTTATTACTATTAGGAGATTGGTCTGTAACTCCATTATCATTTTTTAAAATAAAAAAACCATTAGTTCCATAAGATACAGAAGGATTAGTATTTATTTTCCATTCTCCAGTTGTAGCATCAGTTGAACCAAAGTCTGATGCAGCATAAGCATAACCATCACAAAAATGTATGTGGCTCATAAGTCCATCAAAATAATTTGAAGAACCACTACCACCAACTCCAATCATATGCTCTACATTATTATTCCATCTTGTATTTGTATTTTGTGCAGGAGTAGCATCTTCTGCCCATGAAGTAATTAATGTTCCATTTATATAAAATTTTAATCTGTCATTAGCAGTTGATAGTGTGCTATCTCTAGTTATAACTATATGATACCATGCGTTAGTATCTCTAAATAGAGCATTTGTTGACCTATTTGCTTGTGTAACAGCAGAACTATTTTGTTCAAACCATTGAAGATTATCTTCAGATTTAAATCTTAAATAAGTTTCTTCATTACCACCATCTGTATTAAAAAGAAATTGATTTCCTAAAGAACCTCTTTTTACCCAAAAAGAAATAGTATATTTTTGTCTGTTTCCTGCTGATGATGGTGTTCTTGTTAATTTTGTATTAGCCATTATTCTCCTATGTAAACATTCCTGAACCAGACGCACCGTGAGATATAGTAATTGTAAATGCACGGTCTGCTGTTTGGCCTTCTGCATCCGTCGCTCGAATAGTAAAACTATACGTAGTTGTTGACGTTGACCCTGATTCAGTACCAGTGATTGCACCAGTACTTGTATTTAAACTTGCACCACCTGGAAGTGCTCCAGATTGTACAGCAAAAGTTGTAGCATTTGTAGCTGCAACTGTAAAGTTGATAGTTCCGCCATTTGCAACTGTTCCTAAAGATCCTGCACTAGTTGTCCATGCAGGTGCATCAGACACAGTTAATAATGCAGATCCAGATCTACATGCAATACCATCGTTATTTTCTAATCTTAAAAAGTATGTACCATCAACTGGTAATGTAAAGTTTGCAGTTACAGAAGTTGCACTTGTAAACGTTACAGAGTTTGCAGTTACTATTGCACCAGTAGATGAATTGATAGCATCAACAAAAGGTGGTGTTGAACTGTCTTTAAAATTTGTACCAGTAATAACTACGTTAGTTGCTGTGTTTTCAATAACACTTGGACTAATAGAACCTATAGTTGGAAATGTAATACTATCTGCAAAAGATAAGGTCCCTGATCCGTTAGTCGCGATTACTTGATTCGCTGTACCATCAGCTGTTGGTAATTTTAAAAATGCACCTGTGTTAATTGTAGATGAATTATGATTTATAAAATTACCCATGTTAGCATGTGATGAACATTGATAGTATAAAATGTTTGGTGTATCATTATCAACTGCGATAGTTGTATGTGCACCAGCGTTACCTGGTGTACCAGATGTTGTAACACCTGTTGTAAATTGTGTTTGTTTTGATACGTTGTTATAAAATCTTAATGGGTGACCAGAATTAGATGCATCTGATTGATCAAACTTGTAGTGGTATGGTTTACCTGTATCATTTCCTTTTAATTCTATGATAGGTGTTTGTATACCATTTATAAAATAACCATTAGAACTTCCAACATTGTGATATGGAGAAGCTGCAGTTTTAGATGCAACAGTTACTGTAAATACTTTTGGACTTGATGAAGAAAAATAATCTCCTTCAAATCCTCCACCACCAGAATCTTTACTGATAATTAGATTACCACTTTGGTCCTGAATTGTATCTACTTTTAATATACTACTCATAATTATCTTGCCGTTGCTGGCACTCCACTCGCTCCTACATTAGCTACTAATGGTTCTTCTGCAAATGCCATGTAGATAGCTGTTCTATTGGCTGTATTCGAACCACTAGCTCCTCTAAACTTCCAACCATTAGAATAAATATCTATTGAGTGGTTTGAATTGTTTGTATATTCAACAGCAGTATTATCTGCTTCTAAAAAAGAATTTACAAGATTAAATTCATTTGGTCTTTTGTTATCCCACATAAACCAGTTTCCTGCATGAGTGTGCGATTTTCCTATAATCAAAGCAGGTTTAAATCCTGTATAGACAAATGTTCCGTCTGCATTTCCATTTCCTACGTATGTTCCAAATTTCGAATATCCTTTTTTCTCTGCAAAGCAGTAAGCAACATATAGATTACCATTTTGATTTGTTCCAGCTTCAGTGCCAACAGAAAACACAGAATTTGTTGGTGCTGTATTATTCCAACCTTGTGCTAAAGTTTGTGCTGCATTGGTTAAATCAAGATACATTACTTTCGTAGCACCCATACCTTGATGATAAACAAACCAGTTTTGTGCATCATTTAAACATTTTACAATAACCATTTCCGGAGCAGCACCTAACCCATGTCCAACAGTAGCATTACTTCCTGTGCCTGTGTATGAAGATATAGAAAAACCTGCTGTTGTATTAACAGAAGTGTAAGTAGTATTTATAGAACCATCTGTATTTGACGAACCTTGACCAGTTCCTGCTTTCCAGTTCCATGAACAAATATCATTTCCATTTGTATTATTTTGAGAATCTGTACCTACTGTAAAACCATCTGTTCCAAATGCAGTTAAACCTTGTGCATAAGTTGTTTCGGCATTAGTTGCATTTGATAATATTACTTTAGTGACACCTCTAACTGCATCGTACAAACTATGATTATTTGTTGCATCTCTATCTTTAATCCAAGTAAAATCAGGTTGAAATCCTACACCAGTAATAGCATTAGAACTTCCTGTTCCTGTATAAAGTTTAGTATTAAAATATAATCCAGGTTTTGAAATTGTTGCGTATGCCATAATTATATCCTATCCATATGTATTAATATTTTTTGTGTTTATTGCGTAATGATTTGATGGTACATCATATTCAAACAAACTTCCATTACCATTTGAACCTGCAGAAGATATTGCTGTTGTACCAAAAAATCCATTACCAAAATTAAAATCTACTTGTGCTTGAGCCGCACCTTGGTGAACATGATAATAATCACCCGTATTTAAACTACTTACCACTGCATTACCAGAATAAATATTTGAACCATTTTTTTGTAATTTTAAAGTTCCTGCATCCAGATCTAAAATAAAACCTATAATATCTCCAACTGTCGCTGTTGTTCCTGTATTTAATAAAGATGAACTATCATGATAAATATTTCCATCTACAGCGTATACCCAAGCATTTGCATCATAAGCCACTGAACCTACAGCATAATTATTTAAACCTGTTTTTCTTATTCCAACATTAAAAGTATCAGAAGCTGTATCATTTATTTTTGCTTCCCAATACCATTTTCCAGAATTTACAGCTAATGTTGATAAAACTATTGTTTGATTATTATCTTCATTTGTAACGGTAGTGTTACCATTTGTTAATGCTGCAGCATATTTATCATTAGGATTTAAAGTACAATAAACATTTGATGGTGTATCAAGTGCTTGTTTTAAATTTCCATTAACTGTAAATGTATTTGTGTTACCAGAACTATCTGTACCAAGTGCTGCAGAGTTTTCAAATTTTAAATGATATCCATTATTACCCCAAGTAACACCAGTTGGTGATTTAAATTTCCAAATACCAGATGTAGAATCTGTTTCACCAAATACTGTTGGTGCTGAAATTGCATTATCTACTAAAGCAATATGTGAAATATATCCTTCAAAATAATTTCCACTATTTCCATCTTGACCAATATGTAAATTAACACCTGACTTATTTAGTCTTGTGTCTTGGTTTTGAGGTGGATAAGTAGATACAGATAAACTTGTTTCTTGTGTTCCATTAACATATATTTTAAGTCTGTCAGACGAAGTTGATTGTGCAGAATCGTATTGCATAACTATATGATAAAATGCAGAAGTGTCTCTAAATACTCTATTTGTTCTAATTTGAACTGTGGCAGAACCACCATCAACTTGATAATATTCTAATTTATTATCAGATTTAAATTGTAATTTACTTCTATTTGTAGAACTTCCATATTCACCTATAATTACTTGTTCAGCTCCTGGTTTAGTTCTTTTAATCCAAGCAGATATTGTTATTTTATCTGCGTTTGAAGGTGAACCTGTTGTTCTATTTAAATAACTATTTGCCATAATATTATCCTAGTTAAACTGTCCTGAGTTATTTGCTCCTACTGTTACTTGTATAGTAAACGCTCGGTCAGCAGTTTGCCCTTCTGCATCTGTCGCTCGAACTGTAAAACTAAACAATGTATCTGAAGAGATTCCACTTGATACAGTTCCTGTTATTGTAGCAGAACCAGAACCAGTATTCAACGATAGACCTGTTGGTAAAGATCCTGATTGCACTGCAAAAGATGTAGCGTTAGTTGCTGTAATTGTAATTGTTGAAATAGTTGATCCTGCAGCAAACGAACCTAATGACCCTGCTGAAGTTACCCATGCTGGTGCATCAGAAACTGTAAGCACAGCACCTGTTTGTACTGCATTACCATCTGGATTTTCAATATATAATTTATATGTGCCATCTACAGGTAAAGTAAATTTAGCTGTAATACTTGTTGCAGATGAAAATGATACTTCATCAGCTACAACTTGTGCTCCTGTAGAGTTATTGATAGCTGTAACCAAAGGCACGGATACAAAATTAGTTCCTGCTATTGTGCAAGTAGTCTGTGTGTTTTCAATTGTTGATGGTGTAATAGAACTAAATGTTGGTCTTGTTTCTGTAGTTAAAGTAATAGATCCACCAAGTGCTACTGCTTGACCGTTGATTGTAATTTGTCCTGAACCTGTAAGTGCAGTGTTTGCAATATTCTGTGTACCAGTTAATGTTGCACCTGCAGGGACAGTAATAGTATCACCACTATCTCCTAGCTGTACACCAGTTCCTGATCTTGGACTTATTTTATTTACTTTTACTTCACTCATTATCTGGCCACCGCTGGTACATTATTGGATCCTACGATAGGATTTTCGGCAAATGCCATGAAGAAATATGTTGAATTAGTATCATTAACTCCATCACTATTAATTCTTATTTTAAAACCATTAGAGTGTATATCTACTCTATCCGAAGTACCTTCGGCACTACTTGAACTTGGATAGAAAGGATTATTATCTGGGTTATATCCTAATCTAATATTATCATACAATTCCCAGTGTTGTGCTGCATCACCATTACCACTTATGGCTCCTTTTATAATAACAATCGCAGGTCTAAATCCTGTGTAAACAAAAGCTCCGTCAGCATTTCCATTACCCTTATATACTCCAAATTTGCTGTAGCCCTTTACTTGTTTAAAACAATAAGCCAGATAATTATCACCATTTTGATTAACCCAACCACCTGCACCACCTAAATTATATACTGATGCTCCTATAGTATAACCAGCTGATGCATCTTGTTTTGTACCAGTAGAATTTAATCTTAAATAATCTTCTGAACCATCAATTACTGTTGTATGAAAATACCATTCGTTACCAGCATTAGTTCTGTCTTTAATTATAACTATGTCTGGAGTTGATAATCCATGTCCAAAACTTGCTGCCTGTCCATTTCCTGTGTAAGTTACAATACTAAATCCAGCAGTTGTATTAGCAGAAACAGTTGAAGTTATAGTTCCATCAGAATTTGATGATCCAGAACCATTAGCTTTCCAATTCCATGAAGCTTTATTACCACCATTACTATTGATTCCTCCATCTGTCCCAACAGTAAAACCATCTGAATCAAAAGAAGTTACACCTTGTGAATAAACTACCTCTGCAGCAGTTCCATTTGCATATAATTCTTTACTAGTGCCTCTGACTTTATCTGTTAAAGTCTGTGAAAAAGTTGCTCCTCTATCTTTAATCCATACTAAATCAGGATTAAATCCAACACCTGTTATTGAATTAGAACTACCAGTACCAGTATAAAGTTTACCATTAAAATGTAAATTTGGTTTATCTATCTGTGCCATTAACTATACTCCTGTGCATTTATTGATTTAGTGCAAAGTGCTCTATAACCTGCTGGTGGATCATATTCAAATATCCCTATTCCATCATCAGGATTTTGTGCTGATGTTACAACAGTTGTTCCAAAAAAACCATTACCAAAATTAAAACTTAATGAAGGATTACCACCGCTACCATTATAGGCTGTATAAGCTGGAATTAAAGTTTTATCTGTTGAAACATTTGTAAAAACAGCATTTGCACCAGTAGCAGGGTTTCCACTACTTACATAAGTTCCATTTACTCCAAACCATATTTTTCCCGCATCAGAGTCTACAGCTATTTGTATGATATCACCTTGTGAAACACTTTGAAGAACTGAACTTGTACTATTATTATGAAATGATTTACCACCATCTTGATTACTTTGTAAAACATAACCCCAACCATTAGCATTACTAGCTAAATTAGCTAATACACCCATATTAGAATCATTCATAATTCCAACTATCATTGTATAAGCATTTTGTGTTACAACTTTACACTCCCAATAATATTTACCTTTTGAAAAACCTAAAGTTGATGTTGCACATCTGCTACTAGCGTTATAACCCGTTAAGTTTATATTGCTTAATGTCTGACCTGCTGCATCAATAGCATTTAATGAAGCAAAAACATTACTAGGTGTATCTTTGGTTTGAATAATTGTGCCATTAACTGTAAAATTATTTGTATTACCTGAAGAGTCTAACCCCATATTTGCTGAGTTATCAAATTTTAAAAAGAAACCATTATTACCATAAGTAACTGATGGTGAAACTTTTGGTTTCCAAATTCCAGTTGTTGCGTCTGTTTCTCCAAATGTTGATGCTTGATATGCCGTTCCATCTGTCATATGAAAATGTGCCATTTGACCATCAAAATAATTTGCTGGACCATTTGCATAAGCACCTATTACTTTAGTCATATTATTATATAAATAATGTGGTTGAACATTTTGATTTGGTATTGTTGATGTTGCAAAAGAAGTTTCTTGAACTCCATTAACATAAATTTTAACTCTATCTCCTGCTGTGCTTTGTGTTGTATCTGTTGCAATTACAAGATGATACCAAGCAGAGGTATCTCTAAATTTTCTATTTGTATCAAATCTTAAATCAACATTACCACCAGACCTTGCTTGAAATTCAAGTTGACTACTGCTATTTAATTTTAATATAGTTCTATTATTATCATTTTCATAAGTACTAAGGAAATTACCATCATTACTAAAGTTACTAATTTTAAACCAAAAACTAATAGTCCCTATTTTCTGACTTGTAGCTGTTGAAAAACTTTTATTTAAATATGCACTAGCCATTAACAGAATCCTCCAGCGTTAGATATACCAGCAGTTGACGTAATTGACAATGCTTGATCCGTAGTTTGACCTTGAGCGTCTGTCGCTCTGACAGTAAAGCTGTATACAGTTTGATTTGTAATAGTTGGCATTGTTCCTGATATTACTGCTCTATATGTACTGCCACTTGGATTAGTTGTTGATCCAATAGTTATGCCAGCAGGTAGTGCACCTGATACAACAGTTGTACTTATTGTTACAGCACTATCTCCTGTAACATCTATGTTTTCTGAATAAGCTGTGTTTGATTCTCCATTAGGTAAACTCGTTGTTGTAAACACTGGGCCATCAGAAACAACTAAATCTGTACCACTTCTAGCTGCATTACCATCTGGATTTGTAACTAAAATTCTAACGTTTTGCCCATTTGTTAAACCAGCTGTGCCTGTTGTAAAACTTATTGTTGTTGCACTTGTAAATGTAACAGATGTTGCAGATTGAAAAGCACCATTTGCTCTTTGTAATTCTACTTTTGGTATTGATGCAAAATTTTGTCCTGTAATAGTTATTGTGCCACCTACATCTGCATCAATAACTGTTGGAGTAAAACTAGATATAACAGGTTGTGTTTCTGTTGGTATAGTTGCAGATCCACCTAGATTTACAGCAACACCATTAATTGTAATTTGTTCATTTACTAAAGCAGAATTTGGAATAACATCGTTTTGAAATACTAAACTATCACCAGATTCACCAATCGTTAGATTAGTTCCTGATTGTGGTATTATTTTATCTACTTCTATTTTACTCATTATATAATTACCAAATTACCTGTTACTGTTACAGTTCCTGATACGGTTACTGGGCCTGCTAAAACTCCTGAATCCATTGTCTGTGTATCAGAAATAGTTGAAGCGTGAGTTGTTACGTAAGTTGTAGCTGTCATACTTGCAGACGGTGCACGTTTTGCAGGATAAGTACAAAATACAGTTTTAGTTCCTGCTGTAAAATCCACTTTGTTATCAGAGTTTGAAGAGGAGATAACGGTATCTCTAGAAAGTGTATCAGGTGATGCATCTGTTACAGTTCCAATACCGACCTCAAACTCAGAAGTTCCATCATGTGAAATACAGTAGAATGTACTGTTTGTAGTTCCAATACCAGCAACAAAAGTTTCAAAACCTGTTTCAGCTGTAGCCGATAGGTTTATTGTTCCTGTGCCAGTAGACGTACTTGTCTGTTTAACTCTGTCGTTAAGTACAAAAGCCATTTAATTAATCCTTTAATATTACGCGTCGCCTAGTCTAATAATAGCGTTTGATGCATCAGCAGTAGGAAACTGAATAATAAAGTCTCCGTTTGTTGCTGTTTTATTGCCACCAAAATCTAATACCAAAACTAATTCGTTTCCGCCTCCAGTGGATTTATATATTGCAGCTCCTGCAGCAGTTAACGTTACAGATGCAAAAGTTAAATCTTGAAAATCAACATATGCAGTTGTTGTTCCTGCAATTCCGTTGTTTGTTAGATTGTTTCCACCTGCTGTGTAAGAAGTTCCTGAAGAACTAACTTCACCGTTTCCTGTTCCTGCTAAGTATACCGTTGAGGCTGTACTGTAAGAACTGATACTAGTATATAAAGCACACTTAAAAGTATTTCCTCCATTACCAGAAGTGTCAAAGTTAAAAGTTCCTTTTAACAAACCTGACTTGAAAGAATTAGGTACTATATTTGCCATACGTTTTTATCTCCTTGTTTATGGTGAAGGTGATTTTAATGGAGTACGAATTACACCTTCTTGATATTCGTCCCGGCGTCTACGACCTTGTTGTTCAATCGCGTACGTTTGTAAAGCCCTTTGATATGACTTTTCATAGTATTGTAGCATATCTGCTGGACCTTTCAAGTATCCATATGCTTCTACCAGAGTAGCATACAAAAGTAAATCTTGATATTTATTACTTAAATAAGTTGTTGTAGTGTTAGATGCACTAATTGAAGATGGTTGTTTTATATATGCCATCGTAATAGCATATGCAGCATTTGGGGTAGGTGATACTACCCAAAAATTAGCATCCCAGTTAGCATAGTATTTTGGAATCCCTGACTGAACAGAAGGTCTATTATAGTATTCTGCCATATATGAAGTGTCTTTTTTTTCTAAAAAAGTATGTACGTTTGGAGTTACAGTTGTATCTGTTAATTGTATGTATCTTATTATTCTTAAATCAGATGGTATAGTTACATATCTATTACCAACAGCTAAATTAGATGTAGCATAAAATCTATTATCATCAGAATCTGCATCTCTATAAATTCTGTTTTCAGCATTTTTTGCCATTGTGCTTAGTAATGCATCAGTTAAAACTGTGCTATCAACTTCAGTGTAATCTCTAACATCATCTTTTAAATTTTGAAAAGTATAACTCATTATCTAATTCCTCTAAACATTGGACTAACAAAAGCGTTTTCTCCACCTCCTGTTATAGTGCCTACTGCATTATAAGGCAAGGTTACAGTAAATCCAGTATTGACTGTTTTTGTAGCTGGCATTGCTCCAGTATTTTCTGTTCTTGTTGTTATAGTTTGAATTTTTAAACTTGGAAAAACATTTACACCAGAACTGTGAGCAGTTGCTGTAGTGCTAGGTGTTGATTGACCTTCAAATTTTGCATTAGTCCCTCTAGTTAAACCAGTTAAATTTTGTCCTCCAGATTTACCAGTGTATTGTATAACTTCTCTTTGAATAACTGGAACATAGTTAGGGTCATCTGCTGCAGGTGTAGTTGAACTCTGTATAAAAAAGAAACCTGCATTTGCACAAAGATTATTACCATCAAAAGTTACAGTTGTAGCTGTAGCAGATAAATTAGCTCCTAAAACTTGAAATAAAGGGAATACATTTGTGCTTAAATTAAAAGATTGTATTGGATCATTACTAGCTCCATTAAAAAATAAAACTTCATCTCCAACTTTTAAATTATGATTAAGAAGACTAACTGTTAATGTTGGACTACCGTTTGTTATTGAAAAAGGATCTTTTGGTAAAGCAATTGCAACAGGTGGCTCTGTTCTTGCTGGTCTAATATTTCTTAATGCAACACCTTCAGTTCCAATTGGTTTTGGATCTAATTGTGGTTGTTTTGGTTCAAACTCTGAAATATGTACAAATGAGCCATTCCATTCTCTAACCATTTCTTTGTATGGAAATTCCATTCCTGATCTATCTGATATTGCTTTTGCATGTTTACCTGATGAATAAGATGGCATTATGTTCCTGGGTAATAAGTTTTAGGTGTTATGTATGAACTTGAAGAAGATCCATCTTCTTGTAATGCTCTTTGAAATTCATCTTCATAAACTAATTTCATAGCTTGCATCATTTGTGGTGCATACTTCATTGATAAATAATAAGCTAAACCTGATACCATACAAGGTATAAATCTAAATGGTACATCAGTTGCATTTGTATAATTTCCAACATCATCAATTCTTTTGATGTAATAAAAATGAACATGTTTACCTGCATTAGTTGAATCAGGTGTTGGATAAACATGCATCACGGTTCTATCTATAAATCTTTCAACCCAATATTGATTAGGTGTACCTTTTGATGTTTTGTTTGATAAACCACCGTAAGTTGATCTATCTATTTTTGTCATTGGTGTATCTGATTGATCTGTTGCGCCAATGGTATTAGATCTTAATTGAGCTTCTAAAATATCACTGACACCAAATACATTTTCTGCAGCGTTTGAATTATTTTTTGTAGTTGCTTGATCACCAGCAGCTGTAGCTTCTGCTGAAGATCTGTATAATTTATATGTGCCTTGACCTTCAACAAGATCAAAATTAGTATCTTTTATTTCCCAATAATGAATACCTCTATTTCCCCATTCTTGAAAAAGAATATTTAAAGATCGTCTTGAAGTTTTTAATTGATAACCGGTTACGTTTTGAATACCTAAACGTTCAAATGCTTCTTCCACTATTTCATCAATAGTAAAAGTTTGTCCGAATGTTGTAGTCCCGGAAGTAGTGTTAGCCACAGTTTACCTCCTTAACCAGTATAACCTAAAGTGACTGATCCTGTTCCTGATATAGTAGCATGTACGGTATCTTCAAATCTTATTCCTTCACCAGGAACAAAAATATCTAAACCCTCTGTTCCAAAATGTGATTGAAATAATAAAGCACCAGAATTATCTGCACTGTTTCTTAATTCAAGTTGACCACTAGCGTGACCTTTAGCTTGAATGTAAGTTATTCTACATGGTCCAATATTAGTTGCACCACCAGCAATAGTTTTAACCTGTCCTGTACCTGTTACTCTTGTAAATCTTTGATCTGACATAGTTCTCCTTAAAATTTATGTGTGGGCCGAAGCCCACACTAAATTATTTATTACGCTTCTTTAGCAAATACACCTTGCACATCAACAATCGTCCAATGTGTTGATGAGTTTAAAGATGCACATACTACAAAGTCACCGACTTTTTGTGTAGCTTTTGTATTAATAAGATCTTTGTTATCTGTTAAAGATCCAGCATACAAAATACCATCATTAGCATTTGGGCTAATAGTCATAGCATTAGTTCCATCAGGAGCTGTATTTACGAATGTAAATATTCTTCCGATAGAAATTGCAGGTAAAGTAAAAACCATTCCATCAGTAGATGTAGTAAAAGTTTTACCGGAATCTGCATTCTGCACAGTGTAGTTAGCTTTTTTTTCTTCTAGATTGAATCCAGTTAAACCTGCTTCGTTAAATTTACCTTGCAGAACTGGTCCTCTAAACAATGTTTTTGCCATAGTATTATCCTCCTAGTTTTTTCGAACGCAGTCTCTAGGCCGTCGACTATACTCGTCTACGTTCTGATTAATTGTATAGTGTAAAAACTATACACTAGATTTTAATAGAGTGCAAGAGAGCCTGTAATGTGAATTAAATTTATTCAACGATGTAGCTTTTTTATTAAGTAGCTACTGAAACTTGTGGAGCGGCACCTTCAATAGTATTTTGCCTGTGGGCAATTGCTGCTTCTTCCAGCTTGATCTTTGTGATGACTTCTTTGACTTTGTCATCAATTCGGACCATTTCAAGAGTGTATCTACCATTAGATAGATGCTCCTGTTCCCACTTCAACTCCAAGGACCTTTTTTGTTTGTATAGGTCTTGTATCATAGATAACTTCCTCATAAGTTATTCTGTTTACTCGGTCATCATATGAGTTTCCGAGATATTCCCACTTTATAACATTTTCTCCAAGTTTGTCAAGGATTGATTCTTCTAAGGATTCTGGGTTGTCTTCAGATAGGACTTCAAATCTTCCGTGATAATCGTAGGCCCAAATGTTGACTAAAAATTTTTTCATATCTCACCAGTTTGTTAGTTAATTGTGGCGGAACTATGTCCCGCCACAAAAATTTGATTATTACGCTCCTGGAGATCCGAAGATACCTCTAGGGTCTGATACTCCAAATGAGTATCTTTCTCTAGCTTTGTATCTAACGTTACCAGTTTCGAAATCACCTTCCATTGCAGTTTTCAACGGAGCTCTGTTGAACATTTTCATACCGTTAGGTACGTCTGTCAAGATATAGAACGCGTCTGAATCAGTTAGGTAATTGTTCACTCTGTATCCTTGAGGAACCATTCCCATTGAAACTAATGCGTTAATATCGTTGTCAGCTGTTCCAACTCTGCCTTGAGATTTCATCAATCTCTCAGCTGTGAATTGAAGCTCAGAAGGGATTATCATTTTTAATCCTCTTGCTGCAACTCTAAGACCTCTTTCGTCAGTCATTTTACCGATGTCAATCATCGCTTGTTCTAACGAAGTTTCGTTCAAGTCTGCGCTTGTAGCCAACTCATTCGCAAATGTTCCTGCGATTGTTGGGTGGTTGTGTGCCATTAAAGCTACACCATCACCAGATTTGAAAGTTGTGAAACCGTTTATTAACGGCTCAACAGATTTCACCTGCTTAGCGTTTGACATTGATCTAGCTAAAGCTTTTGTATATCTAGACGCAAGTCTGTCATACAAGTTGTCCTCAATCGCTTCTTCAGTGATTGCGAACGCTAAAGCTACTGTCTCGTGAGTGTATCTCGCAGTAAAAGTTTCTTGTGCATCATCGTATGATACGCCAGCACCTTCTGCTTTTACTTGTGCGTTTGCGAAGCCACTTAACATTACTTCCTCTTCGAAAGCTCTGTCAGATGCTTCTTCAGTATAAATCTCAGCATGCTGATTTTCATACCTTTTGTACTCCAGCCCAAATAGTGCATTTAGGCCTGGTTCTAGTTCTTTAACTAGCTGTGCTCTTGATATTGCCATGTCTATATGCTCCTATTATTGCCAACTTACAGCGTTAGTTAAGTATTGGTTAAGGTTCTGACAAACTACAACAGTAGAATTTGCTGCTGCTGTATCTTCGTTTTCAGGATCCTCAGCCGATCTTAGTAATCGCCATTGGTTGTTTGTATTGTGAATACTCGCTGTTACTAATTGTTTGTTCGATTGTCCAGAAGTGTGGCTTCCTGTTGGAGCTCCTGCTGTAACACCTGCAGTTTTTCCAAAGTTAGCTTGTGCGACTGCGCCGTCAATACCAGCTATGTATAACTGTAAAGGGTTATCGATAACAAATGCAGTGATGTCTTCACTATTTGCTGGAGTAATAGGTTGTGCATAGCTATTCGCAAATGTAGGCTTCTCAGTAGTAGCCGCATTATAGAATATACCATTTAGCACACCGATTGATTTGTCAGTGATGTTAGCTTCTGCAGTTTTCATGTATCCAACTTTAGACTGAATTACAGTCCCTTGGAACAAGTCAACGTTATAACCAGCATCAATGAAGTATTTGCTTTGTCCACCGTTTGCAACGTTGCTTCCAACAGTTCCAGTAGGGATAAGACCAAAGCCAACAGTGTTTCTATTTGCCATAGTTATTACTCCTTATGTACCTGCCCCCGAAAGGGCCTCCAGTACGGTTTATTTAAATTCAGTGATTGAAAAAATTATTTTTTCGTACCACCGAAGGTTACACGAGATTGTCTATCAACATTGATAGGCATTCTATTATCCTGCTCCTTCATAAGATCGTTTTCTACTGCTTCGCTTCGTTCACTATGACGTCTAGCCATGTAATCTTGTCTTTGCTGCGCGATCTCTGTTGGTACCTTCGCAAGTAAAAGGCCACCGACCCCAACTACCCCCTTGTATTTGCCGTCTTCGACAACAGGATAATCGCTTGCGTTTTCAATTTCTTCGGCACGAACTAATTCATAACCTTCTCTTAATCGTCCAGTTATGTTTTTCGTATCTTGAAATCCTACGACTTCAGCTCTTATCCATCTGTACCTGAATCCGTCAGGTGCAGGGGGTGCATCTAGAGAAGATGGTGGAACCCACACTTTTGGTCTTTCAGATTTTGACCGTGTTTGGCTCGCACGAGAAGTATTTTTATCTTTTTCCATTTTACGCTCCTTCCTTCGTGTTTAACTGTTTTGCGTACTCTTCGAGTGGCACACCTAATTTTTTCGCTATTGCGACTTGAGACGATGTGAGTCTCACTTGTTTGCGACCAGGCTTTACGCTTCTTTGTGGTGAAGCAACCGTCTGAACGGGAGCTGTCGTAGTTTTATCAGTATTACCAAATTTATGTGGAAAGTCAACTCTGATTCTTTTGTCAACTTCTACATAATACTCGTCAGAGTTTGGGTCATATCCCTCATTATTAACCAAATCCTTGTGAATCTCAAAGGCTGTATAAGTCATAGCTCTATCTTTACCAAACCATGAATTTTTTGCAGCCCAAGCTTCTGCTTTAGGATCTTGACTAAAATTATTAGACGGCTCTTGATACTGAGGCGCCTTAAGAGATTGATCTACAGGTTTCTCTGCCTGTTTAACTTCTCGACCTTCTTTTGCTTCTGAAAGTTTTGCATTCTCAAATGCGAGTGTTGCAATTCTTTTATTAGCTTCTACTTGAGCTTTTGCATCACCAGATTCAATAGCTGCAGCTAATTCTTTTTGTGCAGCTTCTAGACCTGTATTAATACTAGTCTCAAATTTTTTCATGTAATCAGAATCCGTTTTTTCAAAACGTTTTTCTAATTTCTGTCTTTTTTCTTCTACAGCTTGTGCATATTCAACAGCAGCTTTTTCCCTTCTTTCTGCTTCTCTCATCTTACGAGTTAATTTCGCAATACGAGCTTGTACACCTTTACTGTAGTCTTCTAATTTATCGTCGTCTTGTTTTTCTTCTAACTTTGTTTCTCTTTCATTTTCAAATGTTTTATCTTGTTCGTTTGTATCTGTTTCTTGTTTCGGCGCTCCAGTATCTACTACTGACTCGTCTTTTGCTTCTTCGATTTCTATATCTGCACCGGGACCCGATGTATCTATATCAACCATTTTTTTATCTTCGTCTGGCATAGTTACTCCTTCCTATGATTAAAACTCATGCAAGATGTCCTCTGGACTATCAATTGTTGCTAACACTTCATCGTCGTTTAGCAGACGCATCTCCCCGCCATCTATTTTGATTCGACTACCTGCATATCTTGCAAACATAATCCAATCATTGACCTTGCACCATGGACCGTCAGGGTATCTTTCTTTATCCCCATAACAATCTGGACCCATAGCCATTACTAATCCTACTTGTGAAGCAACTTGTTGTTTCTCCAAAGTAGTTTCAGCTAATACTAATCCACCTTTAGTTTTTTCTTTCATCTTGAAAGGTAAAACTAAAAGTCTCCAACCAGTTGGTTTTGGTAATTTTGGTTCTTGTGTTTTTGTTTTTTTTACACCAATGAGATCATTTTTTGGTGTTAATATCGATGACTGTTCCTTCATTTTGCTCCTTATCGTTTAGCAGGTTAGAGAGTTCCTGTCTTGTTGCCTCGTAGGCGTTTATTTGTCCTATTATATACTTATAATTTTCCATATTGTCAACACCACCAGAAGTTACATTTATTGCAAGTGCTTCTATTCTAGTATTGATAAAACGGATTAACTTATTGATTGCTGTTTCTAACTGCATTTAACATTTCCATCTTCTCCGTGCTTGTCTGATTCGAGAATTAGGATCATTTCTTGTTTTAGCTGACGCTCTTTTTAATTGTCCAAGCGATCTTGCGCAGTATGATTTTCTACGTTTAGCAGCTTTTGATCCTGGTTTCACTTTACCAGTCACGGCTGTTTTTAGTTTAGAGCCAGGATTTAATCTTCTGTAGGCTTTGACCCCGGCTTCTGTCATGCCCGCTCCAGACTTTGTAGGTCTAAAGTTTTTTTTATTTCTTGCAGGCATAGTGCCCTTTGAAAAATTTTTTCTCATTATGCTGTTTTCTTTTTTGCGAATGTTGCAACGTTAGTTGGCTTACCGCCTGGATTACCTGCAGCTCTCTTTCGTTTGACAGCAGAGGCCTTTTGCCCTTTTGTCATCCGTGTGGCTTTTGCAAGTGGGACGCATTTTGGATATTTCCTTTTGCTGCCCTTCTGTCTTCCGCATGGTTGATACTTGCCGTCTTTCTTCGGTGCTCCTATGTCCACCCATTTCTGTGCTACCCATTCTCGTAGTCCTCCCTTTGAGTAGTAAGCTCTCATTACGAATTCTTTCCGTAAGCTTTGCCTTTACCTTTCATTGCTAACTTACATCCTCTACCACCACTTTTATACATAGCACGAGGTTGACTCATCATCATTCCACCACCCATAGCTTTTTTTCTATTTTTCTTTTTACCACCGGGTGTAACTTTTCCAGAGCAAACTGCAGAAGCATACATATTAGCGTACGCTGAAGGGTACACTTTGAATTTTCTTTTTGCTGCTGCTTTTCCTCTTGGACAAAGTTTAGCCATTATTTTTTTCCTTTTTTTGCTTTTCCACCTTTTTTAGCAACCATTCTATTTGGATTATATCCCATTCTTTTTGCCACTTCAGGTGCTGATTTAGCTAATTTAGCTAAACCTTTTTGTTTACTTTTACTTATTGCTTTTCCTGGCATCTTATTTCTCCTTTTTCTTTTTTAGTTTAATTTTACCATCTTCGATAGCTATATCTGATTCTGCAAATTCTTTGTATTTAGGAAATTTCTTTTTAGCAGCACCATGTGCTACTGTTGCACCTACTGCAGTTGCAGCTCCAGCACCAATCACTTTTTTCTCATCTCTTTTTCTAGCAGCTTTAATATCTTTCATTCTTTTTTCGTATTTTGTGTTAATACCATGAACGTTTTTAATATGTTGACTAGTAATTTTTTTATACTTGTTTACGTTTTCACCACCAGTTAATTTTTTATCAAAATCTTTATAACTTTGTAATTCTTTTAAAGCTTTGTCAGTGTCAGCTCTTTTTTTAGTTAAATTTTTAGCGATAGGAACAGACTTAATTGCTTTGCCTACGTTTCTTGCTTTATATCCGTAACTTAAAATACCCATTATTTTTTTCCTCCGTTTCTAAAAATTTGTGTACCCTTTATACCATAAATTGACGCCACGACAAGGATCCAAAGATTTGTGAACCATGACGGGAGCTGCGAAAACATCTCAAAGAACAATTTTACCTTGTCCATTGCTGTTGGGTCATCCGATATGACTGCATATGCAAGCACCAACACGGGCAGACTAAGAATTATCAAAACTGCCTCGTCTTTCCAGTCTGATTGTCGGGCTTCTAACAGTTTTCCCTGGTAAGCTTCCTCACCACGAGCCATACGATCGGCATGTAAAAGCTGTGCCTCTGACATTGCCATTTTCGTCTTCTGCTTGTTAGCATAAATTTTACTTCCAGCAGAAACGGCTAGTTTAATTGCCGATAACCACATAAATTAGTACCAAGTAGCTTCTTTTTTCTTTTCAGCTAACATCTTTTTAGTTCCTCTTACTTTTTCCTTGTCTCCAGTAGGAATATAGTTGAAAGAACCATTAGATGTAGTCTTTGATCTAGGATCAACTTCCAAATTTTGTTCTGGAATTTGAATTTCCTTCGATTTTTTATAGTTTATCATAGTTTGTCCTTTTTATTGTTTAATTATATCAACGTCAACTTTTTCTTTACCAATATCAGGCATAGCTTTTTGCAAAATTGTCTTTTCAATCGATGTTTCAGCTCTTAATTCAGCTAAATCTTCGTTTTGATCCATTTTATCTTCAGCAATTTCTTTACCTTGGACTAATTTTGCCTTGTCTAAGTCGTTTCTTGCTTGATCTTGGTCTTTTTTACGTTGATTTTCCATTGCACGTAAGTCAACTTCACGTGATTTTAGTTTTAGAAGAGGGTCATGATCAAATTGTGATGTAATTTTCTTTTCTTCCTTCATAAAATCTTCTGTCATTTCAGAAATCAACACTGCTTTTCGTGCTTCTATCTGTTGAGTCATCTGTTGTAGCTGTTGTGCAGCCATTGGATTCTGTGCTGCAGCTTGTTGCATTGCTTGCATCTGCATTAACTGCTCTCTAAACTCTAATTGTATCTGTTCTTGTGCCATCAAACTTATATGCTCTAAAATATTTTTCTGTATCGCAGCCATAATTGGTGGATTGTTTCTTACCATGTTTGTTGACATAAAATTTAAGTGTGCAGTTATGTGTGCTTGATGGTCTTGACCAGGAAAAGCTTGGAATGGTTTCATTGCCATTGCATCAATGTGTTCTAATGAAGGATCTTTTGGTGCATTTGGTGGAGGTGGTGGTAATACTGCATCAATATTTTTCACACCGATTGCTTCGTACATGCTTCTGTATACTTGGTACAAATTATGAATTTGTGGTTGTGATGTTGCAAGTTGTAACTGTGTTTGTGCAAGTGTAATTCTTTGTGACATAGAAAATATATTTGGATCAGCAACTGGAACTACATCTATTCTATCATCAAAGTCAGCTTGTTTAATTGTTCTTGCACCACCGATTACATCGTAAGGATATTCTGGTGGTAAGTATTGTGAAATAACTTTTGATAATAATTTAAATTCTTGTTTCATAGCTGCATACAATCTTTTGTGTATTGCAGACATAACTCTTGATCCACGTTCTAATAATGCAATCGTAGTTCCTACAGCTGCATTTTGTTTTGTGTCACCAACTTGCATATCAGCTATTGCAGCAAATCTTTGACCTGCTTGTACAACAACTCCTAATAATTGTAATAGTGTTGGTGATGGTTCTTTATACGGTAATGGAAAAAAAGCTTCTCTTAAATTACCACCCGGTGCATCTACATCTTTAAATTCACCTGGTTGTATTGGTGATGCTTCGTCTCTAACTCTAACACCTCTTTGTTTAAATCCTGCAGGTAAGTTTGCTAATGTACCAGCATCTAATAATTGACGGAGAGCAGACGTTGCCGTTCTGCTCAATCCGCCAATCATATGAATGAGTCCAAATCCATAAAACCCTAGTCCTGGCAGAAATTTGAAGTGGACGAAGTATTGGATCTTACTTTTCTTTGGCTCATCGGGCGCATAGTTTCTCCGTATAGAGAGAACTAATCGGCTGCCTTCTTCTACAGTTACTATGTAGGGCAATTTTATTCCAGTCGGTTGACCTTGTGCATCAACTTCCTCAAAACCTTCTAAGTCTAAATTAACATGACACTCTAACAAAGTATAAACTGGTTCTTGTTTACCAGATCTTTTTGTTCCTTCTAATTCACGTTCTTTTTTTTCTAATTCATTATTTGTTGCAACACCTGGAGGTCCTAATTCTACATCTCTGTAAAAACCACTGACTTGTTGTTTTCTTAATTCGTTTTCAGAGATTTTTACAGTATGTATTACGGCTTCCGCATCATCCAAACTTGTTGCTGTGTATGGTACAACTAATTCATCTGCAGGTACAAATTTAGATACAACTCTTCCCATGTTTGTATCGTAGTAAACTTTTTTAAATGTAGATCCTGCAAGTGGTAAATGAAATAACATTGAATCAAACTCAGGTTCGTATTCTTTCATCTGATCCATAATTAAATAATTCATGTAATCTTTTACACGTTGTGATTGTTGTTCTGTTGCTGGCGTTTTAGCTCCAATAATTTGTGTTCTTACTGGTCCATCAGCTGGTAATAATTCTTTGTATGCTTGCGCTTGAAACTGTGTGACTGCTTCTGCTAATACTGGGTGTGTTGCACCTGAAGCACCTTGAAATGGCTCTGACCTATTTTCATATTTAAATCCTAAAAGATCTAAACCATTTGTGTATGATTGTTCCCACTCTTTTCTTGATGCTTTGTAATCTAAATAATTAGCAACCATGTCACCACCGATAGGTGATAAAACATCGTCTGGTAAAATATCTGCTAGGTTATCAAAATGTGATTCTGTTCCCGGTATGTTAATAGCTCCCGGTTCAAAGTCAATCGTTGCACCACCATCTTCTTCTGGTGTAACTTCTACTGGTCCTTTATCTGAAACTTCCTCTTGTACACTAACATCCATTTCTTCCTCGTTAGGAAGTTCAACTTTAGTACGTGTATTAGGGAGTCCTTTATCTATATCTGCCATTTATACTCCTATCTATTCTTAACACGATTCATAAGACCTTGCAACCCTTGTGATTGTGGTCCTGACTCTGGTGCTGGGCCTGATTTATCACCACCAGATAATCCTGCAATACCGCCTTCGGAAAAATCATACGCTGGATTTTGTGGTATAGCTTCGCCACCAAAAGTACCTTGAGTTCCGTAAACTTGTTCTGGACTATATATTACCTCTGCATCACTTAAAGTCATATTATCTAAATTAGTAAAATAATCTACGTAATTTAAAAATTCTTTTTTTCTATCTGCATCAACTCCTTCAGCATCTAATCTTTGTGATAATATTTCTTTATCTATATTAAGCAACCCTGTTGCTTTTGCTTTATTTAAATTATCTATATCTCTTTTAAAACTTGGAAACATATCTGTATCTAGATTTACTTTACGTTCTGCCGGATACATACGACCTGAATCTGTTCCCGTATAATCACCTAAACCAAATGTTGATATACCCTCCATTTGATCTTTTAATGCAGCTTTAGATAGTGGAGATTTTGCTGATTTTGCATCAGCTAAATTAGCTTCCATTCTACTTATTGTTTTCATTTGTGCTTCTGGTAATTTACTTGACAAAAGCTCTTGTTCTGCTTTTTTTAATGCAGCTTTTTTAAAAGCTATTTCATTATCTCTATTACCTATGTAACCAAACTCACTACCAACATTCATTGCTTCAAGATTTTGTATATCTCTTTTTAATGCTTGCACTTTATCAAAGTTTGCTTTGTATTTATCTACGTTAAGTTTCATGTCACCAAAACCTCCAGCAGCGTCAAATTCTTTTTTATTTATATCAGATGTAAAATCAGTTAATCCAAACGTAAATGTGTCTATAGATTTTTTTATAGCATCACCAACACTATCACCCATAATAGTTCTACCTGCTGATTCTAAACCAATAAATGCAAGTTCAGGTAAAACACCATACTTAGTTATTGCTCGTAAAAGATTTTTACTTCTTAATAAAAGACCTCTTGCATCATTTACTTGGTCGGCTGTTTTGTAGTTTCCTTTATTGATGTTATCTACACCACTTCTAAAACAATCATCAAGACCAACTGTTCCTGTTTTATACCCTGTTCTACCACCATCTCTTTGTCCCTTTTTACCAAACTCCACGGCACAAGTACCACTACCAAAAGATGCTATGATTTTTTTTATTTGTGCAGGTTTCATATCTATATCTGCTCCTGCAGCTTTAATTATACTTTCAGTAGTTCCAGTAGTTCCAATAAATCTACCGTCAGTTTTAAATCTAATGCCTCCTTTAGTATCACCAAGATTTTCCATTCCAGCGATGTATTCTGCTTTAGTTATATTACCTGCGTTGTAAGAATTTAATAAGTTATTTTGTTTTCTATTTGCAGCTCTATATGACAACTCCATTCTAAATGGATTCTCTCCTACACCTTCTATATGATGAGCCTCAGTAAAACTAAAACTTGGTTTTCTTAATGCATAAAATTCTTGTAATAATTTTTGATCTGCTTTTGAATTTGTTAAAGATCTATTAAGTTTTAGTTCTAATTCTTTTTTTAATAATCCTTCTCTAAAAATTTCATTTAAAGCTTTGCCATTAAAAGTTTTTCTATTTATTGTTGCTTGTTCATCATATACTCTCACAGAGTTTTTAAAAAAACCTTTTCCGTAAGCAGCGTCTACTTGTTTTTCTAAATCTCCTGGTTGATAATTTGCACCCCAAGAAAATGTTGCTCCAGTTTTTTTATCAAAAAACTTTGCTTTCTTCCAAGCAGGCACACCATTTGCATCTTTCTTTTTCCAATTTATCCTACCATCTGCATCTGTAGGCACTTTTGTAATTAACTGCATTCTTCCGTTTGGTTTTAAAGAAGAATCATAAAAATTACGAAACATTTTATTTTCTTTTGTGTTTCCTACAGGAAAACCTTTCTTACCGCCTTTAGCACCAGTTTTTTCTTGTGATATTAAATCAGCAGCATATCTTGTTATTTCACTATCACTTGGATTTTGTAAATAAAAAAACTTAGCACCAGGGTATTGATCTATGATAGCTCTTGCTTCTTCTACTGTTCTTTTTACCAAAGGACCTGTAGTGCCCACTCCTATATCTAATCTATTTTGCAAAGTAGAGACACTAGCCTTATTCCATTTTTCACCAAGATATGTAGTTTTATTTTTGCTATTTAAAAATTTAGCAAACTGTTCAGTTGTCATATCTTTTTTTTCTAATCTTAATTTTTTAAATTCGTCATCAGTTATTCTTCCTGGATAATATTCTTTTACTTTTTTATTAAAAAAATCTATTATTTCTTTTTTATTAGCCTCATTAGCAACCATTGATTTTGTTATATTAGGTTTGTTTACTTTTTTACCTTTAAGTAAAACTTTAAAATAATACTGTCCTGGTCTAGTTTGTTCTAAACTAATACCTCTAGGTAATCCTTCTCTTAATTCTTCTAAAACTTTTTTTGTGTATTTTGGTTTATCTTGTGTTTTTGCTATTGCAGTTTTAGTTTGTATTCCTTGTTCTGCTAAATATTTTTGTACAGTTCCTATACCTAAATCTACTTTAGATGCCTTTAAAACATCTGCTGAACTAGAGTTAGCAAAATCAAAAGTATCTCTATTATTTCTTAACCATTGTAAAAGTTTTTCTGTTTCTTCTTTGTGTCCTGTTTTAGGAGCATAGCCAGGTCTAGATCCATCGGTACTTGGTTTAACTAACATACCACCGTAAGCTTTTTCTACAGGATTACGTTTCATAAAAGCATTGATAGCTTCCATTGTTTCAACGTCTGGTCTTTTGGCTGGTTGGTCTATTTCAGATGCAAATTTTAATTGACCTGATTTGTAAAGTTTTTGTACTTCTGGATTGTTGTCAAATACTGCAGCAGCAAATTTAATTCTATTAAATAAATTCATTATTCACCTAACATGTAAGCAACACCGCCAGATGCATTTTCTTTACGACCTTTGTCTTTTTTAGCATTTCTTAATTCTATTTTTTGATTAAGATCATCTACTATTTTTTGTATTTTAGCATATCCGTCTGGATCAGTTTCTTTCATAAATCTTTCAAACTCTGATGCTATGCCTTCATCTGACATATTTATCGTGCCAGTTTCTTCAATACTTTTTAAAGTCCTTTTAGGTTTAGTTAGTTTTTGTATAATTTTTTTACCTGAACCTATTTTAAATCCTGCACGTCCACCTGTTGCCATTTCGTCTGCAAGATCTTGATCATCAAGCATTTCGCCTTGTCTTCTAATTATAGAATCCACTTGAGCTTCAGAATCTGTTGTTATATTTTGAGCTCTTTTTTTTCTGTTTATTGAATTAACTATTTCTTTCATAGTTAATTTCTCACCTGTTGCATATTCTTTTAGTTTCGATACATCAGACTCAAGATCACTAATACTTGTACCACCAACTTCATCTACATCTATATCATAATCATCAGGGCCTGATTGTCTGCCAACTGCACCTGACTCTGCTGTAGTAAACTCTGCTTTTGGATCTGGATTACCTTCATCAGGTAATTCTTTTTTATATTCCATTTGCACTGTATCTTCAAAAACATTTGCATCACTGTCATACTCAACTCTTACAGCACCTTGGTCAGTGTCTTGTGTAACTCGAACCACGGAACCATCGTCAAGTGTTTTAGAATGAACAGTTTGTCTTTCACCTGTTGCAAATCTTTTTGTAACATCATCACCTTCAAGAATTACTTTGTTAACTAATGCATCGAACCATTCTGGTTTACCTGCAACATCTGCAGTTTTAATTACAGGAACTTTACTTACAGTCTTTCCTACTTTTGCTACTTTAAAAAACTTACCAACAATTGGTATAGATGCTAGACCACCCATTATTTTTAAAAATGTTCTTTTACTAGGATCTGCTGGTCCATCTTTTAAACCAACACGTCCACCTTTCATTAATCCTTCAATTAATGGGTCACCACGTTTTAAAGTGTCAACTACATCAGATGCACTCATACCATATTGTTCCATAACATATGGCACTTGACTTGATTTACCAGAACTTAACATCATTTGTATATCTTTGTCAGGAATTTTAAATCTTTTCATTTCTTGTACAAACTCACCAACAGTACCTTCTCTATCTTTAAGAGGTGTAAGAGACATACCCATGTCTTTTGTTTCTTCATCAAACATCGCTTTTCTTGCAAGTGGAATTGCATCTTCACCACTTCTTACATTATAAAATCTATCAAACGGAAATTTTTTAGATAATTCAAATTCTTTCATGATTTCTGAATACTCTGGATTATTTTTCATTGCGTTAAACACGCCTGTAGGGTCACCACGTTTGCTAGCTTTTTCTACTGTGTCTGCTTTACCACCTATGATTTTTGAACCTGGTGGTATTTTATTACCTTCCATATCAAACAAGTTATCTTTTCGTAAAAAGACATTTTTGTTTGGATCGTTAAGACCAAGTTTTTCAGCCATAGCTGATAGATCACTCATGTCTAAATTTTTAATTTGTTCTCTTGATGCTTCTATTTGATTTATAAGATTAGCATTGATAGGACCATCGTACTGTGCTTTCATCAAAGCAGCTTCAATCTTTTCTGCTCTTTTTTCTAATTCTACTGCATCAAGACCTTGGGGTATAGCTTTATTCTGTTTTGCCCATCGTTGTCTTAATAGCTTTAGTATTTGGTTTTTCATTAATAATATGCTCTCTTAGGTTTTTCTGCCTTTTCATCCACATAGTCTTCTGGGTGTTTTAGTAATCCACCCTGCCTAAATCGCATAATCGCCTGTGTCGTGGAATCCACAAGGTCATCATGATCACCGAACGGAAAAGATGCACATTCTTCAATAACTTCCTCAGCAAATTTTTGCTCGGGAGCGTATATCATACCAGATTCAAACAAAGGTGCAACAGCATTTACACGGGCATGCTTATCGTTTCCTTTGCTAGGTGTGAAGTTGACAACTGGTATATCCATCTGCCTAAGCTCGTATGTTAGTGGCAAACCACTAGCTTTTGCCTCAATAATTACAGATTCAGGTTGCCAGTATTTATATTGTTCTAGTGCAAGACGTCTTAGTTCTGGAAACTCATATCTACCTTTAATTGCATCTAACAATAATAATGCTGGGGCTGAATCCTCGTCAGGATAAAAAACTCCCCATGTCGTTATCGCACTGTAATCAGCTGTCTCTTTTTTTAAAAAAGCTGTATCATAAGATTGTATAACGTGATGTAAAGGTGGTATTTCTTCGTGGTCATATTTCATCCACCATTCACGTTTGATTATTGCACCTTCTTCAGATGTCGGGTGTTGCATCCATTGTGCATTCCATTTACCAACTGGTAATGTTGCTTTTACTTTCTCAAGCTCTTCTAGCTTCCAATACTGTGGCCATACAGGTTTGGGATTTGTTCCATGGTCCATGATCGCTGGAAACTCGACCACGTCCCATTGATCAGACTTTGCTTCTTTTTGATGTGCTATAAGTTTACCTGTTAAATCTTTAGTAGACCAACGCGTCATAACTAAAACGATTTTAGCTCCTGGTTGTAAACGTTGACGTGGACCTGACGTATACCATTCATACGCTGACTCCATCGCTGTAGGAGATAGCGCATCTTGCTCTGAGTGTGGGTCGTCAATGATTAGTAAATCTGCACCACGTCCAGTAATCGCTCCACCTACACCGGCTGCGAAGTATTCACCACCCTGTGCCGTTTCCCAACGTCCTGCTGCTTTACTATCTTCTTGTAATCTAGTTTTAAAAATTTTACCGTAGTCTTCCGAGTCGATAAGGTTCTTGGCTTTACGTCCGAATCTTACGGCTAGTTCACCGGTGTGCGTTGCCTGTATAATCTTGAGCTTTGGATCACGGCCCACCATCCATGCTGGCAAAAGATAACTTGCAAACTCTGACTTTGTATGTCTTGGTGGCATGTTTACAATCAATCTTGTAATTTCACCTGAAGCAAGTTTATTAAATTTTTCTGCTATGTGCCTGTGATGGGGCCCTTCAACAAATTCTGGCCACACGCATTTAACAAAAGATAAGAAATCATTTTTAGCTTTGTTCTGTATCTTTTTTTCTGCATGCATTACCTGTAGTTTTCTAAATGTCTTTCTGACGTCTGCAGGTAGTTTACTAATATCTACGTTATTTAAATTCATAAAAATTTTTAAAAAATTTTTTGCACCACTTTAGGTGTTCAATATGTTTTTACCAGGTATAACTGTCTAAATCAAGCAATACAACCTAGAGTAGTGGGACCCCTTTTTGTAAGTTTGGGGGGTGGGGGTCGCGATACAACCTATACTAGATGTGTGATTGGTACCTCTATTGCCCCACGTTAGTGGGGCAATTTATTGGTTAGTTTAACTTTCGTTTTTTTTCTTCCATGTAGTCTTTATATTCTTTAGACTCTTGGGCTTTATCAATAAGATAAGGCAATACCAATAATGACATTGCATAAGACATCGCCTCATCTCCTATTTGTTGTGCGCAATACTTTACTCTTGCGCACATTTCTTCTTTGTCCTTTGCGTTATGAACAAACAAAGCAGTGTGAATTATTTCTGGTGTTAGATATTTAGGAAAACTAATTTCCCCTTGCGTCCAATCCTTACCAAAAAACTTTTTATTGTCTTTCATAATTATTATCCTACATTATCCACTAGTATTGTCAACAACTTTTTTTTGAATATCCCAATTATTATAATTGTAATAACCATTATTGTGAGTTGTTTTTTGTGGATCCTTGATCGGTGTTTCTAGTGGCTCTCGTCTTGGTTCTAGTGCAATGGCGCTCAACCAATGCTTGTGCATAAAATCATTCCAACAACCTTGACTACAAAAATGGGACCAGACATTGTTTTGATTCCATTGAGTCAACCTTATTCTTTTGGTCCTTAATACTTTACTGCCTTTGCTACCTCTTATCCTATCTAGTGTAACTTTTTCATGACAACTTGGACCATGACACCAATTATAATCACTCATTTCTGCCCTCCATTTGTGGAAACATAAAAAACCATTTAGCTAAAAATGTTCCTGCAATGATTAATCCCAAAGTAAAATCAAAATGGATTGCAATAATGCAACCCAAAACGATTACTGCAAAGTGTAATGCAAAGTAAAATGCTTTCAACATTAGTACCTCACTTTCCAACTGCCTTTTGCAGTTCTATATCCTTGTGCGTCTAGGTCAAAATATGTCATTAATTTTGCACCAACTTTGCTAGTCCAAAATTTGCATTTATCGTCCCATTTAGCATTTCTTGTTATGTGTTTTTTATCCTTATTAGAATAATAAGTTATTTTAAATGTAGTATTATTTTCCATTTTCTTTTTCCTTTCTATGTGAGGGACATTAAAGGATAATGTCCCTCATGTCAATCATTAAATAAATTAATTTACAACTTCTGATTGACCTTGATTTGCCTCGTATAATAGTCTTGCTTTTATCTTGTCCTCTCTTGATATGTTTTTATTTTTCATACCTTTTATTCTTTCAGCAAGATTTTTTGGATTGTAGATTACTAATCCTGTACTATTAGTTCTAATAATCTCATGGTCAGTAATTTCAATTCCAAGTTCATTTGCAAGTTCTATTGCCTCATCTAAATACTTATAACCTTTTAGACCGACTTTAATTTCTTTCATCTGATCTAAAACAGATTTAATCCATTTATAATGAGCCATTACAAAAGCACCCTTTTGTTGTTTCCAAGTGATAAGAATATTAAATTCTTCTTCACTACAAGCAATAGACCTATCTCTACAATAATCTCTACCAATTAAATCTAATTGATATTTTTCTTTCCATTGTTTTGAATGTCCATTGTCCCCATGTCCAAGATACTTATTGTTGTTGTCAGTATATTTGGTCAAGTGTGGGTTTTGATCTTTACCCTCTTGCTCAATCATAATGTCAGCATTACAATTTTCTTGTGCGTTAAGTTCATCTCGGTAATATGCATAACCATATTCCCAATCTGATCTTTGAGAAGAATTGCTATCAGTATCAATATCGCCATTTAATCTAAAATCAAAATGTTTTTCTATTGGTACATTTTCTTCAATCTCAACTTGGTTGTCATAGTTTCTTTTTTCTTTTGTTCCAAGATAATGAAAATGAAAGCAACTATCTTTTGCAATAGTATTTACATTCTCAAACTTATTTTGTAAGTACCATGCTTTTTCTACATCTTCATCAGTATAGTGTCGTCTAACTATTTTTTCGGCAACACTCCAAGCAAAATCATTTTGACTATCTTGTTTATCTTTCAAGTCATAATATTTTTGTCTTTCTTGGGTATCTTCTTGAAATAAATGTTGCTTAATTCTATTAGCAATTTTATTTCTATACTCTTGGTTTAGTCTTATCCTTGCCATTGGCTTTTTCCTTTCTATGTTATTATTTTGCATAAAAGTTTTTTATACTATTGACAAAACATTGTCAAGGGATTATATAGGATTTATGATTTAATTTGAACTTCATAGGATTTAACTTATTAAATCTTGGGACAACTTGTAGTTGTGTGTTAAACAGGCTTTCATTCCTTACCTTTCCACAGCTACAACTGATCCCTGGTCTATTGGCCGACGGATGTAACGATTAGCTTCGTTGCCGACCACCAATGGACCTGGGATCAGACTAGTATAGGGCGCCTGGACATTTCTGGGCTAAATCATAGGTCGTGACGTGACAAGGACTGCAGTGTCTCCCCAGCGACGCGTTTGGAGGGGGACCGCCTACGAGCCACTAGACTGATCCCTGGTCTATTGAGGGTGTGCCGGTTATATTACTTCAATGGACCTGGGATCAGTGAGAGGGTGTACTAATTCCGGACAGCCTCACTGGTCCAGTTTAGAATGATTCTAAACTAAAAAATAAAATAAGCCACAAGCCTCAAGCTTGACAATTGGTGATGGATACTGTAGGATGAATTTAGAAAGGATAACATATGGACAATAAAGATTATACAAGACGAAACAGGTTCAACGGTGAGTCTGTTGAACTAACACCAGAAGAGGCTAAGCGTCATGATGAAATTTTTTATTATGAAGCTTTAGCTACAGCGGAGGATGAGACTCTGGGCTATGGTGGATCTAAACTTTGGAACAAAGTTAGAGAAAACTTAAATTGGTTTAGGAAACACAACGCCAAAGCTTACATGGTGCTTCTGGACTGATGCCACGTAGAATAAAACATAATAACCTGCTGCCATGGTTCCTGGAGGACCATGGCCAGCTGCCAGAGCGTTACGTGCGCGCGTGTGAAAAATTTTTCAAAAGCCTGAAGCCACAAGCTTCAAGCTCCAAGCCGCAAGCTTCAAGCTTGACAGGCCACAAGCCAGATGATATAAGTAGGATTATAAAGGAGAAATTATGAATACAAAATTAGCATTAGAAATTATAGGCGGCAGCCTGAGCAAGCCTTCAAAAATGCCCGGCTGGTCGATAGGTCTACCTGCCAAAGAGTGCAAGACAGGAGCGAAGCTCCAGAAGGTCCCGGGCTCGGTATGCTTCGACTGTTATGCCATGAAGGGCTGCTACGTGTTTAAGGTTGTTCAGGATGCACAGTACAGAAGACTGAAGGCCATCACAGGTCCAGACTGGGTCACCGCGATGGCGCACCTGATCAACAGCAAGAAGCCTGACGTATTCAGGTGGCATGACAGCGGCGACGTCCAGGATCTGGAGCACTTAAACAAAATTTATGACGTATGCAGGTTGACACCCAGCAAGCGTCACTGGCTGCCAACCCGTGAAGCATGGATCAAGGACCATCTGGCCAGCAAGCCTGACAACTTGGTGATCAGGTTCTCCGCTCCCATGGTGGACCAGGCAGCCCCAGACAGCTGGCCCAACACTTCGGAAGTGGTGACAGCTGGCGCTACATGTCCCGCAGCTCAACAAGACAATGAATGCAGAGACTGCAGAAACTGTTGGAATCCTGAAATTAAAGTGATAAAATATGGTAAACATTAAAATGTGGCATCACCCAAAATATTATAAAGAATTACGATCGATACGTAATAAACTGGATCAGGCAATTAGCACAAGCGGCTCGACGGAGCGCAGCGATAAGCGTTCGCCTGGTCCGGGCCTCAAGCGCCAAGCCTCAAGCAGCAAGCCACAAGCCTCAAGCTCCAAGCTTATCAAAAAATAAGCCACAAGCCTCAAGCCCCAAGCAGCAAGCCTCAAGCTTCAAGCCAAATGAATCAAGAGCCTTGATCCCTGAACCAGGGTACAAGCGATACTCAACATGTTTCGCGGACCTTGGATCAAGGGCCTCGACTAAGATAAAACTATTCTTTGGATGGTCTACATGGAAGGCAATTTGATGTGGGCTGAATCGTACCTTGTTACTCTTCGTAACTTTTAACTCTACAGTGAAAAAGTGCCCAGAATTATTATAGCCCAATAGATCAGGAGTGCCGGATAAGCTAATATTTTCAAGTCGATTCCAGATAATTTTAGGAGTTTGAAGCTTAAGTTTTTTGTATAATTTACGCTCTGGTCCCATAATTTTTTAGGGGTAACATTGTCATTCATTTAATAGTCCTTCTGCAGTTTATCAGGCAAGATAAGACTCGAAGGTTTTTGTGTTTTTAAAACTAGTCTATGACTAGTATGACCTTTGAAACCAATAATTGGTTGTGCGTTCTCGTGTACTTCCATTCTTCTAACATCATGTAGTTTGCCATTAACTTCAACAAACAACACAGCGTTCTTAATTGCATCGGAACCAGTAGTGAACTGCGCAAGAAATTCTTGTAGATCTTTTACTCTCATGATCTTTTTCTCAGCTTGTCTGTTAATTCCTCTATCACTTTTTTATAACCTTGCAATAAGTTTTTTGCTTTTATGTTTTCACTTTGAGCTTTTTGTAACTCGGAACGTAACTCACCATTTAATTGTTGATGTGCTTCATTTATAGTTTCAAGATCTTTTATTCTTTCCAATAAATCTTTCATATTGACTTTATAACAATGTTACCTTAAATTGTCAATCATGGGAGTGCCAAAAAGATTAACAGAAATGCAAATGAGATTTGCTGAGTTTTTAGTATTCGGTGGACCAGACGGACCAATGACTCAAACCGAAGCTGCACTAGCCGCTGGCTATTCACCTAAACGTGCAAGACAAGAAGGATCAGAATTATGTAATCCTAGATTGTCTCCGTTGGTGGTGAAGCACATTGGTCAATTAAAAGAAGAAAGACTAAAAAAACATGAAGTAACTTACGAGGGACACGTAGCAGAACTGGCTAGACTTCGTGAGGCCGCGTTGAAGAAAGGCTCTTTCTCTTCTGCTGTAAATGCCGAAGCCAATCGAGGCAAGGCAGCAGGATTATACATAGACAGAAAAATAATAAAAACTGGGAAACTAGAAGACATGTCAGAACAAGAATTAGAAGCAAAGATGAAACAAATTTTAGACGATTACGGTCAACTAATAAACGTGACTCCATCTACAACTTCTGAATCTTCTTTACCCAAGCCCGAGGAATCATCGTCCGATCCCCAAAAGTAATACCATCATCATCTTTATCATAAGATGCAAATAATTTTATAGACTTATCATCTTTAGAATATAACCAACCTTCATTAACAGGTCTTGCTAACTTCATCTTATCAAACTCTTTGTCTGTAGCCCAGCCAGAGTCACTGACACAATCAATCCACTCCACTCTGACTCTCGGATAAGGTATCTCGGGAGCACTATCAGTTGCAGTTCTTTTTCGTCTTTTCCTAGGCATAACTCTTTCTATCACATTTACATAAGGGATCTAGAAAGTTTTAGACTCACCAGAATTTTTTCAACGTTTCGCGGAAGGGCATTTTGACTATATACATAGGTGGACAAAATAAAGTGTCCACCTAAACCTAATTTGTACCATAAAGTGTCCACCCTAAAGTCAATAAAATCAACACTTCTAGACCAAAAGTACAAAAGTACACTTTTTTTTAGCTCAAAAATTTTTTGCAAACTTTTTTAAAACTTTTTAGATCCCTTATAGTAAGGTCTTTGCCTTATTTTCGCCATAATATTTCCTCATTGCTGACAATTTATCCTCAGCTGTAGCGATTCTTTCAAGTTGTTTGTCTACTTCCCCTGTAATATCTATGTGCTCTGGAATCACCATATTATGGTCACAAATGCATTCTATTTTGTAGTTTGCATCTTCTATCTCGGCTTCGTACCTTTTTAGAATCGTTCTAAATAGATTTTCGTTCATATTTCCTTCCTGTTTGTCTTGTATCGTAACCAATTTTAACAAAAGTTACAGCTTGTTTTCTGCATTCTCTTGCTTTAGAATGTTGGCCGTTTTCTTCTAACCAGTCAGCATGATTTTTAAGTATTTGATTCATTTCTGGTGAAGTCTGTTTTCTTAATTTGTACATTTGCTTTCTCCTTCTCATCAAATTTAAGTTCATGGTACATATCTAGTCTTTTTAAAAATTTATGTTTCCACTCTCTTAACTCTGAATCTTGTATTTTAAATTCTTGGTAATATAAATCTGGTGTACACATCATAATTACACCTTGTCTAATTTTACTACCATATACATAATCGTGCGCCATAGCATAAGCCGCTATTTGTAGGTAGTAATCTTCTACCCATTCTTTTTGTTTTGGTCTGTTTGATTGTTTAAAATCTACAATAGTTTCCATGCCATTATGCATGCAAACCAAGTCAGTAGACCCAGCGTATAGCCCAGGATAATGCAACGTGACTTCCGAGCCATAGTATTCTTCAACAGGTGTAAGACCAATGTCAATAACTTTTTTGGCCATGGCTTTCGCCTTCTGTCCGAGTTCTGTAAGATCATCATAGCCAGTGCCGAGAATATAATGTTCCAAGAATTTGTGCATGGATGTTCCCCGCCTACTACTAAGATTTTTGATTCGTTCTGCTTCTTGTTCTCCAACTTTGGCCTTCCAGTCTTTTAAAAATTGTTGATTTTTGGTAGCGCCTAGTATCGTAGTTACACTTGGAAGTCTATAATTATTTATCTCGTAGACCCTGGTCCCTGTTTCGTGGTCCGTGATCTGTTTACCATTGATATATTTGTATTTTTCATTGTGCTTGATAGCTTTACCAATGTTGTGATATTCTTGTATGTCTTTATCACTCATCATAAAACAATGGCACCTGTAACAAGGCCAGCGATAAACCAAACTATTTCCGTTCTATAATACAAAGACCATATTTTAAATTTTTCTATATATTTTTTCATAACTTTTTCTTTAACTCCTTTAAATAATCTTCTTCTTCTTTACGATTTTTTTCTCTTACAATCGCAGCTTGTTTACGCCAAGCCCATGAATTTAAATTACCAGCCCAACTCATTATCCATAAATAAAATTTTAGTTTCATTCTAATGACATCGCCTCCCTGTATTGTCGTAGATCTACAACTTTACCATTCATAAATTTACCTTCTCCGTAATGATCTATGATCTGTCTAACCTTTGGTAGTTTTGTGTGTGACCAGGGCCAGATTAGACAACATACATAGTATGCATCTCTGAAAGTGCATCTCCACTTCCATTGAACAAGATACTTTGTACCATCTTTACGAAAACCTTTTCTAGGTTTTTTTACAACAGTACCACATCCTAACACATCATGCACCCAACGTATTACAGATTCATCTGTCATGGTTATCTCCATGCTTATCCTCTGTGACATAGAATATCTATATCCATCGCCTTTGTGTTTCTTTTTCTTTTCTCTTCGTCTAGCAAAGTAGATACTACCTTCACCGTCAAAGAGTCCTGCTATATATGCTCTATCTGTTTCCGGTACCATTTGTAAATATCCACCTTACCATTGCTGTAGAGGGGTCGTAACCATCAAACTTTATTTTAGTGCAGTTTGTTAGAAGAACCATCATCGATAAAACCATCAGTAATCGTTTCATAAAACTCTCCCTCTGAATCACAATCCCAACACTGATGTATTGTGTCTTGTGTTTCTGTTGCAACTTTTAAATATCCATTGCCTTTACAGGTTGGACATATTGTTATTTGTACTCTAGCTTTTTTTAACTTTGCCATTTAACTTCTTCGCTTTCTCATTTGCTATTGATTCAATTGTCTTTGATATGGATAATTTAGCATCGGGCAATAATACCTTTGATAACTTTTCCAAGATAGCATATGTTTCTTTTGTTAGAGAAACATTTTTATATTTTGACATATCAGTCATGATTTGTTTCCTTTCATATTAATAACCCATATATAGGTGATATTATAGGATTGTCAATGAAAATTTTGTTAAGTTTAATAATTTGTTCAAGTATTGCTGGTGAATGTATGCCTCCATACCCATGGCCAGAAGTATTTAACTCAAAGTATGATTGCCTGTATTTTGGATACGAAGAATCTATTAGAAAATTAGAAGAAATAGGTAAAGAAGATATTAATAAACATGGTATGTATATTAGATTTACTTGCACACCTGATCCAAGCATTTGACAATGTGTTTAAATTGTGTTAGTGGAGAGAATCTTCTCACCATTACCTACCCTTACTTTTTTCCCTCTTTAGGGTAGGTTTGTTTATTCATATTAACCCCCCTAGTTTCCGTGCACGTACTCCTAGGAGAGCAAAGGCTCCACACCTACCCTCATTTTATTACGAAGGTCTTCGGTTGCCGTACAGAGGCTAGCGCGAGGCGTTACATGGACGGAGGTCCTTTTCATCATCGGCACATACAACCAATAAACGACCCACTGCCGTCATTCATTATATGTAAATTCAGTGTATCAACATACCCAGTTAATTTTAATCTAAGTATGTCACATAAATCGAAACAATTAATTTCACTTGTCAAAACTATTCCATCTAGGATCTGTTTTGTGACTGGTATCAATTGATACAGTCCGTCGTCTAAAATTATTAATTCCATAGTTTTATTATACAGATTTGCTATTTCGTTTAGCCGATCTGATTTGTTCATTGTTTCGTGTTCCATGAAACAAGATACTTTTTAAGCCTGGTGCACTTATCTCTAAATTAACACCATAAGCTCTCCATTGTTGTTTCATAATGTTTAATTCTAAAAGCAATGTAGACCACTGTTTTTGTGATATGCCTTTAGGTTTTATAGTTATTACTTTTTCTTTCATCAGTTAAGTCGAGCCCTTTCACGCTCTTCTTTTGCCTGTATGTATCTACTATTAACTTCTTCATCTAAAAGTTGTTGCATAGTCTCTCTGATCTTATCAGTAGTACCATAGTATTGAATATTATTCATTACTATCTGTCTCATGATAGCAGCTGTTACAGCATGAATACTAAAGTCAAAGTTTTCTTTGTCCTTTTCTTTCTGTGCTTGTACTATTAGTTTGTCAAATTTATCAATATATTTTACGATAAATTCATACTCTTTTTTCTTTTTATTTTTCATAGTTTTTTTCTCACTTTCTAAATATAATATAGGATATCAAGGGATATTTGTCAACCCCTATTTTCCCTGGCCACGATATTTTTTATAACTACGTCTTTTTGACTTATTCATCTTGCATTTACTGGGATTTCTGCCTATCGACGTCTTGTGAAAGACAGGCTCATGGGCTACTTTTGCGTATAAACCTTTAGCTTTCTTCGCCATTAAAATATCCGTCTATTTTAGATTGTAAAGTATTCTTTGATAGTCTTGGTATGTAACTTATCTTACCATTTACGTATTGTTCTAAATCTGAACCACATGTCATGCATCTATAAAATCTTCTAGTTATACCAACTAACATTGTATACTCTTCACAGTCAGGACAAATTCCATTAACTATCTCTGTATGTATCTTTACTAATTTTTTTCCTGTCATAAGCTTTCTTATTCTTTATCACAATCTGACGATAGCGTCTATCTCTTAAAAATTTTGCAACTTTATTCGATGATGAGTTTTTTGATTGATTTTGAGCCATCGATATTATCTTCTAGTTCTGCTTTACCTTTCCAACATTTATATGTAACTGATTCAGAAAAAGTCCTCTCAGCTTCACGCTTGCCTCGTAAACAAATTGCCATCGACGGCTGCAAACGTGCTTCCTTAATTTCTCCGTTTACAAACATAAGTAATCCTACAACAGCTTCAATCATATTTTCTCACATTTATTAATACATACAATATAACAATTGAAACTATAGAGCCTATGAAAAATAAACCTATCATTGTGAGCTCCCATTTGTGTATTTCATTTCTCTGTTTGAGTCTTTTAATCTTTCAATATCTTCTAAAACTTTGTCCATTTGTTTTCTTAAAAACTCAATATTTACTTTATTTAAAGCCATTGATTCAATATGTTTGTTTAGTTTATCTGTTGTTTTATACAGATCTTCGATCATCATGAACTGCTCAGAATCAGCGGGCAGTGAACCTAGTTGTCCACGAGGCCACTTAATTCTAAACTCTGTATTTTCCACTAAATCTTTCTGCATTAGCTCTATCTGTGTGCTGTGTTTGTTGAGTGTTTCGTGCAATCCAAAATAAGCCCAGGTCCCAATAGCTACCAGCGCAATCAACGAGGCAACCGTCTTCATCGGCATTTGCACGGCCGCTTCTTCAGATATATTTAATGGTTTTTTAGTCATTTAATTTTGGTTTTGGCAACGGGATTATATAATCTTTTGTATCAACTTTCAACGGTTGTGATGGTTTCACACAAAACGCTAATAAACACATTAAAATTATTAATATAGCTGTAAACCTGTAATCCATTACAGCCTCCCATCATATTATTTTTTCCAAAATATAGATTTGATTTTGTCCCAAATCTTGCAACAAATTTTTTTACATTTATCAATCATTTTTCTTTTCCTCTATTTCATAGAAGAACTTGTCTGTATCTTCTGTACGCCAAGCTCTACTATCTTCAACATTCCAATCACTCGTTTGCACTTTCCAATCCGGAATGTTATCTTTCACAGTGAAAGATGGTATATCCCATATTATTCTATTGTTTGGCTGTGCTGCATAATTGCCATCGTCTAAGGCCATTATGTGTGCGCACTTGTGTTCGTGCGGAATCTCTGAATGATCAGTGTCAACTATATTACTTTCTGGATGTGCAAAGTCAATGGTAAATAAATATTTACCGCTATGCCATTTTTTATCTTTACCTATGTATTTACCAGCTTGTCCGTCTAAGATGTCCCAAGAAGTAACAGCAGGATAATAACTAAAACAATTCCATAACTCCAACTCGTCCAACCTACGTTGAGGAACTTCTTTCGGCTCAAAGCCTCTTTGTATAAAAGCAGAGATTGGTAAGCGGTAGAAGACTGCACCATTTTCCATAATTGCGTGGAACAAAATCGGACGGCCAGTGATCGCAGTAATCCCGAAGATAATACAATCTTCAACTTCGCCATGATGAGTTTTAAGATCATATAGATACTCCCTTCTTATTTGAGAATAAGTTACTGGTATATTTGCATTTAAATAAGCCATAGTTCCTCATTTTATATTTCCCCAATTAGGTCCAAACTCATAGTCTACCTTATTGGGTACTTCTAAGTCAACTGCATTTTCCATTATGTCTTTTATCTTTGCAGCTTCTAATTCGTTTATGACAGATATATCTAATTCATCATGCACTTGTATATGTGGTGTGATGCCTTCCTTATGTAATTCTACCATTGCTTTCTTTGTCATGTCAGCTGCAGATCCTTGTATCAATCTATTCAAAGCTTTGTATGTGTATGCTCTTCTGATCCCTGGTCCGTGTTCCTGGAGTGCTGCTTCATGTGGCAATGCTTTATATATACCAAACTGATTTGGTTCCCATAAATGGAAGCGACAAAGCCTTCCTAGCAATGTACGGATTTGGCCTCTGTCTTGTGCACGTGAAGATACATTGTCCATCAATTGTTTTACGAATGGTACACGTGAGTGATACTGTTTAAATAGTACATCAGCTTTTTCTTTGTTGATACCTAGTTCAGCCTGTAATTTATTTTTACCCATTCCGTAAAACAGGCCAAGGTTTATAGTCTTGGCCTGAGATCGTGGTATGTCTGCCATCTCTGCAACGATTTGATGGAAGTCTACATTAGAGTCATTGTAAGCATCCAATACATCGCCCACTCCATAGAGATTCTGTAAACCTGCGTAGTGTACAACTAATCTTGGTTCTTGTTGTGAGTAATCAAATACTCCCCACTTGCAACCTTCTTCAGGTATAAATAAACTTCTGATGGCTGGTCCAAGTTCTTTATTACGTGCTGGAATCTGTTGTAGATTAGGATTTGCATAACTAAATCTACCGGTAACTGTGCCACCACTATCTGATCGAAGTTGGTTTATTTCAGCATGTATTCGTCCTTTATGTTCATGTTTAATTATGGTATCAATAAATGTGGTATGAGCCTTGTTTATTTCACGGGCTCGGGCAATTAGTTTTACCAGTGGGTGGGGGTGATTCTGTAAAAAGTTTTTTGTAAATGATGGAGAATTTGTTTTTTCGGTTCGGTCAAATGGTAGGCGAAGTTTTTCAAAGACTTGCGCAATGGATCTCGCTGCCCATATTTGAGTATCTATTGATGTTTCTTTTTTTACTTTTTGTAAGCATTCTTTTTCTTCTTTTAATAATTTGTTCTTTAATTCAAATGCTGCTTGGGTATCTACTCGAACACCTAAAAAACGCATATCGACTAGGCAAGGAAAAAGTGAACACTCTAATTCAAAAATAGATTGTATGTCTTGATGTTCTATTTCTTGTTTCATCTTAGACCATAACTGTAAAGTTAGACTAGCATCTTGTTCAGCATACTCACCTACATACATTGCGGGTAGTTTATACATTTCAGATTTAGCATCTACACCCCAAACATCAGCAGTTTCCTTCAATACAGCCTCGTTTTTGCCTTTTCCGACATAATCCCGACCCATAGAGCCTAAATCGTATCGAAAGCGATTCTCGTCCACGAGAGAGCCAGCAATCATGGTATCTACTATA
>VTLG01010944.1_pt1 | contig 62357 bp, 74 predicted proteins | sample 4694571 | NCBI WGS metagenome assembly VTLG01 (sample SAMN12604809, study PRJNA352737) | marine metagenome | biome: ENVO:00000447; feature: ENVO:00000209|ENVO:00000569|ENVO:01000036; material: ENVO:00002151; isolation source: viral sequences binned using virsorter ...
AGGTTTATATTACGTTTAAATCTTTTCTGTCACCTTTTTTATATACCACTAAACATATGGTATACTAACAATAAAAGAGGATTTATTATTATGAGTGGAGCGATTAACCTCACCCCATATACTGTTAGCGCAACAGGAACTGTTACAAGTAATTCGACACGTATTGCTGGTTTTACGATTATCAATAAAAGTGCAACCGATAGTGTAGGAGCAAGATTTTATAATCTAGCAGATGATGGTTCGGTAAATAGTAAAATTATAAATATTGATTTCTTAGGATCAGTAGGAACAAATGGTGGAGCCAATAGAATTACACAAACTTATTCAGGAAATACAGGAATTTATTTTAAGAATGGAGTCTATTGTTCGGTAGATACTTCTTGCCAATTATTTATGACAGCGTTCTAAAGTGCTATGGCTTTATCAGGTACAACAAACTTTAACCTCAATCTAGATGAGATTGTAGAGGAAGCTTTACTACAGATAGGTGGTGAAGCTATTCTTGGTGATGAACCTAGACAAGCTAGACGTACTATTGATCTTCTTCTTAGAGAATGGCAAACACAGGGTTATTCTCTTTGGAAGACAGACCTTGCAACTTTTACTCCTCAACCCGTAGCTACTGCTAATGTAAATGGTGATGTTACTAATTCTGCTAATGTTGTAGTAGATGGTAATACAGGTCTTATCTATAAAGATATGTTTGTTACGGCAGGGGAAACTACAGCTACAGCTTTAGTAAACGGATCACAAACTGGAACAGCAATAACAGTAGATACTGTTAACGGTACTATAACAGATAATATGGTAGTATCAGGAACAGGAATAAGTGGAACTACCGGAATTAGTCCTACCGTAAGTTCTAGTTCTATTACCAGTGGATCAGGGACAGTAAATCTTAGTTCAACACAGACTCTTGCTGATAATGTATCTCTTACATTTAAGAGTGATGTTAATGGTGTAGTAGGAAGTACGCCAACAGTTTCAACTGTAACAGATCAGAATAATTTAGTTTTCTCTTCTAATCAAACTATCAATGATGGTATAGCTTTAACCTTTAGAAAGAATTATGAAGCGTTAACAACGCAAGCTATTGATGTTTTAATTGCTACTTCACGCGATGATGAAACAGATATTGAAATGACTCGTATTACGATGGAAGAATATGAAAAACTTCCTACCAAATATACAACAGGTAAGCCAATTCAATATGCAATTAAACATGAACGTACAGGTCCAACAATGTATTATTGGCCTATACCTGCTACCTCAAGTAATTATACTATACGCTACTGGTACTTTGGATATACTGAAGATAATAATAGTGCAACTGTAAATGCTGATGTTCCTACTTTTATGCTTCCTGCTTTGGTATCGGGGTTAGCTTATAAAATGTCTCTTAAACGTCCAGGTGTACCTGATGCACGTATCGCTTTACTTAAAGCAGCTTATGATGAGATTTTTACTAATGCTATGTTAGCAGATAGAGAAAGGGCAGGATTTATTCTTAGACCTGCGTTTAGAGTATAATACTATGGCTGGTAGTGGTACTGGCGGGGAAATTAAATCTTATTTTATTTCAGATAAGAGTGGATTTAGATTTCGATATAGAGATAGAATTGTAGAGGATACGGGCTTTGTTGTAGGTCCGGGTGAAGGTGATGGTCAATTTACTATAAAGAGCCATCCACAAAATAAATCTCCACGAATTTCGGGATTTATTACTTTAAAAGACGCTAGACCAGATGAGGTTCTAGCAACAATTGGGAATGCAACATGGACGCCTAGTATGTCAACAGCTATTCAAACTAGTGTTACCATGTTTACATCAAGTTAGGAAAAAAAAAGGAAAATAAAAAAATGGCTATTTCGTCAGGCGTTGCTATTCAATGGAAAGAGCTTGCAATGGGAGGTCGTGTTCCACATATTACTCCTGGATATACGGGATTTAAGATAGCTCTATATTCCAGTATAGCTTCTCTTAGTAATGGAACTTCTCTGTATCTTACATCAGGAGAGATTTCTGCATCTTCTGGAGGTGTATCAACAAACTATACTACAGGTGGAAATATCTGTACTGTATTAAGTGTGGATGTTGATGGAAGTGTAGCGTATATTCAATTTGCAGATCAAACATGGACATCAGCTACTTTTGCTGCTGATGGATGTTTAATCTATAATACTTCAACTTCTACAGCTAACCATACTATAGCAGTTATTGATTTTAGTGGAACTAAAACAGCTACTAACGGTACTTTTACTATAACAATGCCAGCGGCAGGAGCTACTACTTCAATTGTTCGCCTAGCTTAGTTTCTCTATAAAGGATTAATTAAGCATGGCTTTTCCAGGTTATGATAGTTCTGCTTACGGGCTTTGGACTTATGGGTTTGTTGATACAAATGTTTCTGTTACTTTAACAGGACAACAAGCTACATTTGCTACTGCTACTCCTACTTTTAGAGGAGATGCTAATTTTTCTATTACAGGAGTAGGAGCTACTTTTGCAGTAGGAACTGTAACTGTTGGTGCAGAGAGTACAATAACTCTTACAGGAGTAGAAGCAACCTTTGAATTAGGTACACCTGTAGCAGCAGCAAATAGAGAATTTACTCCTACTGGTGTGCAGGGTGAATTTGCTCATGGTATTATGCTTTTCTCAGGAGATGCAGAAGTAGTTCCAACAGGGCAAGGAGCAACCTTTGAATTAGGTAATCTTGCTGTTATTGGAGATAATTCTGTTACGCTGACAGGACAACAAGCTACTTATTCACTTGGTACTGTAACGGTAACAGCAGATTCAGGTCTTACTTTAACCGGACAACAAGCTACTTATTCACTAGGAACTGTAACTATAACAGGAACTTCTTCTATAACACTCACAGGTGTTCAAGCTACTTGGTATGTTAATCCTGATCAATATCCTTTATGGGCTTGGACAAAAGAAACAGGTGGAGCTACTACTGAAATATGGACAAGAGAATTAGGAAAGGCAGCTTAAAAAATGGCAGCAATAACCTATAGTACATTAGTACAACAAATTAAAGATACTATGGAAGATGATAGTACAGAGTTTTCTGATGCTGTTCCTGATTTTATTCGTAGGGCTGAACTACGTCTTACTCGTGAAATGGATACACATGGATTAACACAATACTTTACTAGTAATTTTACTAAAGGTGAAGCTTTCCTGGCTATACCGTCAACTAACTTGATTGTAAAAAATGTTAACTATCTTACCTCTACTACCACTACTTTGGATAATGGAAATGTAGTAGGACCAAATACACGTATTAGTCTTCTTGTTAGAACTAAAGAATATCTTGAAGACTATTGGCCTGTAAGAACTTCTACAGGTATACCAAAGTATTATTCACACTTTATGCAGGATCAAATCCTTATGGCTCCTGCACCTGTTTCTGCTTTTGCATCTGAGATAGAAATTATTGTACAACCTTCTACTTTAAGTGCAGGAAATGAAACGAATTATTACACAACTTTTTGTGAAAATGCCTTATTTTATGCTACTATGATAGAGGCATGTTACTTTAATAAGAACGCATCAGCGGTCCAAATATGGGATCAACAATATCAAAGGGAAATTATTACGATAGTCAACGAAGCTAGACGAAATCGGAGAGATGATATGTCTAAACCTAACTCTCCCGCTGGTGGACCTGATACTTTAATTGATGGAGCAAACTAACAATGGCCTATACAAGTCGAATTAAAATGAATAAACAGGCTACAGGAGCTAATGCTAATACATGGGGAAGTGTATTAAATACTGAAGTTTTCTCTGTAGCTGATCAAGCAATAGCGGGATATACATCTGTATCTGTAGATGTTAGTGGTGCTATTGTATTAAGTGTTACAGATGGTGCAGTAAGTCGTGGTCGTAATAAATTAATAGAATTAAAAGGTACTCTAGCTTCTGCTAAAGCTTTTGAAGTTCCAGCAGCTAGTAGAGAATATACTATTATTAATAGTACTTCTGGTGCTTTTGCTTGTACTTTTAAAGTGACAGGTGGAGGAGATAGTGGAACAGCAGTTGCTCAAGGATTTGTAAGTAAGATTTATTCAAATGCAACTTCTGTTAATCCTGCTACTGGTGATGCAGCGCAACGAACGGTAGGAACTGGTGCAGCTAATGTTCCTGATACTTCTCTTGCTGATTTACGTTATGATCAATTATCAGCTTCTCAAACAATAACTGGTGCAAAAACACATACGAGTCTGATTGAATCTAATAGCTCCATTAAAGTTTCAGCAGGTAGAGCGTATGCAGTTCCTTATAGTGTTACAGATGCTGCTAGTATAGTTCTATCCCTAAATCAAAGTAATACTTTCTTTGTTACTCTTGCAGGTAATAGAACTTTAGATTTTCCATTACAAGGTCAACCTGGACAAAGTGGATTGATTTATGTTTATCAAGATGGAACAGGAAGTAGAACACTTTCTTATGTAAGTTGTTGGAAATTTAGTGGTGGTACTGCTCCAACTGCTACTACTTCAATTAATTCTTGTGATATTATTTCTTATAATGTACGAACTGTAGCAGCTTCTCTTACTGTAACAGCTATAGATGCAGAAATGAAAACAGATTTTAAAACACCTTAATTAGGATATCTATATAAATGTTTATTCAACAACCTTTTAATTTAACTGGAGGAGCGGCAGCGGCTCCTGCTTATGTCCCAGAAGGAGCAATCTGGCTTGATGGGTCTAACGATTGGTTTAGTAAGACATTAGGCACACCCACTAACAATAAGGCGTGGACAGCTTCTTTCTGGGTGAAGCGAGGAGAATTAGGTGTACAGGAAATTCTATTTGGAGGTGCTGCCGCCCCTAATAATGATTATATGGGGTTTCATTCAGACGACACCTTCCGGTTTAGATTAGAGAGTGGGTCTGGCTCTATAGAAGGAGCGTTATATACTACTCAAGTATTCCGAGACTTGACAGCCTGGATGAATATAGTCTGTGTATTTGACAGTGCTAACTCCAATGCGGGTAACCGTATGAGGTTATATGTAAATGGTGTTGAAGTAACCGCCTTTGGTACTGATACCAACCCTAGTCTAAACTTTGATAGTGAAACCGATAGTGCAGTCGCTCATTATATCGGGGCTAACTCTTCAGGGACTTCCGACTACAGTGGGTATATGTCTGAAGTCGTGTTTTTAGATGGTACTGCCTCGACTAACGCTAGTGAATTTGGTGAATTTAATGATGACGGAATTTGGATTCCTAAAGATCCTAGCGCATTAACGTTCGGCGATAATGGCTTCTGGCTAGACTTTGCTGATTCATCAGATCTAGGGAAAGATGTTAGTGGTAATGATCCTGCAAATAGTTTCACTGCTACCAGTATGACTGCTGCTAACTGGACCTATGACCGTCCAGCGGATAGTGGGAGTGATACAGGGAATTACTGTACTTGGAATGCTACAGCGCCTGAGAATCAGGCAGCACTAACATATACTAACGGTAATTTAACAGTTAATTGCGTTAACAGTTCTGGAACCATGGGTACTATATGTACCACTGAAACGGGCAAATGGTATTATGAAATTACAATGGATGTTGATAATACTTTCGGAACTGTAGGGCTTATTGGCGCAGCCCTAAATATCCAGACAGGGGGATTAGATGGGAACGAGGCTGCTGAATGGTGTTGGCAAGATTCTAGTGGTGTAACGAGGAATAATAGTTCGGCTGGGCCAACGTTAAGTACCTTTACGGCGGGAGATGTTCTTGGGTGGGCTATTGATTTTGATAACGATCTTATATGGTGCCATAAGAATGGTACATGGCAGAATAGCGCAACGCTTGCGGAAGTTGTGGCAGGAACAGCTACTAATGCTATTTGGAGTGGAACACTAGCCGCAGCGGCAGGAGGTATAACTCCATCCGTTGGTTGTAATGGCGGTACATCTTCAACTTTTAGTTTAAATTGCGGTCAATCAGCATTTAACACAGCCATACCCACCGGATTCACAAAAATAAACACAGCCAATCTTCCAGCCCCTTCCATAACCAAACCCTTAGATCAGTTCCTACCCATGCTCTATGAAGGTAATGGTGGTGGTCAACGTGTAGGTAACTTCATACCGTTTACCGATAGTCATACTGTAGATGATTCTGCTTTGTTTATTGCTGGGGATAGTGATTATTTATCAAGAACACCCAGTAGTTCAGGTAATAGAAGGACATGGACATTTAGTGCATGGGTAAAAAGAGGACAGATAGGAACTTTATCTGGAGTGCATTTATTTGGTGCAGATAGAGGGTCAGGATATGGAGATAGAATTACATTTGGAAATGGTGATACGGATGATAGGTTTAACGTAGGTTTTAATGATGCGGGAGATGGCCGTTTACAAACAAAACAATATTTTAAAAATCCGTCAACATGGACTAATTTTGTTGTAGCTGTAGATACTACACAATCAACCTCTACAGATCGTGTAAAAATTTATATTAACGGTGTGTTACTTACAGCAGATGAATTAGATACAGCAACTTATCCTGCTGAAGATTATGATACTTATGTAAATTACACTACCGCTCAAATGGTAGGAGCAAGAGGAGGAGCGGTTAATCAATTTATGGATGGCTACATGGCGGAAGTTGTTATGATTGACGGCACACAATTAGCTGCTTCTTCCTTCGGCCAGACAGATACCTCAACAAATCGCTGGATACCCAAGGATGTTTCAGGTCTAACCTTTGGAACCAATGGGTTTTATTTGAATATGGAAAGTGCAGGTATGTTAGGGTTAGATGAAACCTCTGACGATAATTCCAGTGGTTCCACTAATAGTTCTGCTAGTGAATGGCAAGGAGCTACAGGTAATTTCACATTTACTGGAAGCAATATCACTAATGGATCATCTAATAGCGGTATATATACTGGTGGTACTTTCCGGGGTGACTTTTTTATTCAGGGTGACTTAACAAATGGCGATGGTGGTACTAACAATCTTGCACTTGGAATTTTTGACTACAATGAAATTGGTACAGTTAACACAGGAGTAGGTAATGTCGGCATGTCGTCTATGACCAATTCGTTCTGGATTTATACGACACCAGATACTGATGAAATTGATACTTATTACGGGTCTGCTCTTCAGTCCACAGAAAACTGGACTAGTGGTAATACAGTAAAAATCAATCGTACTGGCTCTACTGTTACGCTGTTAGTTGAGGATTCTGTCGTACATACTTGGTCGCAGTCTTCTACAGGATTATTGAAAGCGGCCCGTGGTCAAAACAATACGGGTGATAATAGTAATACTGTATCTTGGACAGGGATCAGTGCGAATAATTCTTATGCCATGAATAATATGGATACCACTAACGGTTCCAACCAGATGTACGATACGCCTACGAAAAATACCTGTGTCTTTAATACAAACTATTATTATTCATCTCAAGCTCCTGATAGCAATGTAGGTAATGTTACCATAGGGGCATATGATGGGGGAAATTCAGGTTATGGTTGTCCCGACTTTGTTATTCCATCTTCAGGAAAATATTACTGGGAGTGGAAAATTACAGCCATGTCTTCCGCTTCATATAAATTTGCAGGGCAAGGTATTTATAACACAGCTAATAATGTTATAGATGATGGAGATGGATTTAGTAGGGATGATTCGTGGTCATATTATGTAGACTATGGAACTAGTGGAAATGATAGTTATGCTAAAAGATGGATAAATCATAGCTCAACGAATATGTATGCTGGCGCTTCGGAAAGTTCAAAGACTGATTTTACTCCGACTTATCAAATAGCTGTGGATATGGATAATGGTTTTATTTATTTTGGCAAGGATAATACATGGTTAAATTCTGGTGATCCTACAAGTGGAGCGACAGGCACTGGTGGTCTTGCCATAGATACCGGAGTGTCTTGGTCGCCTATGTACTATAATGATGCTGGTAGTGTTGAGAGTACAGTCTCTAATAACTGGGGGCAGTGGCGCTACTATGATAGTGCTGCCTTAACTCTGGACAGCGATGCTGGTGGATACTTCCGGTATACCGCACCAACCAATTATAAGGCTCTTAACCAAGATAATATGGCAGCAAACACCGCTGGCATTACAGGCTTCTCTTGGATCAAGAACCGTGATGCTGCTGATAATCATATACTACAAGATCGTGTTCGTGGAGTTTATGAATATCTTATAGGTAATGATGATGCTGCTGAAGCTACAGATACTAATTCTGTCCAGCGTTTCCTTCAACAGGGTGTTCAGATAGGAAATATGGATGCTGTTAATACTTCTGCTGAATCCCTTGTTTTATGGCAGTGGGCAGCTAATGGTGCGGGTACAGTAGATGCAGATGGTATGACTAAGACATCTGATTCCAGTACAACAAGTATAACGATTTCAGCTAATGCTACAGCAGGGTTTAGTATAATTAAATATACAGGAAATGGCGCAGCTTCTACTATTGCTCATGGTTTAGGAAAAATTCCATCTTTTATAATAGTAAAAAATTATTCTTCTACTGGGCCGGGATGGTATGTTTATCATACAGAGATAGGAGCAACTAAATATTTAAGATTAGAAGGAAACGGTGCTGCCCAAACTGATAGCAACCCGTGGAATGATGGTAGTCCTGTATTCAGCACTACTACGTTTACAGTCGGAGGAGGAGGTTCATATATAAATGATAGTGGTGACAATCACATAGCTTATTGTTGGGCAGAAATTGAAGGCTATACAAAATTCGGAAAGTACACTGGGAATGGTGATGCTGACGGTCCATTTATCTATACGGGGTTCAAGCCTTCCTTTGTTCTTATTAAGAATATAACTTCAGCAAAATCTTGGGTTATGAAAGATGGAGTGCGGAATCCATATAACCCATGTACAAGAAGTTTATATTGTAATCTTCCTAATGTTGAATCGCCTGATACGCCCGATAATGATAATGATATAGATATACTTGCTACTGGATTTAAGAGCAGGGTGGCGGCTCATACAGGAACTAATACAGATGGTGACGAGTACGTTTTTATGGCATGGGCAGATAATCCATTTGGTGGTAGTGGTGTGGCACAGGCAAAAGCTAGATAAGAAAGATGGGGGAACATGGAACCTATAAGCACAACAATTGCGGCCATAACGGCTGTAAGGGGAGCGATTGAAACTGCACATAATATTAAGGATATAGGTAGTGCCTTAGAAAATTTATTTAATACACATCATAAAGAGGAAAAAAAAGAAAAGACTAAGAAAGGTAAAAAATTACCCCGTACACGTATGCAACAAGTTTTACGTATACGTAGTGGAGATGAGGGATATGATGATGATACTTCTATTTCAGCAGTTGCTAATAAAGTATTAGAAGAAAAGAAAAAAGAAGTAGCTCTAAAAAGTTTAGAACGAGAAATAGATAAAAAATTTGGATTTGGAACTTGGGATGAAATAAAAATACAGCATACTAAACTGGTAGAAAAAAAGAAAGCTGCTAATAAGTTAGCTAAAAAAAGAGCTAGAGAAAAAGCTGAAGAAGATAAAATATTTTGGAATAAAGTATTAGTAGAAGGATTCAAGGTATTAATAATAATAGGTGTATTAACAATTATATATTACTTTTTAAGTTGGGCATGTAAGGGATGTATATAATAAATGGAATTTGGAGTAAGAGAGTTAATTCAATTTGGTACTTTGCTGGCAAGTTTAGCAGGAGCCTTTGCCGTTGTTAAGTCTCAATTAGCTAGAGTAATACAAGATATTAAAAATATGAATACAGAACTACATGATTTAAATACTAGGTTAGATAAGACAGAAGCAGATTCGGCTGTTATAAAACATCAGAATGGAGTATTTAGTACAATTCTTTCACCCTCTAATCTAAAGGAATTAAATAAACATATTGCTGAGTTACAAACAGAAATGAAAGTCGTACATAAAAATTTGGATAAAGTTTATGAAATGCATAATGGAACACACCCACCTATATCTTAAAATTTTAATAATCTTTTTATTAACATTTCCGGTATTAGCTGAAGAATCCACCCCTAAAACTCCACCTGTAGGAACAGGAGTAGTTATATCTTCTTGTGATAATTTAGAATCTATAACAACATTAGCTCATATAGATAAAGAATCTACAGAAAATGCTAAATTATTCTTTAACTATTTAAGAAAAAATAATAAATGTGGAACTTATGGTAAATATATATTAGTTTTTTTAGAGAAATTAGAATTTTCTTATACAGATAAAGAAGATGATATCATAGAAGTTTGGAAATTATATGGTATAGACTTATGGAGTCTTGTACGACAATCAAATAGACAACTATTAGGACAAACAATATAAGATGAAGAAGGAAAATTGAATTATGAGTTGGGCAGAAGTAAAAGCAGACCAAGTTATTAAAATTCATCGTCATGCAAAACCTTTGACAGTAAACGGGATTCAACATTCTGCAAATGTCTTAGCTAATTGGTCGAATGATGAATTAAGTAAAATTGGTATTTATCCTTATAAAGAGGAACACGAACAAAGTGATAAGCGTTTCTATAACGATGGAGCAATAGTTTATAAGTTTAAAAATAATGAAGCTATTGGAACTATTGGTGCTAAAGCTATAGATATAGATGTTCTAAAAGAAAAGTATATAGCTCAAGTAAATACACAGTGCTATAATATTTTATGTGATACTGATTGGTATGTAATTAAACATACTGAACTTGGAACAGAGATACCTTCTAAGATTAAAACTTTTAGAGCTAGTATAAGAACTAAAGCTAATGAATTAGAAACTTCTATAAAAGCATGTTCTTCTATTGATGATTTTAAAGCTATCCTTGATAGTACTACTGAAGGAAGTGGTGAAGATAAAAAAACTATTCCAGCACCAATAAGCGATTGGCCTGAATTAGAAGAGGAATAATTATTTATGTCGTCTTCTGACACAAAAATGGTTCCTCTTCAATTTCAAGCTGGTATCAATAGAGAAAGAACACGCTACTCTTCTAAAGGTTATTGGTATGATGGTAATCGTGTTCGCTTTAGAGATGGACAACCTGAAAATATAAGAGGATGGGCTAAGAAAGTTAACGAGCAATTCTCTGGCGTAGCTAGAGCTATTACCTCTTGGGCTTCTCTTTCTGGTGCATCATATGCTGCCTTTGCTACAGACCAACTCCTGTATGTATATAATGGCGGTGCTATATATGATGTTACTCCTATAGCAACTGTTGTTTGTGTTAGTAGTAATTCAACTTATAGATTTGTAGCAACTTCTGCTAGTGAAAGAATTACAGTAGATACTACTGGAATGTCACCAGCATTTAATACTCTTTCAATTACACAGAATACACATGTGATTGTTAGTACTGCTAATAATACTAGCATTGCAGGAGTTCTTTTAAATGGTCAACAGTTTAGAACTTCTGTTATTCTATCAACAGATGGTGATCCTGATTCCACTAAATTTAGACTTATTTCATCAACAACATTACCAGCAATAGATGCTAGTGTTATAACAACTGTAACACGTTTTACATGGCTTCTACAGGCTGGACAGCAACAGGCTACAGAAGGGTTAGGATATGGAACTGATAGATGGAGTAGATTAGGCTATGGTACACCTGCTTCTGTAGGAACAGGATTTACAACTAACGCACGTAATTGGTCCTTTACTCTATGGGGTGAAGATTTAATTGCTAATCCTTATCATGGTAGAATATATCAATGGGTAGAAAATAATGGAACAAATACTAGAGCCGTTGCTATTTCTTCTGCGCCTACCGAAAATACAGTAGTGATTGCTGCACCGTTAGATCAAAGATTAATTGCAGCAGGAACAATGACAGATGCTTCTGTATTTGATCCTATGTTTGTTCGGTGGTGTGGAACTCCTGATGAAGGTGGATTTAATGAATGGATTCCTGGTACTAATAATACAGCAAATAATATAAGATTAGGAGATGGATCAGAAATACGTGGGGGTGTTTATTCTCGTAACCAAATTCTTATTTGGACCGATAATGCTCTTTACGGAATGACAGCTACAGGTAGTAGTTATGTATTTACTACTCAACAAATAGGAACTAACTGTGGCTTGGTAGGACTACATGCAGCCGTAGAAGCAGATGGTAGAGCTTATTGGATGAGCCAAACAGACTTTTTTGTATTTGATGGTACGCTTAAAACTTTAGAGTGTGATGTAAAAAAATATATATTTAATGAACTTAATACCCAATACTATGATAAAATATATGCAGGGTTTAATAAAGAGTTTACAGAAATAACTTGGTTGTATGTATCAGATAGTAATAGTGAATGTAATAAATATGTAACATATAATCCTCAAGGAGATTGGTGGTCATTTGGAGATGCTATCTGGACTACTTGGGAAGATAAGAAAATGTTTGATACGATCCTTACTACGGGTAGTGGTTCTTATCTTTATGATAATGAACCTGTTTCAGTATATACAGGAGATGGAGTAGCTATAGAATCATTTATAGAAAGCGGAGACTTTGATCTGGATTCGGCAGGGGCTAGTAATAGTATGGTGTTTGTAGATCGTCTAGTTCCTGATGTACAACTACCTTTAGGTGGTAGTGTAGATATGAACCTTTCTTTTAAACGATATCCTTTAACATCAGCCGGTGAAACAACTACTAAAGGACCATTTACTATAAAGTCTAACACACCTAAAGTTAGTATGAGAGGTAGGGGTAGACAGGCTTCTATTAAAATAGAAAGAGGAACATCTGTTGATAACACACAATGGAAAGTAGGAAAACTACACCTTGATATGATGGCAGACGGACCACGATAAAAGATGGCAACAGCAACTAAACAATCATTTATTCGTACTAGGTATCCTGATTTCCCTAGATATCCTCGTGTACTTACGGATGCAGATGAAAATTTTAAACATGCTTGGGATAATATTTCTCAATGGTCTGCCACTCTCGTTAGATCTTTAGAAGAATCTAATACACGAACCATCTTCTTTGTATTGGAAGATGATAAAGGTAGTATTAATGTGGATGGAAGAATACAGGTAGGAGAAGTAGGAGTATCTGTTACTCCAGTAGCAGGGGATATGAGATATAATAGTACTACTAATAAGCATCAAGGCTATAACGGAACTAGCTGGAATGATTTTTATTAATTATGGTTAAACCTTTAAAAGATATATTAGCCGAGATAGAAGAGCGACAACCAGTTCGTAGGTTTCAGGCTGGTGGTATGGGTGGTCCTGATGAAGAACAAGGATCAATGGCTGGTGATATAGGTGATTCTTTTTCTGATCCTGGTCAAGATGATACGCTTGGGGAAGAAGATGAGGGAATAGCTACCCTTGATGATTATCAAGGATTAATGGATGCTGGAGCTTATCATGATCCTTCTAATGTTGTTACGATAGATCCTGATACAGGTCATCCTATATATGATGTTAATATGACAGATGTTTTAACAGATTTACATTTTGCTAATAAAGATCATCAACAAGCTGTTAGTCAAGCTAATTTAGAACAACTTGGATATCTTTTTCATGATCCTTCTCATATGGAAGCAGTAGAAAAAGGGACAGTATGGGCAGATAAAGATAAACAATCTTTTATTGAGGATAAATTAAGTAGTCCAAGTTTTCTAGAAGGATTAATTGATCCTGGCAGTTTAGGTGTTGGCCTTGTTGGTATGGGTTTGGGTATTCCTTTTGCAGGATCAATCTATAATTATGCAGTAGATAAAGCAAAAGATCCTGCTCGTCAAGCTATGGTTCAGAATTTATCTTCTAAAGGATATTCACCTACTCAAATACAACAAACTTTAGCAGGAATGGGAGTTAAAGGATTAAATGTAAATGATATAAAAGATTTATCAGCGGGAGTGAAAAAAGGAGATATAGAAAAAACACAGTTTTCAGATGTAATTCCAGATGCTCCTACTTTAGGTATAGAAGGATCAGAAGATCCTTGGATACCTCCTGTTAAACCTACTACGATGATAGCAGAGAAAATGGTGGAAGATGTAGTACAAACAACTCCTGGTAAAGGTTGGTCCTTTGATCCTGGTACATGGTATCCTTCTGCCCAAGGTGGACCTATAGAATCTTATCAGATGGGGGGATTAGCAGGGATGATGAATAAACAAATGGGATTACAACAACAGTATCAAGATGAGATGTGGCAAACTATGACTCCTGAACAACGTAATCAATATCGTGGTGGTAATAGACCAGCAAGACCACCTCAACATGGAGGATTTGGATTAGGACTTCCTAGACCTCCTGGCTTTTTTGATCCTAGAGGAACTAGACCACCACCTCAACAACCCCGTCTAGAACCTGAAACTTATTTCCATGAACATGAAGGGGGAAAGGTAACGTATCCTAACTTCCCTAAACCTTTTGTTAATCCACCAGATAGACCTAATAATTGGAAAGGAGGAGGAGGACAACAAATAGCAACAAAACCTTTTCAAACTTTAGATACATTAAATGAACAGTATGAACAGTTTACTTCTTCACTACTTGAGGAAGCACCTAGACCTGAACCATATTCACCATTAGAACCTGTACCACCTATATCCATATCCGAAACTACAGCTACTGCTATGGAACCGGAAGCAGTAGAGGAAGCAACGCAAACAACTATAGAGGAGGCTCGACCCGTGCCTAGAGAAATTGATATACAAATGCCTGAGAATGTTACAGCTACGCTGGACTTCCCTGAAGAGGTAAGAGGTACGGCCAACTATAGACGAGGGGGAATAGCAAGTCTTCTTAGAGGTCTTGCTCCTCTAGCTGCTGGTTGGGCATTAGGACCAATGGGACATATTCCTGCTATGATGGCTGGTGCCGGTACACAGTATGCTTTAGCTGGTAAGAAGAGAAGCTTCCTTGATGCTATTAAAGGTGGTCTTGCAGGTTATTCAGGATCAGGTGTAAGTAGGCTTGGAACAGCTACGGCTGATGCATCAACAAGTGCAGGGGATATAAAGGATATAGGAAAGAAGTTTCTTCCAACAGGAGCAACAGATAAAACAACTTACTTAGCAGATGCTTATGAAAACCTTGCTCCTACAGATTGGATGAAAACTCCTACCTCTTGGTCTAGTTATGGAGCAGACTTAGCTAAATCTGGAAAAGGATTGTGGGAAGGGTTAAGTTCATTAAACCCTGCTACTTATCAAGCTTTAGCTGGTGAAATGGCTGGTCCTGCTGCTGCTATGATAGGCCAGACTGCTATAACAACTCCTGCTGAAAGGCCAGAGGTAGCTGAGATAGAAGTAGCACAATATCAAGCTATGACTCCTGAACAACGTAGGGCTTATATAGAATCTAAACGAGCTAAATATGGAAGTTCACCAATGATGCAGCCTACAGTGTTTGCTCCACCTAATGTAGATATAGGATGGCAACCTAATTATGCAGCGGAAGGTGGAGTTATGGAGATAGATGAAGAGATGGAGAGTGGTAGCTTTGTTCTTCCTGCCGATGTAGTATCTAATGTAGGAGATGGATCAAGTGATGCAGGACATCGTAGGCTTACACAATTGTTTGGTGGTAGTGATGAATATGCTTTAGGCGGTGGAACAGGTATCCTTAAAGGACCAGTAAAAGGTGTAGGTAGTGGATTGGATGATCTTATACAAACTGGTATTGATGGAGTAAGGGTAGCTAGACTTTCTTCTGATGAATTTGTTGTACCAAAAGATGTAGTACGAAGATTAGGTGATGGTTCTCAAAAAGCTGGTTCAGAAAAATTGTATGACTTTATGAAGGATGTTAGGTTAAAGAAACATGGAACCGCTGAACAGCCTAAAGAAATGCATATGTCAGGGTTACGTAAAATGGTATAACCATAGTATAATAGGAGTTAACAACTTGAATGCAAGTAGAATTTTCTGCCATTCATCCTGATTATATTCTTCCCATCTGGAAAAAGATTGCACCTTTATTTGAAACAATATGGGATAACCCTAATTCAAATAAATTAGAAGAAATCTTTAAAGAATTAGTTATAGATAATACTAGTTTATTATGGATGGCTTGGGATAAAGAAGATGTAGATAATATTCTTATGGTGTTAGTTACTAGACTTGTTGAGGGAAATCCAAGTAAAGATGAAACTACAGTATTAGAAATATTAGGATGTGCAGGACAACAAAGAAATTTATGGATGAACTATTTTGAAGTAATAGAAAACTTTGCCAAGGATAATAACTGTAATAAAATTAAAATTATTAATGGTAGAATGGGATGGAAAAAAGATTTAGCAGAAAAAGGAATGAGAGTAACAGGATACTCTTTTGCTAAAAAATTATAGGGAATTTTAATATGAGTACGCTAACAATAAAACATAAAGTAGATCTCTTTAATAAACTTTATAAAGAGATATCTGGTTATGGTAGAGGTGGTGATACAGAACTAGCTCATGTAAATAAATATGAAGTTGCTGTACTCAAAGCTATGGGTGGTTCTGGTACTGTTAATCCTACTACAGGACTAAGAGAGTATGGTTGGTTTGATAAAGATGATGATTCACCACCTCCTCCTACTCCTACTACTACTACTGTTAAACAGATTTCTGATCTTCCTGAATATTTCCGTCCCTATGTTGAAGAACTTTTTTCTACCGCTCAAGATGTTTATGAAAGACCTTATGTACCTTATGGTAGTGAAGCTGTTCAAGATGCTGAAGGTAAGTGGAGTGTTCAAGCATTACCAGGAGAAGATGCTGGTAAAAGATTAGCAGATGTAACGGCTGAACAAAAAGCAGCCTTTAGTGGTCTTCAAGATTTATTTACAACGGTTGATCCTGAAACAGGTGTAAGAAGTTTCCGTGATCCTACGTCTGCTGGACATACAGAAGCAGCAAGATTAAGAGGAAGAGGAGCTAGAGGCTTTGATGAACTAGGCCAAGTTGATCCTGAGACAGGAGAAGTTATTAAAACGGCTGGTGAAGTATTTCAAGAAACTTATATGTCTCCTTATAAGCAAGCTGTCACTGATATCCAAACTCGTGAAGCACAGAAGCTTCAAGAACAGCAACGACAGAAACGTCAAGGTGCAGCTAGGATGGCTAACGCTCTTGGTCAAGGGAGATATGGTGTTGAGGAAGCTTTAGCAGGGGGTATAGATGCTCAACTGTTAGATGATATACGTAAGAAGGGATTGCAGGAAGCATATACCCAAGGCTTATCTACCTTTGAAGCAGATCGTCTTGCTGCTGCTAGAGGGGCTGAACAGGAACTTACAGGTACTAGTAAAGCATTTGCAGATCAGCTTAAAGGTCTTGGGGCTTTACAGACTACTGGAGAAACTCAAAGAGCTATTGCTCAACAGCCTCTTGATATTGGTTATGAAGAATTTTCTAGACAACAGCAATTTCCTAAACAAAATCTTCAAGAACTTAGTGGTATCCTTAGAGGATTTAATGTTCCACCTACTACCTATAAAACTTCTCAAGTTTATAAACAACCCCCTAGTCTTGGTTCACAACTCCTAGCGGCTGGTACTCTAGGGGCTGGTATTTCCAGTGGTCTTGGTAAGTCTTTGTTTGGTAAACCGGCTGCTGCTGGAGGACTTATGAGTATTGCTCCTGAAAAGTATCAGACGGGTGGGCATAGTCAATATGAAGAACCCTCAGCCCAGGAACGTGTCTTAGATTTTTTAGGTGAAGAAGTAGAAGAATTTAGAAAACAACAAGGATTACGTAGAGGTAGAAATTTTAAAATACCTGAACGAGATGAGATGTTTGAAGGTGCATTAATGGAGGAATATGAAAAAGAGTTTGGTCCTCAAATTGAAGAACAAGTAAAAACAGATGCACTATTTGTAGAGGATGATTTAGGTCCAGATGAATTTGATATAACAACATTAGATACAACAGCGGTTGAACCATCTCCTGAAGAAGGAGAAGTAACTGAAACAACTACTGATGAAACTATCTTTGACTTTGGTGCAGCTTTACCTTGGTTTAAGATGGCAGCAGAGTTTGGTAAAGCAGGTCAAGATACTTCAGAAGCAGCGGCAGCAGCGTTAGAAGAATTTGAATCAACAACTTCAAAACGTAAGATGTCTAAAGCCCAGATTTCTCTATACGAAGCTCAAGCTTCTTATAATGCAGCTAGACCTATGATAGAAGCTGTTAAAGCTGGTAGAGCTAGTAGTAAAGAACAAAAGGATAGAGCTATTAAAATTCTTCAAGCTTTATTAACTGCGACTACAGCAGTAGCTGGAGATTCTGTTGGAGGAGCTAAAAAGTTTCAACCTCAAATAGATTCTATTCAAGAAGAATTAAGAGAAATATTAAGAGGAGATAGTGTTTTATCTAAGACTATCTTACCAACTGATCGTGCAGTAAAAGCTCCGTAAGGGGAATTAATGCCTATACAAAACTATTATATTGATGATAGTACTGAAAGTACAGCTATAGATGTTCCTACTATGTATTCTCAAAATGATGAGGATTCAGCATGGTATGTTAATAACGTCTACTTACCCTATCGTGATAGTGGCATGGAAGCTGCTAGTCAAGATCCTGATCATCCTTTATCTGGAATACCCGATGCCTTTGCCAGAGGTTTCTACCGTCTAGGCCAAGGAGCTAATGCGCTTCAAGTACAGCTTGGATTAGATAACCCTCAGAATGCAGCGAGGGAGATAAAGGAATATCAGAAGTATATAGAACAGGTTCCTTACGATAAGGAAGTTCTGGATAGTCTTAATAACATTGTTGAAGCTGAAAGTATCGGAGAGATATGGGATGAAGTTACAACCATGCCGGGGCTACGTGCCGTAGGTAATGTTGTAGCAGAATCTCTTGCTCAAATGTCTCCTGCCTTTGCTGCTATGATAGGCTCTCTTATCTTTGCTCCTAGTGCTATAGCTATTGGAGCTATTGCTGGATTAGGTAGTCTTAATGTTGAAGTTCAAGCTTCTCTTCTTGAAGAGATGCAGAAATATCTTAATGAAAATGGAGAAGATATTTCTGATGATAAAGCTGTAACTAAATTACTTGGTGATGAAGATCGTATGGCAGAGTTTAGTGAACATGCTGCCAAGCGTGGGATTCCTATTGGTTTGATTGATGGGTTATCCGTAGGGTTTGCTGGTAAGATTGCTGCTAGTCTTAGTAAGAGTAGGCGTACAGCTAACAAAGCTTTGGAAGCTGCGAGAAAGAAAGAAGCTAAAGCTACAAAAACTAAATTAGAAGATATGCCAGAGATTACTCCTAAGAGTAAAATTCCTGAACGTCTAGCTTTTACAGCAGAAGCTCTAGCTCTTCAACCATTTGCAGGTGGTTTAGGTGAAGCTGTAGCTCAACAAGTATCAGGAGAAGGATTTAAATTAGGTCCAGTAGCTTTAGAATTTATAGCAGAAATTCCTGGTGGTACGGCTGAAACAGGTATAGGTCTAGCTCTAGCTAACCGTAGAGAAAATAAGATCTTAGAACTGGAGGAAACAGAAAAGAAATTAAAATCTAAAATTTTAAATGAACGTAAGAAAGCTAAAGCTAATACACAACTTACTATTCTTGAACAAGATTTAGCAGGAGCTAGAGATACTGATAATATATTATATATGGAAAGTTATGAAGATGCTCTTTACGATTCGGTAGATGATATTAAAGCAGGAGAAGTAGCTTTTACTCGTGGTACTATTAAAAAATTATTTGGTCTTAAAAGTGGTAGGGCTGTTGATCTTATTATTGAATACTTTGTAAATAGAGGAACAGTAGTTAAAAGTAAAGGTAAATATAATTGGGAAGCTAAAGCTAGGAAGCAACGTAATCTATTAAAAAATAGACAAATAAAAAGAAATGAAAATCAATTAAAAGCTTATTTAGAAGGTAGGCCAAAAGGTCCACAAGCTCCTGTCGTACCTGTTGTAGAAACTACAGAAGAAGTAACTGAAGCACGATTAGAACCAACAGAACCTGTTACTGTAAAAGCAACTGAAGATATAAAAGAAGAAGTTCCTTCTGAATTTAAAGCTACAGAAGTAGAAGAAGAAGTTCTACCTGAAGCTCCTATTCCTGTAGAAGAAAAAATAAAAGTAAATAGTCGTACACCAGATGGTGCAATAATAGATTATACTTATAAAGGTTATACTATAGAAAAAAATCCTGAAGGACCAAAAGATGCTCCTTGGCAACTTATTCCACCTGGAGAAACAAATATCAGTGATGTAGCAAGAACAAGAGGGGAATTAATTGAACTGATAGATAAGTATGAGATGACAGAAACTACTCCTACTGTTGATACTACGGAAATTGATACACAACTTCAAGAAATACAAAGTAGAGAATTACGGGCTAGAAACAGATTAAATCAATTATCTCAAGAAGAAACTTCTATAGAAAATGAAGAGGCTATGTTAGAAGTAGAAGCTGTTATAGAAGATATTGTAACAGAAAAAGAACAAGCAGTAGCTAAGAAGAAACAATTTGAAGCTACTATGTTTAGACCGAAAGCTACTGTAGATGAACCACCTGAAGAAGTAACGGCTGAAGTTTCAGAAGAGTTTAAAAGTTATGTGCCTACAGAAGAAGATCAAGACATAAGTATTATAAAAGATTTTGAAGTAACAATGGATAATGAAGAAGCTACCTTTACAGAAGCTGATACAGATTTTAATTCTATAAAAGGTTTTAGTCCAAAGGGTACTTTAAATGTAGAAGAATCTACTCTTAATAATTCTACTAAAGAATTAGTTAATGAGTTAATGGAACGTATGCCTACAAAAGATAAAAAGAAACATAAACCTTTTACCATTCGTGATGTTGATGATCGTAGTCTAGGCTTAGACGAAAATCAAAATGTTGAGTTACTGAAGACTCTTCAAAAAGCTATGAATACTGGAACGTATTTAGATCTTAATGTTACTGAACAAGAACGTCTACATAGAATGTTTAAAGATGAAGAAGAGTTTGTTGATGGTATTATTATAGATATTACTGCTGCTACTACTCCTCGTGAAAGAAAACAAATTGCCGATCTAATTAAAAAGCGTTGGGAAAACCAAGGCAAAGGTAAGATGTTATGGAAAACATTAGGTTCATTACATTCTTCCTTTTATAAAGTTTATCATCCTTTAAGAATTGCTGATCTTCATCCTATATATAGATCATTTGGACGTTCTATACTTAGGCGTAGACAGAAGCGACAGCTTTATGATTCAACTGGATTTAAATTAGTTGAAGGATTTATGAAGAATACACCACCTGAACAGGTAGCTAAAATTAGTACAGCTTCCCTTATTCTTGATGCTTTGTTTAGTAATAGAAAGGGAAGTGTTCTTAATGATAAGAATGTAAAAGAAACTAAAGATGGTGGATTAATAATTACTATACCTGAAAAGCTTCCTAAAGATAGTAACATTACTATAGATAATTTTAATGTTATCTTAGATAGTTTAAACAAAGGTAAAGAAGTTGAAGTTAAACCTGGATCAGTTATTACTCTTACTAAAGAAGAGAATGATAAGTTTAAACAAACACAAAAAGCTTTTAGTAGTATGTTTGATATTGTTAGTCGAGCATATGCTAGATTTAATCTACAACGATATAAACTTTATGATGGAATAGAACAAACATTTGATGACACCCATGAAAGTTTAAGAGAGAAAACTATTGAATCGGCTGCAAGATTTATAGAAGATATAAATAAAATATTACCTGAAGATAAAAAGATAACGATGGTAACAGGTAAAGGAAAACAGAAAAGAAATCTTAGACAGAAGCTTACAAATATTAGAAAAGATAGTACTTTATATAAAGAATTAAGGGCAGCTTATAACGATCTTCCTAAGAAGATAGGAACGATGGATCAAGAAAAATATAGAAGAGCATTAGGACAAGCTAGTACTCTTATTATGATGAATGAACAACGTTCTATTTTAATAGATCATCCTTATTATGTTCCTCGTCTACGTTATGGTGATCACTACTTTACAGTAACAAAATTAGATAAGACGGGTAAAGATACAGGTGACGTTGTAGGTTATTATACTAGTACTCCTGCTGCTTTTGATGTTGGAGAAAAAGCTCAACGCAAAAGATTAGTAGAATTACGTAAAGAAATTAAAACTGATTTTCCTTCTGATAAATATAAAGTTCATGATATAAAACCTAGAGAGGCAGAAACTGCTAAACAATTATTAGATCAACCAACACTTAATACTGTACGACGATTAGGAGAAATGATTGGTTATGAAAAACAGTTTAAAGAAAAGAAGGGAGAGATATATGAGTTCTTCCAAGATTTAGAAGATACTATTAATGCTACAGGCTTTGGTAGGTATATGGCTCAACGTGGAGAAGAAGTTATTGTAGGCTATGCTACTCCTAAAAATGTAGATAACTTCCTTCCTATTGCTTTAAGTAATTATATACGTAGTGCTGCTGATACTGCTTCTAATCTAGAATATACTAGACCTCTTCAACATTCCATACAGCAAATGAAAGATGCAAAAGAGTTAAAGTTAGCTGCTTTAGCTCAACATCAATTAGATGATATTAATAAAGAAGGTGAACCTGGAGCTTTATTTAAAACTATAGCTTTCCATTATGCTCTTGGTGGAAACTTCTCTTCAGCTATGGTCAACTTCAGCCAACCTTTTGTAACTACTATACCATTGTTAACTGCTATGACAGGTAATCCTCGTGCAGCTACGTATGAAGTTATGCGGGGAATAAAAGATGCTATTAAGTTAATGCGTTTTAGAGATAGATTAGATAGTTATGGTTTTGATTTCAGTAGAAAGGAACCGCCGCATAAAGGTATAACACAGGATGAATGGAATTATCTACGTTACTTATCACGTAAGGGAGATATACAAGCTAATGTTAACCTAGATCTTGGTGCAAGATATCAACAAGGATTAGGAGAAATATTAGAAGGTCAACGAGTTACTGATAAGACTGCTAAGATGATGGAAAAAACTATGGATGTTTCAGCCTTCATGTTTGGTGGAATAGAACAGATCAACCGTATCTCTACAGCTTTAGCTACCTATAGACTTGCTACTAAATCCGATAAAAATCTTCGTAACTTCCAAAAGTTTTCTGAAGTAACTATGTTCCATGAGGGTAAGATGACTCCTGAATTAGCAGGAGAAATGATGGTCTATAATTCACAGTTCATGATTGGTAAGGAAAACAGACCAGAATTATTCAGATCAGGTATGATGAATGTAGCTACCCAATTCATGTCCTTCCCCTTACAATACTTTGGACTATGGGCTAAAGCTTTTAGAGTAGCTGGTGTAGATAAGAAGATGGGTTCCATACTAATGGGTAGTATGCTCATGGCTATGATAGCATTTGGTGGAATGATGGGGCTACCTTGGGCCGAAAATCTAAGACAGATGTTAGCCTTTGCTAGTAGAACAGTCAGAGGATATGACTACGATCTAGAGTATGGTGTACGTGAAGCTATGCTAGGTTATCTACATCCTGAGATGGTAGAGATAATACTAAGAGGTGGTTTAAGTAGAGCGATAGGTATAGATGTATCCCGCCGTATGGGTGCAGGAGAAATCTTACCCTTTACTTTAATGCAAGGTGATCTTATGGCTGCAACAGGACCGTTTGGCGGCTTGATGGTAGACACTGCAAAACGTATGCATGAGGCTGTTAAACTTGGAGATTATCCAATGCTTATTAGTTCTGTTATTCCATTAGGACCACGTTATATAGTAGAAGCAATGATGGGTGGGTACGGAGAAGCAATGGGCTATGAGCCTAGAGCTATACGAACTACTCAAGGCCGTGTAATGATACCTGGAGATAAGGTAACGGGTGGTGCTAGGGTATGGCAAGGTTTAGGCTTTACACCTGAAGCTGTAGCTAAAGCACGTAGAGAAAAACGCTTACTTAATTTTTGGAAGACACAATCTAGAACTTTACAAGATTATTATCTATCTAATCTTGCTAAACTTAATGCTCAATTATATAGAACAGATGATCCTAATGAAACAGCTAGTATTAATCAAGAGATTGATGTATTACTTAATGAGGTTGAGCAATTAAATGAAGAGGCTTTAAAGGCTGATGCTCCTCAAAAGGTAGTTAACTTACAAGTTAAAGCTTTACGTGAACGTACAGCCGTAGAAGTTCTAGGTCAAATCCCACGCCTTCAAAAGAAGCTTAGAAAGTTTGGTCCTTTAATAGAGGATCGTCTTAAAGAGATGGTTCCTTAAAAATAATCCTTGTATAACTTCTAACCTCTACGTTATGTTATAACGTACCCTTTTTAATCATACACAACTAGAGAATAATATAAATAACATGACTACTGTAAATTCGGTAGGCAAAGATCGTCATATCTTTATCGGTTGGGATAACCGTGAAGCTATAAGTTCTATTGTCTGTAAGTTTACTATCATGACTAACAGTTCTGAACCTAAACTTTCTATACAATACGTAAATCAGAAACAACTCCGTAATGAAAAGCTTTACTATCGTAAGTCCTTTACTAATGCTAATGGACAGTACTTTGACTCCATAGATAATAAACCTTTCTCTACTGAATTTTCCTTTACTAGATTTCTAGTGCCTGAGATATGCCGCCATCAACACCTAGATGGTTGGGCTTTATTTCTTGATGGAGATATAGTTGTTAATGAAGATATCAATAAGCTATTTGATTTAGCTGATGATAAGTATGCTGTTATGTGTGTTAAGTTTAACTGGCTACCAGAGAAAACAGATCGTCATAAAATGGATGGTATGATACAGACTAGGTATAACAAAAAGCTCTGGTCTTCTATGATGTTGTTTAATCTTAATCATCCATCAGTAAAGAAGTTAGATCATATATCTGTTAATCAATCTACTGGTTCATACTTACATAAGTTTCAATGGGTAAAAGATAAAGACATAGGACCATTACCAGAGGAGTGGAACTTTGTACCGGGAGTAACTTCAGGTTCACAACCTAAAGCTATTCACTATACAAAAGGTGGTCCTTGGTTTGAAGAGTATAGAGAGTGTGACTATGCTGAAACCTGGATAGACTATTTAACTATGGTGCCTAAGAACTTTATCATTAATAATCTTTATTAAGGATAGATATAAGTTAATATGAAATATACTATTGTTACTTCTTTCCCGATTAGTAATTGGGAAGTTTATGGAGAAAAGTTTCTTAAAAGTTTTATAGAATACTGGCCTACAGATATTAATCTGTTGGTTTATTGTGATGGTTATCCTTTACCTGATGATGTTCCTAAAGCAAAAAATATAGAATACTTTGATCTATTAGAGAATGATGATCTCTTAGAGTTTAAAGAGCGTAATAAACAATTCAATGGTAAACAAAATCCCAACGGCGCTTATAACTTTTATGAAGATGCTATCAAGTTCAGTCATAAAGTCTATGCACAACACATGGCTTTCTATAAAGCAAAGGAAGCTGGAAGCGATTGGTTACTATGGTTAGATGCTGATAGTGTTACCTATGATTATATTACTCATGAGTTATTAGATGAAGCTCATAAGGTTAATGAAGATGGAGAATTACCAGACATAACATTCCTTGGTAGAAAGAATGCTTATGCTACCTGTTCTTCTTATATTGGTTATGCTCTACAAAGTGAGGTAACACAAGTCTTTATAGAAGATTATGTAAACTATTATACCAGTGATGAAGTGTTAGCCTTACGTTCTTATGCAGATAACTTTGTCTTTGATAGACTACGTACCTTACATGAAGTACATGGTATGATAACTAAAGACTTTACACCTGACTGTGAAGATTTAGATGCCTTTGATATCTCTCCATTTGGAAATCATATTGTACATTTAAAAGGAAATAAAAAATATGCAGGTACAAGTTTCATTGGAAAGAATACAGAAGGAACTAGATACTATGATATCTGTAGAGTTATCGAACATTATGAACGAAAGAATCTTTTAGAAGTTGGAACTTGGAATGGAGAGACTGCATCAAGTATGATCCAATCTGCTTTTAATTCTTCTGATGAAGTTCATTATACAGGTGTAGATTTATTTGAAGAAGCTACAAAAGCAAATGATGAAAAAGAATTTAATGTTAAGAAACATTTTACTAAACGATCTGTAGAATTAAAGTTAACAGCTTTAGCGGAAGAGTATGCCAAGCTTAATAAGAAACTTACATTCTATTTAATGCAAGGAGATTCAAAAGAAAAATTAAAAATACTTAAAGACACTGCGCTATGTAAGACATATAATATCCAACCTGATTTTGTTTTTATTGATGGTGGACATTCAAGAGAAACTGTTACCAGTGACTATGAGTACTGTAAAAATATTCCAGTAATTATAATGGATGATTATTATACTGAAGATCCTGATGGGGGTTTACCTTCTGAAGAATTTCTAGGAGTTAATAAATTATTTACAGATATCTTAGGTGGTACAGATAGGACTAGTAAAAAACAAAGACGATTGATCATAGCTTCCTCTGACCCTGTAAAGGGTGGTGGTATTGTTAACCTTGTTATGATTGTAAATGATCCTAAACTAGGACCAGTACCAGAGTTTCATCGTGTACCTATTCAGGTAAAACCTAGAGATTGCGTACCACCAGATAACATACAAGATAATGTCGAAGCTAATATGAAAATCTTTGACGGGAAAATGGTAGATAGATATCATTGGCATGATGGTGAAGCTATTATTGTATCGGCTGGACCGTCTATGGTAGATGATATAGAAAAGATTAGGGAGTTACAGAACAAAGGTGGTAAGGTTATTTGTGTAAAGCATTCACATAATATTCTTATTGAGAATGATATTATTCCTTGGGGTTGTGTTATACTAGATCCTCGTCCCTTTGAAGGAACTTCAACTCATGGTATTGTACGTAAAGAACTACTAAAGAAACCGCATCCTGATACCAGATACTTCATTGCAAGTATGACTAACATTGAAGTAACAAAGTATCTTCATAAAAAGAAAGCAAAGATTATAGGATGGCATGCTTATACCGGAGCATTACTAGAGTTACAAGACTTACAAGGTGAACAACTTATAACAGGTGGAACTTGTTCTGCTATGCGTAGTGTAGGTCTTATGCATACACTAGGCTTTAGAAGCTTCCATATATTTGGTATGGATTGTGCAGCGGATGGTACGCCGGAAGATGTAGATGCTACTGATCTATATGGAAAACAGAAATGGATCAAGACAGGTATCATGGATGAGGATACTAATAGTGAACATGTCTTCTATACAACAGGAGAATTATTAGCTCTTGCTCAAGACTTTGAACATCTATTAGAAAAGGAAGGAGTCGATATGGATCTTTATATTTATGGAAGAGGTATGGTTCCTACCATATTTAAAACTTCTAAATATAAAAACTTACCTACCTTTGGAGGTTCGCCTTACAATGAATGAAGAACCACCTTTCCCTAATAATGTAGTTCATCTCCATCCTAATCGTAAACCTAACATAACTTTAGATGTAGGTATAGGGGAGTTAGAGATGACTCCTGAAGAACAACATAACTTTGTTCTTAGTTCTATGGATAAAGTTCAAGAAGAGATTAGAAATAATCCTAACATTAAAGGAAGTTTCATATTAGCTTTCAGTGAGGATGGAACAACAGACAATTGGATAATGGGAGATATGAAAATAACATTATTGTATACAGCATTATCTTCTATTCAAAATGAGATACTAAAAATATTTAATGGAGCAGATACTAATCCATTTGAAGAGGTAGATTAAATCATGATATCACTTATAGGTTCACTATTAGGTTTTGCTAGTGGAGTAGTTCCAGAAATTGTTGGATACTTCAGGAAACAACAGGACCATGAATTTGAATTAGAGTTATACGCAGCCAAGGCTAAGTATGCAGAAGCTTTAACTGCTAATAAATTAAAGGAGCTTGATCTGAAGGCAGAGATACAAGAGTTAAAGTCTCTGTATAAACATGATCAAACTTTAAAGACTGATAATGGTTTCATATCAGCACTACGTGCGTCAGTCAGACCAGTTATAACTTATTTCTTCTTCTTCACATTTGTAGGAGTGGAGATATCAATTATATTTAATTTAGTTGAACCTGCTTTGATTGATCAAATTTGGAGTGATAATACTGCTGGCCTATTCGCAGCCGTCCTATCCTTCTGGTTTGGTAGCAGAGCCATGTCAAAGGTTATGACAAAGGATAAATGATCCTCTACGTTTAGCTGTAAGCAGCTTCCTTCTATATCTGTGGTAGGCTACCCTAGAAAATAGAGAGATGGCTCTGTATGGGCCTTAAAATGGCACACAGAGGATTTAGTTGTTTTTCGTTAAAGATTGGCCAAAAATAAAATTAATCTACTTTTTTATTTCTACTTAGTCTAAGTCTAGATACTTTAAGGGTGTATTACTTCGTAAACTTAGAAACCAATTTCATATATAAAATGGATTAACTACCTCACCTTCCTCATGGGTTACTGATTTAACATCATCAGGTAGTTTTTCTTTTAGGATTCTTTCCATCATTAGCTTAACAGTAAAGATAGAAGCAGCACATCCTGCACATGATCCTGTTAATTTAACATGTACATTCTTAGAATCTTTATCGTAGTCCATTAACTGAACGCTGCCACCATGCATGAATAAAGCAGGAGCTACTTCATCAGCTAATAGATCTTCTACTTGTGCAAAGATAGTCATTCATTTATTACCTACGAAATGACTCATCAAATTCTAATTGTTTAATCCGCTCTTCCAAGACAGAGGCAGCAGTATTAAACCTACCCCCATCACGATCCATTGAACTATAAATACTTTTCAGAACACCGACTTCATGTTTTAAAACATCTATCTTTTCTTGGATACTTTTAATCACCACCACGTTGTTTCCTTCCAGAACATTTACGCCATAACCATGCATCTAGATTACCGATTGTGTTATGAATCCATTGTACTACTTTGAGCTTACAAATCACGCACATTCTTTCTGTCCAGTATCAGGATCAAAGTAACAAGCAGTACCTTCCGGTTCGTTTGCTTCTACCTTATTAAGGATACCATACCTCTTTCCTGCTAATCTAAATGTAGTTACTCCTTTTAGACTACCCTTCCAAGCTTTCGTATAAATATCTTTAAACTCAGGGAAGGTAACTTTATCTCCTACATTAATCGTTTTAGATATAGCACTATCTACATAAGGTTGGCAAGCTATTTGTGTGTTAAGGTGAACATCAGTAGTTAAATCTTCTATGGTCTGTCCCTTCTTATTATGTTTAGCATACACATAATCTTTAAGAAGTACATTGATCAAACCAAACTCTGTATTAACAGTACGACTTACTTCATGAGAAAAGGTAGGCTCCAATCCACTTGATATGTTATCCGCACAGAAACTGATAGTACCAGTAGGAGCAATAGAAATTAGATGACTGTTCCTCATACCCTGTTTCTTAATCTTATCCTTTAGATAATCAGGAAACCTTGAAACAAATTTACCCTCTAGATATTTCTTTGCATCATACAAAGGGAAAGTTCCTTTTGTTACTGCCATATCTGAACTTGCTTCATAAGCTTTATGAGTTAGAGTACGCATAAGTTTATGTAGAAACCTAACAGTAGATGAGCTACCATACTCCATCTCCATGAGGGTAAGAATATTACCTAACCCTGTTATCCCTAAACCCATACGCCGTTTAAGATCTGCTTCCTTACGTTGTTCGTTGAGGGGATAGATAGTTCGATTGATTACATTATCCATAGCTTTGACTACGATAGGTATATCTTTAATAAACTGATCGAAATCAAATCGGTATTTTAAATTACTTCCAACCCGTTGTACGGCTACATATTTAACAAGATTAAAACTACCAAGTAAGCAAGCGCCATACGGTGGTAGTGGTTGTTCGCCACAAGGATTCGTAGAAGCTATAGTCTCACAATAATAGAGAGGATTCTCATCATTGATACGATCAATAAATAATACTCCTGGCTCTGCCCAATCCCAGTTAGCTCTCATGATCTCATCCCATAAAGCACTGGCATCTATTTGTTTATATACTTTATCATTAAACTTTAAATCAAAAGGTTTCTCTTTAACCACACAGTTCATAAACTCATCAGTAACACCTACTGAAATATTAAAATTAGTTAAAGCATGACCGTTACGTTTAGACCTAATAAATTCTTGAATGTCAGGATGGTCTACCCGTAACACTCCCATCATGGCTCCTCGCCTATGACCAGCCGATACAATAGTTCTACAAATAGCATCGTAAATATGCATAAAAGAAACAGGACCACTAGCGGAGCTATCAAGACTAACAATCCTATCACCATTAGGACGTATATTACTAAAGTCATAGCCAATACCGCCACCCCGGCGCATTGTTTCTGCTGCTTGTGTAGCTTTCTCCATGATAGACTGCATACTATCTTCGATAGTTCCTGATACAAAGCAGTTATAAGCTGTAACATCTCTTGGACTTCCCATCGCTGATTGGATTCTACCGGCTGGCATGAACCGCATGTTTAAAAAGATTTCTTTTAATTCGTTAAAGTGTTCTTCATCGTCTGACATATGGAGACTGATACGTGCCATACATTCATCAAAGGATTCATTTGGTAATCGGTACTTAGAAGCGTGAAGATCATTACAAGATGGCACAACCGGCCCGTATTTAGAAACAGGTTTCATTTTTTTATTCTCCAATAAGATGTGTAAGTGGTTGATTAAGTTAAAGTTTTTATAAGACGATTAAGATACCATTGGGCTTTCTTCAAGTCCTGAATACCATGCTTATATTCATATCTTAACATGTATTTTAGAATGTTGCCACGTAAATATCCACAAAAATGTTCACGAGGTACAGAATTTTCTATAACATCTATAGTTTCCATAGATGCTTGAGTGTAATGGGACGGGCTATGAACTTCAGGATCTTCCTCAGTCATTCTTTTTACTCTCATCCTTATCATTAATTAATACGTTAATTCGTTTACGTTCAAAGAAAATTTCTTTACTAAAAATTTTCTTAACAAAGGAACGTGTAGAAATAGGTTCAATACCAGCAAGAAAACATATCTCTTCAAAGTCTGTAGCTGTTGTTCCATACTCTGTAATAAACCATTGAGTAGCTTCTCTACGATTACGTTTTACTTCTTCTGAATCATTAACTCGTTTCTCTTTTGTTGCATCCAATAGAGCTTGATATATAACAGCAAGAAATAATAATTGCTCTGGACTTTTCGGTGGTACACGATATTCTTTATCATCAGCTTCAACTGTGATAGAAGTATTGTTACTTACAAAGGTATTAAAGTGATCTAATAAAGAAGTCTGTTCTTTATAAATATGAATAGAAGTTTTTACTTTTGTTTTTTTAACCATTGCCGTGGTACTTTACCCTGCGACCACATAAACTTATGACGATCACACCAATCAGCATAGGTTGTATTAGATCTTTTATTTAATTTATTGTTAGCATTCTGAAATATAAATCTAATATCTAAATTAGAATGCTGTTGTTTAATTAGTAAATGTTTCTTTCTATCAGCAGGTTTAAAGTATCCTTTGTATTCAATAAAGAAACCATACTTCTTAAAGAAGAAGTCAGGAGTATAATGTTTAGATACAACATAAGGTATCCTAAAATCTTCATAGGTAAATTCAATTTTACTTTCAGTTAGATAATCTGCAAACTCCTCTTCCGCTTTGCTACGATACATTTAAATCCGTTCTTCTTCAATCTCTTTTTTAGGACGTTTAGCTACATGAGTAAAGAAACGAGAACCATTAGCATACTTAAACTTACGTAAACCTTTACCACCATTAGCATCTTTCCAACATTCAATTTTAAAATCACAGTAAGCACAACCCGCTGCTAACTTTCTATTGCCACTCTTACCATCTTCTACATCAGAATAACAACGATCAGGTGCAGTGTCTTGATCCATTAAGAATTTTACATCTTTAACTTTCTTTTTAAAATCAATCATCTCCATAGAATCTATAGCACATACATGGATTTGTCCTGTTACTTTATTCATAACTATAAAAGCAGCTTCATCTTCACCATCAGCATAACCTGATATCTGTGCTATATAACCAAAAGGATCATCATCAAATATCGTACCCTTTACAAATTTATCAAAGCCATGTTGGGATGCACTCTTTATATCTACTACTACTCCATTCACTCTTGCATCCATATGTCCAGTGATACCTTCTATTTCTTTTTTACCTTGCTCTTCTGTTACTTTATAACCTGCTATCTTAATTAACAGGAGTAACAGATGTTCAATGATATCACCATATAAAAATTTAATACGGGTTCCAGGGTGTAATGGTTCTGCTTGATCAGCTATACGAGAAGCATACCATAATTGTCTGGTTGGTTTACCAATGCTAGAGAAACGAAGAGGGTTTTTAACTTGACCCTCTTCATCTCTATTGGAGAATGCTTTAGTTATAGAACTAGAGACATCCGTAAGAAACTTATGCAGATCAGCATCACTTGGAGGAGATCCTTTAGTTAGTGATTGATGAATATCTGATACTAAGTTCTGAAGTTTACTCATGTTATACGGATGCCTCTAGTTAGAGTAGTATTAGATGGTGATAGTAATCTTAATCAAAAGGGATATCATCAAGATCTATATCATCATCTCCGGTAGTTGGTGAAGGTTCAGAAGGAGTAGTGACGTACCCCTCTTCCACTTCAAATTCATCTGGTGGAGAATAACTTACCAGATCAAGAACCTGTACGTCTTTTAGTACCGCACGTACACCCTTACGGTTATTCATCTTCCATTCACGAGGATTGAAAGATACCTTTACCAAAGACCCATTGCCTAAGAGAGTACCAGAAATATCATTCTTCTGAGAATCCATAAGCCTGGGCTTGGGAAGTTCAGTACCATTAGTAAGGAACTGATCCTTATACATGGTAACAAATTTACCACGGTCATCTTCCTTATCTTTAATAGGAACACCGTGACTCTTCATAGTCTTAATCCCTTCAGAATTAAGAGCTACGTCAATTGACCAACGAGGCTTCGATTGATCAAAAGGATTTTGGGCTTTGTCGAGCTTCGCCCAGAAAGCTTTACCAGATATTACAGGCATGGTATATATACACCTTTCAAATGTTAATGGGTCATCGCCCATGTCGTGCCAATTTTATACTCCGAATCGAGCGGGCAGTCAAGCCCTAAATTTTCCTCGACCCGCTTCATACAAGTCTTTGTTATCTCTCCTAATTTTTCGGCATTCTCCTTTCCTACTTCAAATTGAATTTCATCATGGATGTTAGCTACGGGTAATGCTTTAATCTTCTGGTTGTTAATCTCCTTCATTATCTGTATTAACCATTCCTTGCATATGATTGCACCACCACCTTGGATTAAAACATTAAGGCTGCTATGCAAACTACGTATATGGAAATACCTTCCATCTAATCCTCGTATCATTCCTGTACGTTCCGCTGCTTCATGTACTCTGGATAACAATCTCTCTAAAGCTGGGACATTCTGTAAGAATTTATCTTTTGTTTGTTGTCCATGCTTTGCAGACTTATTCATTATATATCCTATCTTAGCAGCACCAGCGCCATAAATCAGGGCATACACAAACGTCTTTGCTTGATCTCTAGTCTCCAAGCCAGCCATTTGTTGATTAGCAGTATGGATATCTCCATGTAAAATTTCTTCTATATACGTTTCATCCTTCATGTAATGAGCTAACACTCTTAGTTCTAATTGAGAAGCATCACATCCTAGTAAAGTATATTTATCTACGTCTGGTACAGTCCAGCATGTACGGCACTCTGTCCCATAAGGAGAATAAACAGCAGGAGTTTGAGCTACATTAGGATCTAGGTGACTACATCTTGTAGACACTGTACCTAATGTTTTTATTCTACCGTGAATACGCCATGTATCAGGGTTACAAAACTTAATCCAAGACTTAACTTGTGATGAACGCTTCTGAAGCAACAGGTATTGAAGGATAGATTTTGATTCAGGTATACCTTTTACTTTAGAAAGAACATCTTCATTAACGATGATGTTACCCTTCTCTGTTTTTAGTTTAGGTTTCCATCCCTTTTCTACCAGACGTTCAGCTATTTGTTTACGAGAAGCAGGATTAAATTTTTCTACGTTATCCTTTAGAGGTTTACCTGTTTTCTTATGAAACCTTTTTGTAATAACAGTTGGGAATATCTCCTGAAGTTTATGTTCGATATCTATACACTCATCCGTAAGTGTAGCTAGAAACTTAGTGGTGTATGGCAGATCAAGATAAAACCCATGACGCTCTTGTTGATCCATGTAATATCGAAAGACATGTTCTCTCCTAATACTTTCATCTGAAAAGTTTTTCTTTTCTTTATTGATCAGATGATAGTATAGTTTCTCTGTTAGTTCTACATCATTGATGCAATACTCTAGCATATCATTTGAATAGTAATCAAAGTTAGGGGAAGCCATCTTGGAAAATCCAAGACGCTCTCCCCAAGCAGCTAAACTATTACCCCCTTCTCGTATAGGGTTAAAGAGTTGAGACAGGATTAAAGTATCTATACATTTTGAAGCAGGATGCCGGTAACCTAGAATTTTTCCAAGTACCCTAAGATCATAACTAAGAACATTATGTCCTATAAAGATAGTGTTAGGTGTAGGTTTAAATTTGGTACGGCATTCTTCTTGTGTGTATGTAGTAACTTCTCCTGTCTCTAAATCTTTAGTAACAATACAAAATACTTTGGTAACTTCTTTAGCTTTATCTAGGGTATTGAGTAGTCCATTTGTTTCGATATCAATTATGAGATGTTTAAAGTTATCCGAACTCTCGTTCATCATTAAATTCATCATCATCATTTGCCTCTGTATCTTGCTGTTCATCAAAAGGAATTTCGGTAAGCCTACCAGTTTGTTTATGCCATTGCAAGAGAGTTGCTGGTCCGCTTTCACCTGAGAAACGATTCTTTAAAACCCTAATCCAAGTACGGTTTCTTTCTTCCTCATCTAGGGCTTGAGTATTTCTTTCCAAAGCATAGATCATATCAGGTAGTTGAGCTAGGCTATGTGATCCACGTAGTTGATTGAGTGATATGTTAGCTCCTTCTTCATGGCCTGTACCTTGAGGTCTACTAAGATGGGAGACAACTACTAGATGGATACCAAGTTCCTGTACGAGAGTACGTAGCTTAACCATGATATCATCAATAGCTTTACGTTCATTGGTAGTCTCATATACCACCATTGATATGTGATCTAGAATAATATACTGACAATCTAATCCCTTTACCATGTATCTTACACGGGTTAATAGATTCTCCAAGGTAGAGCTACCAAAGTGATTCCAGAATACTACCTGTTCCAGATCGTTTAAGTTATCCAGAGCTTCCTCTTTATCTTCGATAGTCCAATCTCTATCCTCTTCAGATGTTATATGAAATCTCTTTGATGCTTCTACGGATAGGATACCCAAGCCTGTTTGTCTTACACTCTCCTCAAGAAAGAGACAGCCTACCTTCTCATCAGTATTGCTAATGATGTAGTGTACAAGCTCACGCATAACACTACTCTTTCCTATACCAGATCCGGCAGTCACAAGGACAAGTTCATTCTTACGCATACCATAGGTGATAGCGTTAAGCCCATCCCAAGGGTAGGGTAAACTTCTTACAGTCTTTTCTGATAGCAATCTTTCACGTAAGTCAGGACCACAGATGATACCTTCAGGTGTAAAAGTACGAGCATTCCAGAAGTCATTAACAAACTCTTGACTCCTTCCTTCCATTAAGTATTCGTTAGCATCTTTACGAGTAAGATGCATGATCTTACAACGTCCTGGTTCTAATAGATTAGCTATATCTTTCATAGCTTGCTGACCAGGAGCATCTGAATCAAAACACAATACTATATTGTTGAAGGTATTAAGGTAGTCTAGGTTACGTTTTATTTCAGAAGCAGCAGAAGCAGCACCATTCCTAATACTAATAACAGGCCATTTGCTGCCAAGCATTTGGTAAGCTGAAAGACAATCAATCTCACCTTCGCATACCGTGACAAATTTACCACCTTCTTTGAATAGTTGTTGACCAAATAATGTAATATCATTACTAAGCTCCCCTTCAGAGTAGAACTTCTTCTCCTCTACTACTCGTATCTTATTTATAACATGATCTCTATCTTTAGAGTAGTAGGGATAGACATGAATATCCTGTCCCTTTTTATTATATCCTACTTGAACTCCGTACTTACGGCAGGTATCAAGTTCGATATGTCGATCTTGAATAGAAGAGAAACTTAGTTCATCGTATTTAGTCATTGGTCTAGCAGTCATGGTAATAGTTTCCTCGTGTAAAGATTTCCACTGCTTACAACTAAAGCAGTAGGTATTAGTTTCATAGATAGCTAGTGCATCACTACTACCACAGTCAGGACATGGCTGATGCGTCTCTAGTGGTTGATCTTCCATCTGCTTCTAAAGCCTCTTCAAATGTTTCATACATCTCGTCTTGTTCCGCATGGAACCCAAACTTCCTAATCTTGTGATGCATGGTAGGTTCTAACCTATTAGCTTCTCTATTAAAAAACTTTTTAATTAGAGAGATATCTCCAATGTATAAGTCTTTAGAATAGTTAGGAAATTTTCCTATAACTAAGACATACATGTCTGATATTAACTGACGAGTTTTTCCGTAATGATCAAGAGCTTCTATAAAGAAGCAACCATTATAGTAGGTAGTTTGTTTTAGTTCAAGCTTGAAACCATCACGTAAACAATCTACATCGGTCTTATAAGTACGTGGACCTTCATCTAATGTTGCATTTAGATTGTAAGGTATACCATACTTTTCTTTGTACCATATCTCCGCACCCATACCTTGTAGGTTAATCTCTTTACCACTCCTTTTACTATCAACAATGTGATCTTTAATCTTTAACCTACGACTTCTATCATAGATTGTATTACAGTAATCTTTAATCTCCTTAACTTTTTTGTCGGGTAGTTTAAAGTCTTTACTCATAGTGCAAGAAGCTCCTCTAAATTAGATATTATCTCACCTTGTTTCTTAATCTTTTTATATGCCTCCTGTAGTTGCTCCTGTAACTCTTTGATATTGTTACGATAGATTTGTATCTCTACCTCTCGCTCTAGTTGTTTCATAAACGTAATCCTTTAGGTAAATACTCTACCTTTTAATAGACGCTTCCATATCTCTGGAGTTTCTTCATCAACTGGTACTCCAGGTTTTAATATCCAAGCTTCATCTTTGATGACAGATACTGTATGTTCTAATACAGGAGGTTTATCTCTCCACCATTTCTTTGGCATTATAATTCCCTTCCTTTCCTTTATTAAACATTTACTTTATAGATTCGTTTCGTTGCTTTGATTAGTTTATTATTCTTTACTAATCTATTTAAAGCATTACGGATATCTTTATCTTCGATAGTATCCTTTTCTATACACTTAAAATAATTACGGATTTTCCCAAAAGTATTATGACCTCTAGAAATTATATCCAAGAGAGAATATTCTATAGTTAATTTCTTTTGCTTGCGTTTTTTCTTTAACACCTTCTCCTGTATAATTTCCTTCTTCCTTAACTCTCTATCCTCACGCTGTTTTTTATAGAGTACAAGGTTAGGCATCCACCATTTTTGTTTTATAGATTTAGGTTTGTAGGTTTTAGAAACCCGCTTACGAGGTTTACGTTTTAAAAACTCAGGTATCTCTAGCAAAGAATCTTTATCATCAATCATCGAAATGATAGTCCTTCTATCCAAGCTGTTGCACAGTACCTTACTCCCTCTCCTATTGGTAGGATAGAATGAGGGATGAAGGAAGGGAATAACAATAAGTCTCCCTTGTTTAAATGTAAATCATGAATATCATTCTCTTTAGATCTAATATCTAGAAGGATTAATTCACCACCAGTGTACTCATTAGGTTCATTGAGTTGTAAACTACAGCTAATCTTACGCTGCTTCTGATGGTATCCTTTACCTGTTGGTGCAGATAAATCTACCTGACGGCTATAGGAATTACCAGATTGGTATTTAAGTATCTGAATAGATTCAATCTTACTGATATTAAAAAACCAGTTAGCTTGTTTGTTAGCTGTCCTGGCATTCTGCTTAAAGAATTTACCTAGATCAGATTTACATGGATGAAATACAACATCAGTATTTTCTGTTACCGTTGCTGTATCTGATTTATTATATACAAAACTTTCTACTACTAGGTGATCACATAGATCGTGCGGTAAAGCATTGCGAACTATATGATATTGATTCTCAATCATTGATTACATCTTCCTCTTCTACATAATTGTTTTCAATCTCAGCGTTACAATTAGGACATATCAATTGATACCAATCAAGATGAAATATTTCTGTATGATGCTTACACTTTTCACATCTAGCCAAAATGATTATGCTCATTTCTTTTTTTCTTTCAAAGCTTTCTTAAACCCAGCCGCAACGGCATCCTTAACATCACCCTCGCTTGAGGACTTTTTGATCTGGTCCGTAATGTCAATCTCAGGACCATCCGACATCATAATTACAAACTTAGGCATCTTTCTTCCTTTCTATAGGTTGGGTTCGAGTCGTCGGCCATCCTGCCAGCCAACGTGTCGGGTGTCAAGAAATTTTTTTTTCACGTCGGGGGTTGACATGGCATGTCGGTTCGTGGTAGGATGGGGAAGAAGTTTATGAGAAGATATACTATAGTCTATCTATAGATTGTCTATAGATAATCTATAGCTAGTCTATAGCTAATCTTTATCATTATCTTTATATTAACTCTATAGATTATCTATAGACTAGCTATAGATTAGCTCTAGCCTAGCTATAGATAACAAAAAAGGGAAAGGATATATATATAATCATGGTTGGCATGTTATACGTAAGGATGATTGAGGCTATGCCTAAGACTAGGAACAATATCCAAAGGGATTGTTGGAACCAAGGACATAGGGTTATACCTAATAAAAAGAAACAAAAGAATAAGAGAAAATGTAGACAAAAAAATAGGGACGTTAGAAGTTATTCTAACGCCCCTTTAAGTTTAGGGAGGTATCTGTTAAATTCTCTTATAGCCTTTAAGCCATAGCCTAACCCTGTGATATAGTCTAAGGATTATTCTATAGTACAATTAACTGTATAAGATCCATCCTTATTCTTTTGTTTATATAGAATATAATGAACCTTATTATCAACGGTAGCTGGATAAACTGTAGTCTTTTCTTTATGTAGATATCCTATTCGTTTACATTCATGATATCCAACATACTTCCAATCTGAATTATCATAGGTAGCTACACCACCTATTAATAATAATCCTAGTAGTAAAACCATCATTGGTTATTTTCCTTTTCATCATAATATCTATTCATCTCAGTTAAATAGATATTGATTGTTGATATTGGTATTGTCGTTATATCAGTCTTGTTAGTTACAGACAACATATAATCTTTATGTATGTTATCTATATCATCATGGGTTTGGTAGTTAAATATTCTAGATCTCATTTTATTATCTCCACATGAGATTCTGTTTCTATCCATACCTTTGCACCACAACTCAAGGGTTTATCAGGACTATAGATAATCTTACAAGGACCAGTAAGGTATACTTCCTTGGCATACCTATTATCTTTATAGGTCTTGACTGTTATTACTGGTTTACGTTCACCAGTTTTATTATTCTTTTTTATAACATGCTGGTTAACATGTATAATTTTTTTAATCATACTACCTCACAACTAATTAATAATAGCATTGCTGCTATCAAAGCACACACTGACATGTAAATTATAAATACTTTTATAAGATACATATTCTCTTTACCCTTTTAAATTTACCTTAGTCCCTAGTCTTGTTATTAGATCAGGGTTTAAGAGAGCATGGATTGCTTCGTAAAGTTTAGTAGCGTTTCTTATTCTAAGTTTTAACATAGACATAAATACCTCATAGTTTATAGTGATAAAGGGATGTAGTGTTTTCCTTATTTGGCAAGGGGGTATACCTCACTACATCCCACCCCTAAGTTATTAAGTAAGGCCGTTAGTTAACTCGCTTTAATCACCTTACTTTCGGTAGGGTGGCTGTTATATTCAGTAATCATTTACTCGCACCACCCTACCTATCATATAGACTAATGATCAGTTAGTCATATATGAATTACGCTGCTACCAATAGCTCTTTCCATTGGTTGCTTTCAATAATAGACAAGACTTCTTCTTCCCTATTGAACATGTTCTTATGTTCCATATCACCATGCTTAGACTTTCTTGTTCTAAACAAAGCATCACCATCCATATTTAGATGATCATTATGGGAAGAATAATTAGTTAAGGCCGAATGTAAAGCAAAAACATTATGACCTCTTGTAACCAATTCAAGCTGTAACAATTCCTTTAATCCTTTCTTTTTACTATCAGAAAGGTTAACAATATTGTCTATGAATTTACTACCATCCTTCCATCCAAGGGGTTTAGTAGCCATTAGCTGATACTCTTTTGATTTATTATAGAATGTTTCCGCTGCATTCGTAAGAGTAAAAGCAAACTGTTTCATATCGAATAGCTTAGAGTTACGTCTATAGAGTTTTGTAATAGCTTCATCCCTATCGACCGCACTAGTAAATATTTGCCCATTGGTGCAGAAACCATCTATTGCACCTAGCATATAGTTATTAGCAGCACTTCCATCTAAGCCAGACCAAGCTACTATACGAAGGGATATAGTAGTCTTATGTCCATTGGTAGTTGTTATAGGAACACCGATATTAGGGAATACCATATCCATTAAACCCCATCTACCATTCCTAGCTGATTTGATATTAATCTTTACATCAGCTACATCATCGGTATCAAAGTTATCTACTATCTGTTCCCATATAGGATGGAAAAATTCCCTATGGGTTTTATGATAGTAGTCCTTTCCAACTACCCACCAATCTAAGATCTCACCATCGCTATTAAATTTAGCAATACCTTTCTTATCATCGGAAGCTTTATTATAGACTGGCTGTATTTCATATCCATCCTTCCATGCATTATCCTTCCATGCATGGCATAGAAATATATCAAAGGGTTGGATGTTAAAATCCAAAGCACTACCATTAAAGGCCATAGCAAATGGATCTAGTGAAGTCTGTTGTGGTATATCTAACATAATAACCTACTTTCTTTCTTAGCGTTTGGGATAAGCAACATTGCTTACCTCATTATCCCAACAAGCCCTGCAATTACCACACTCATATACCTTATTCTTATGAGCTAGGCATTTAAAACCTACATACGCAGGGTTCTTATCCTTATTAATGTAGGTAGTTGTAGTATTATCAAACCCGTTTATTGGTTTGGTATTATCTAAGGGTGTAGATATCCTTAGACATACATTGAATGGAAGTATCCTAGTTGATAGGATATTCTTCCACATCTTATATTCTTTAGATGGTAACCAATGACTACACCAAGGGGTTAGTTCTACGATATCAATGATATCATGTCCCATTTTCTCTGATTGTATATCACCTGAATCAAACCATCTAAAGTAATCTTCATTAGCTAATAGATAAACCATCCTATCAACAAAGTATTTACTTGTCATAAAGGTAAGGCGTTTATCCATAGCTTTCTTAACGCTAGGCATTCTATAAAACCCCCTTAATGCATAGCATTTATGGCAAGGGGTTCCAGGTATCTTAGCCAATACACTGCCTGTATTACATAGCAATGCATTCAGACTAATGCTCTTACATGGCATCTTAGATGTCTGAGATAATAAATTAGTTGCCATAGATTTGTTTCCATTCGTCTGTAGCACTTACTAAAGCACCATTAAGAAGTATATCCAAGCAATACCCATCACCTAATTCATAGTTACCAAAGGTAAAGGGTGACTTGGTAGCAAGCTTCCATCTAGCAAGAGGGTTTTTAATTTCTTTATCCCTTTGCTGATATGTCTTGAGTACTTTGTACTCGAAATCATATCTCTTATCAACATAGATTGCATAAGGTTGATCTATGTCTACAGTCTTTCCAAATGGGTTAGGCATATCTCTTATTTCTCCCTTATTAAAAGGTTAATAGCACTCTTGATTATACCAGCAATGATTTCCTTACGATATGAATCATATTCAAAAGGATAACAATCATCTTCAATATTAGCATGGCTAAATGCTTCCTTTGCAACATGCAAAATTATATGAGATAGATAATCACCATCATTACTAGCAAAATAAGTATCAATCCCTTCCAAAATTGATTGATGCTTATCCTCAAGATGTGCCATATATTGAGCGGGTAAACTCATTAGGTTATATCCCTATTAACAAAGGTATTACCTAATGCCATTGCTTTGTTATAGCTAGGCTCGACACCAATACATACCCAATCAGAACTATAATCCTTTAGTTCATCTATAAGTAAATTGGTGATGTATCCTTTACACCAAACAGCATAAAGCTTATCACTTTCACGCTGTTTGATTTCAAGGAAAGAAGGAAGTTCTCTTTTCATCATTTGTTCTACCAACCTTTTAATAAGAAGTAAGGGGTTACATACCAAGCGATAATAACATAGCTTAGTACTAGCACAAAGCTAAACATCATACATCCAAGGGATACTGGATGGATAATAATCCTATCCAATATCCCTAATAGCTTATCAATGAGTTTCATTAGATAACCCTGTAAGATAATCCGTAAGATCTACAACGGATTGAACTACATTAGTATCAGTATGCCATTTAACATCATGGGAAAATAATTTATTTTTCCAATACTCATTGACACAATCCACATATGATTCTGGATTCGTTATATAAAGACAATTCCCTTTAATATAACAATAAGAATCAATAGCTGTTTTCTTCACCATATCCTTATGAAGTAAGATATCATCATGGGATAAGGTGTAAGCTGTATCTATTCGTTCAGTCATTATTAATTACCTCCGAAGATTTTATCTTGGCATGTTTGGCACATACCAGAGATAGCATACTCACGTTTACTAAGATCATCAGTAAACGTATCAGCATCTCCCATGCAAGTAACACACTTGTTAGATGTGATAGTTTTTACCCTATCCTTTCCAATAAAAGATTTAAGGAAAGCATCAATTGCTGGTGCTTTATAAGTAGCTTCACCCATTAGTTATACTCCCATTAATAAACATGATTTCACTTAAACCAGTTTCATAATCTTCATACTCCATATCACCAGCAGGATATCTAACTTCCTTATTGGTAGTTAAATCCTTACGATAACAGTAAGCATGATAAACATCCCATTCATTCTTACGGGTTGCTAATTTATATGTATCTTGAACAGCCATTAGTTATACTCCTAAGTCATTAAGGACTGAATTAGTATTCATTCGGGCAAGAGTATTTTTCATATACTCTTTAGAACCAGGCTCATTAGCTGACATGAAATCTACGATCTCTTCATCAGACTTACGAATGATAACATGAAAAGTTTCCTCAATATGAGGACTTTTAATTGTGCTTAGTTTATAAGGAACAGCCATTGTTTAATCCCTTCAATGGTAAGGGTTAAGATATATAGAGATATTATATATATATAACTTATATAAAATCTCCGGCGAAGCGGCACCCTAGCACAGCCTCGGATCGGATGTCAAGCCGGGCAAATTTCGTCAACGATTTCAACGAGTTGTTGGACAGTTTGGAATGGTTGCAGCCTACGAAATCGGATCGGATTCGCATATAGATTAAATAAAGATCTTATTATGTTATCTTATTATAATGATTAGGTAATTAGTTTATGAAGGATTATAGAATATGGTCTATAGCTACCCTTTAAACTTTTAATCTTTTAATCCTAATACCTTCCCCTTAATTATATAGTATATCGTATACCTTCCCTCAAATAATGCTTGACATTCCCTTAAATATGTGGCAGACCTTCTAAGTATCTGATATTATTAGACAAATCATAGCAGCCTCGTCGGTGTTCGTATGTATGTATGAGGAATTTTTCTGTTATAATTATAAATTATAAGGGGTTATGTTATAACATCACAGGAAAACCCAGCCTAGACTGCTGAAATCGCCATGAGATCCTACCTTGATTTCCTCAATGATTTCAAAGGGTTAACACTTTCCGCTTGAACATCCCATATGAAAGGCGCATAATTTCATCATCGCAACGAGGCGGTACATCTGATCAGCGATAGGGCTGGTTAACAGTTTTCGAAAGGCGGTTCATAATGGCACCAAGGAAACCATTAAATGAGACAGTAGCGGCTCCTGCTACTTCCTCAATGGCATTACTTGAGATTGCAGTACCAGTGAACCAGATCACGCAATCCCCGGACGGCAGGTTTATCAATCTGCCTTGGGGAGCGGTAGGTACTTTCAGTTTTGGCTCCAAGCGGGTCGAGGCGCGTATTGGTAAGGCGGGCAAGGTTGTCATCCTCACCAAGGCGGCTCGCAAGGCTTCAGCCAAGGCTGAGAAGCCTAGCATTGATCTGAACAAGGTACTGTAGTTCAGGTTGCCATCCTCTCAGCCCTATGGCGCTGGCGTTCGGCTGAGAGGCTCACCCCCAAGTCCCTTTAACTAGACGGTCTAGCCTCAAGGTATCATATCCTTGGGGCTGGGCTTTGCCTTGTTAGTGTTACGTTATAACATAACATATAGATACCGGGGGGGAAAAAAAATCACCCCTCTTGTTTTGTTTTGTTTATCAACTGACATAAATTCTAAAAATTTAGGTCTTGCAAAAACACCCCCTTTAGTTTATTTTTAGGATACCTATATCCCATATGGAGAAAATCTAAAAATGAAAAAGATTGCTATTATTACAGGAATAACAGGACAGGATGGATCTTATCTTGCAGAAGATCTATTAAAGGAAGATGTACATGTATTCGGCGGGATTAGGCGTAGTGCTTCTTCTCCCTATAATCTACAACGTATTTCTCATCTCGTAGATAATCCTAATCTAAAGCTGATCCATTTTGATATGATGGATTCTTGCTCTATAGAGAAGTTTGTCAAGACGGTATATGATCATGTTCATGATGTCTTGCTGCTAGGAAACTATATTGAAGTCTATCATCTAGCTGCTCAATCACATGTAGGGGATTCATTTCGTATCCCTACTGTTACCCATCAGGTAAATGCTTTAGGTGTTATAGCTCTATTGGAATCCTTACGTACACATTTTAAAAATGACTTTAGATTTTATCAAGCTTCTACATCTGAATTGTTTGGTAATATAAAGACAAGAAGAAAAAATCCTAAAGCTATAACAGAATGTACTCCGTTTAATCCTGAATCTCCTTATGCTATCGCTAAGATGGCAGCGTATCTTACCGTACAGAACTATAGAAAAGCTTATGGTATCCATGCGGTCAACGGTATCTTATTTAATCATGAGTCTCCAAGGCGGGGGTTGGATTTTGTTACCCGTAAAATAACCAACTATGTAGCTCAATATGCTCTAAACAGAGTTCCTGGTAACAGACCTTTACAGTTAGGTAATCTAAAGGCTAGGAGAGATTGGGGAGATGCTAGGGAATATGTCAAAGCTATGCGAATGATGATCGGAGAAAATGATGATAATAAAATAACAGATTATATAGTAGCTACTGGTGAGGCGTATTCTGTTCGTACCTTTGTTCAACTGGCTTTTCAAAAAATAGGAGTGATGGTGGAATGGTCTGGTACTAATAGTAGGCAAAAAGGAAGAAATGCTAATAACGGAAAAGATATATTGATAGAGGTAAATAAAAATTTGTTTCGACCTGTCGATGTATTATATCTTATTGGAGATGCCAGTAAGATTAAGAATAATTTAAATTGGGAAGCTACCGTTCCTCTTAAACATCTCATATCAGATATGGTAGAAAATGATATTGAATTACTAAAGAAAGGTTCATAAAAATTATGATGAAACAGTTAGATTGGCCGTTGATGAAAAACTCTATCAACGCTACCCAAAAGAATGCGATGATAAAGTTTATCAAAGGAACAGATCGTTTTACTAATGGTGAAAAGGTTAAAGAATTTGAAGAGCAATGGGCAGCTTGGCAAGGTACTAACTACTCTTTATTTGTTAATTCCGGTGGTAGTGCTAATCTTTTGCTACTGGATGCTATAGCTGATGCCTTCTTTAGGAATAAGGATAGAAGTTGGAAAGCAGGTAGACCACCTAAAGTTTTAGTTCCAGCGTGTACATGGGGTACGACGATAGCTCCTCTCATGCAAGTAGGTTATGAGATTGTATATTGTGATATAGATCTACAAACCTATAGCTTTCATCAAGCGAGTATGAAACGGATAGCAGATGAATCAAATGACCCTATTGATATAGTTTGGATTACTCATCTTCTAGGTTCACCTTCAAATATTAATCGCATTAAATCTATATTCTATAATGCTATGATCCTTGAGGATTGCTGTGAGTCTCACGGGGCTACGTTTGAAGGACAGAAGGTAGGAACCTTTGGTGAAGGATCTACTTTTAGTTTTTATTTTGGTCATCATATGACGGCTATAGAAGGCGGTATGGTATGTACCAACAGTGAATCCCTGTACGATCTGATGCGTATGAAGAGATCACATGGGTTAGCTAGGGAAGCTACGCCTAAGACTTTTGAATCTATACATCAAGAATATCCCTATCTGGATAAACGATTTCTTTTCCCTACGGTAGGTTATAATTTACGTAATGTAGAGATTAACGCTGTAGTAGGTATGGAACAGTTAAAACATCTGGATCATTGGATTGAGTTACGTAAACGTAATCTTAAAGCCTTCAATAAAATTCTATCAAAATACGGTGATGAATTTTATAGGGTAGGAGAAAATGGTAATTCTTCTTTTGCTCTGGCTTTTGTTTGTAAAGATGCAGAAAGGAAAAGACAACTAGAAGATCATCTAGCTGATCAAGGGGTAGAGACTAGACCTTTCCTGGTAGGTAATATTACTAGACAACCGTTTATTAATCATCCTAATCCTGAATCCTTTAAGAATGCAGAGTTTCTACATAACAATGCTTTCTATATTGGTAACAATCAATTTATTACACAAACACAATTAAAACAGCTTGGTAAGTATATAAACGATGTTTATTGCTAATGAAAAACATAAGATGTTATTTGTGGATCTTCCTGTGTCTATGGATCAGGTAAGCTATACGATAGGGGAATATATTCTTGATAATAATAAAAAGAATGTATATAAAGGAAAAAAGAATATACTTCCTTATTTTTGTTATTCTATTGATATAAAAAATGAGATAGGTGTAAAGGAGTGGAATAAGCTATATACCTTTGGTGTTATTCGGAATCCCTTTGATAGAATGATTTCTATGTATGAGTTCTTTACTGAAGGAACCTATGAGAGATTAGCTTGGTGTAGAGGAATAAAGGAATCCAAGGAAGCTATCAGAGAACAACATAGGTTGAAGAGTAGGGGATTTACCAAATGGTTAACAGATGATCCTGCTTATGATCATCTTCATACCGCTCCTTTCTGTGGCTATAGATTTACCCCACAGGTAAATTGGCTATCGGAAGTTAATGATATTTTTACTTTTGAAAAGAGTAGTTCGCTACTTAACAAAATTTATAAAATATCCAAAACTACTCTACCTTCGTTTAAAGGTGTAGCAGAGCAAAAGGAAATTAAACTGAAAAGAGCCAACTACTATAAACTAAAGCCAAAAGCTATAGAGATAGTAGCTGACTCCTTTAGGGAAGATATAAAGATATTACCAAAGGAATATGATTTAGTTTTCTAAGCTAGTTTTTACCTCAATCATCTTGGTATTCATCTTTTCTTTTTCTACCATCATATCCTTTACATGAATACTAAGAATACCATTCTTAAAGACGGCATCCCTTACTTCATAGTCTGGATGGGACAAAGCAACCTTCTTATAGTATTTATAACTAGTGAAGGGATTGTTATTTAGAATTTCTTCTTTGGTATCTTTGGTACGTATAATAAGATACCCATCCTTTTGCATGACATCAATAGTAGAATTATCATGACCGGGAATTAGAAAATGAAAGAAATAAAGATCGGTATCATCTTGATCAGCAGTAATAATATAATCGCCTCCATAATGTACACAAGGGCGTTTAAGCCCATTCCAAGGAAGTTGTTTTAGAACTGTGGGACTTTGGTTCGCAAAGTTGTTGAATAGTCGGTTATCGTAATTGAAAAATCTATCGCTAATCTGATCTATCATAGACTCAAATTCTGGAACGATATCGTTATAGAAAGGTTTAAGCATAGGTTTTTTCTCCTTTTTAAAAATGTTAAGCAAGTATATATATGCTATGCTGTATCCTATAGTATACGTACCTTTAAAAAGGTTGTCAAGAGAGAAATAATATATATTTTTAACTGTAAGAAGGGTATGATATACTAGATTAATTATGGGTGTAACAGATCAAGATTACACGAAGGGCTTGGATAGAGAAGTCCATATTATTTATGGGGAGTGGTCTACAGAGCAATTACGTGATACTATAGAGAGATTATGTAAGGAACGTAGGTTTAACTCTGCTGGTCGTGATTTACAGGAGATGCGAAGAGAACTCCGTAGGAGATCAATTCGTATTCCAGGGCAAAAGCGGGGAAGGGATTATTCTAAAGCAGATCAACCCGATGAAACATATAGACGTAAACAGGAAAAGATGCTAGAAAATCCACCGCAACGCCTGAAACTATTTACACGATCACAACTTGTTGGGGGTTTATCTCCCCGACAAGAGAAATTTTGTATGGAGTATATGGCTACAGGAGACATAGTTCATGCTTATAAAGAAGCTGGATACGCCCTTGGGAAGAATGATTCCAAGACTAGGCAAAGGGCTTGGGCTACGCTACATACAAATAAGAAGATTAAGAAACGATTGGAAAACCTACGAGAGGAGGCATTAAGAAGGATGGCTTGGAATGCTGATAAAGTTTTGGAAAAAGTGTCAAGCGTTTATGAAAACGCTATGTCAGAAAATGATTTCACTAATGCAAACCGTAGTATGGAAACCATTGCACGGCATCTGGGGATGTTTGTGGACAAGTCTGAACAAAGGGTTAAACTGTCTAACTTCTCTGATGAGGATAGTGAAGATAAAATTGAAAAAGATATTGCTAACCTTGCGGATGTGGTTGGGCTTAAAGTGGTTGACGGCGGGAAAAAATAAAAACCCTCATACTCCAAAGATAGATTAAGCTATGGAATTGTTATGGACTTTATTATTAATGCTTTTCTAGTACGGTATATTGATATCGTAAGCTTTGGTATTGTGTGTTAAAATACTATGAGTAGATCTATTTTTAAGAAATATAATGAAGAAGAAACTGCCATACGTTTATGGATAGCAGCCATAGGCTTTTGTCTGTTTGTAGGTTTAGTATATGTGGTAATTAATTATGGCTGATAATGATCCTGTAGATATCAACGATATTTTAGAATTAAAAAAGATAAATGAAAAGTTACGTAATGAGGTAGGAACTAGAGATGTTACTCTTGAAGAATATCGTGCTGCTAAAGATAGATCAACAGCTATAGGATTTGATGATCCTAAATCCAAAGGGGAGTTAGTTCCGTTTGGTCAAGAGCAATCACCACCAGCATCACCTGAAAGAGGTGGATTAAGGAAGCTATTACCTTTATTACGTAGGATAGGAAGTAGAATTAATCCTGCTTTAGGCTTGGCTGATCTTGCTGTAAGTAATTTTCCCTCTGAAGAAGAATTTAAAAGGCGTAGTGAAAAGGTTGCAAGTGAGTCTAGAAGTGGATTACAAACTATTATAGACCTTGTTAAAGGTAAGAATCCGAATGTTTCCCGTAGAGATTTTCTAAAAGGAATAAAGACAGCAGGACAAATGGCAGCTACTCCTAATCTTCCCTTAAATCTTGAACCTAAAAAAGATCCTTGGAAAACGGTTGAAGCTGGTATAACTATAAATAAAGGATTACCTCAAGCAGCAGCAGATAAAATATTTAACCTTTGGAAAAAACCTAGTTCAAAAATATTTCGTAATATTTATTTTACGGGTGATACAACAAAGATACCCGAAGGGGCTGTATCTATGGACAGTATTCAAGATTTTAGAAATCAGTGGAAAGAGGGAATTAAAAGAGAAATAGAACCAGATGAATTAACTAGAGAAAGAGAAGGTGAAATATTAGAGGAAGGAGTTTATAATAACCCACGCCTAATACCTGATTATAATATGGAATGGGATAATAATAGAGGAACCTCGGTATTTACTTATGAAGATCCACCAACTAAAGAAGAAGTAGATACAGTTGGAAAAGGAACATGGAGTAGATATGAAGCTTTAATAGATCATGTTTATAATGAGAAAAAACCAATTCAGTGGGAAATTAAGATTGACCCATTTAAAACTATAAAAGAAGGGAAAAGTATAACGCTATCTGATTTTATGAATGACTCCGATAAAGAATTTGTAAAATTTATTAGATCAATGAAAGACCAAGGGATAACTAGGGATGAGATATATGACTTATGGAAATTAGGAGCTAAAAGATATTTAGATAATTATTTAGAGAAAACTACTGGTTTCTATCCTCTGGATGAAGAGGATGATTGGACCAACCGATCCGGTGGTGTAATCCGTAACCCATACTCCTACGCTCCTAGAGATATCTAATCTATGAAAGATAAACAGATAGAACTACGAGATAAACTATTTGAACAAGCTATTATAAAATCTCGTACCAACTTCCTTACCTTTGTTAAACTAATGGTTCCTCATCTTATTGCTGACTTTAAGATGGGTAATCATATAGAACTCCTGGCTAACAAACTCCAACAGGTACAGGAAAATAAACTCAAACGTCTGATGGTTTTCCTACCGCCTCGTAGTTCCAAGTCTGTTATCTGTTCTAAACTTTTCCCTGCTTGGTATATGGGAAACCATGCTAACCATGAAATCCTTTCCGTATCCCACTCTGACCAACTGGCTTCTGACTTTGGCAGGGCTGTAAGAGATATTGTTAATACAGACCTGTATAAACAAATCTTCCCTAAAACTACTCTACGTTCTGATGTCAGGGCTGCTGGTAAATGGCAGACTAATCAGAATGGTGTGTATATAGCTGCTGGTGTTAGATCACAGATCGCTGGGCGTGGATGTCATATAGCTCTTCTTGATGATGTCATGTCAGAAGAAGATGCATTTTCAGAAGCTGGCCGTAGATATATTAAGGAATGGTATCCTGCTGGTCTACGTACACGTTTAATGCCGAATGGTAGTGTGGTAATCATTAACACGCGATACCATGAAGATGATATCTGTGGCTGGCTTCTGGAAACACAAAGGGAAAGACAAAAGGAAACAATCTTTACAGATGAGAATGAAGATAATATAGAGATTGATGAATGGGAAGTTATAAAGATACCAGCTTGGTTAGATGATGAATCGTCTGAAATTCTTTCTCTTCCTGTAGGATCTTCTTATTTTCCTGAATGGAAACCTAATGAGTTATTAAAGAAGGATGAGATAGAGATACGATCACAGAACGGTAGTAAATACTGGCAATCTCTTTATATGCAAGATCCAACACCTGATGAAGGTGGAATATTAAAGAAGGATTGGTTTAAGATTTGGGAATATAGTGAAGATCCTCCTGACTGTGACTTTATTATCCAAACTTGTGATACAGCCTTCTCTGCTAAAACCAGTGCTGATTATTCTGTTATTCAAACTTGGGGTATATTCAACAGAGTTATGACCGATAGCTATGGAACAGAAGCTATGGTAGCTAATCTTATTCTGTTAAGTAATATGAGGGAAAGATTAGAGTATCCAGAGTTGCGTAGTACTGCACAAGAGATGTATGATAGTTATGAACCAGATGTTATAATAATTGAAAAGAAAGCGTCAGGTCAATCCCTTATTCAAGATTTGAGAAGGGCTGGCTTGCCTATTCTTGAGTATAACCCTGATAGAGATAAGGTTACTAGAGCTAATGCCTCCACACCAATACTTGAAGCTGGAAGAGTTTGGCTCCCTAATAAACCATTTGCACAGGATTTAATTAATGAAGCTGCTGCCTTTCCCTTTGCTACCTACGATGACCAAGTGGATGCAATGGTAATGGCAATTCTTTATATGAAAGATTCATGGAAAGTTGATCATCCACTGGATGCCTTCCAGATACATGAAGTAGAAGATAATTATTATAAACCAAAACGACTTGGCTATTGGAGGATTTAAAGAAAATGTCTAATAAAATGAAAGCTGAAACTTCAAGAATGAAGAAGAAAAAAAAGGCAAAGAAAACACTTGGAAAATATTTAAGAAAGGAAAAACCAAGTTATGATGAACTAAGTGAAAAACTTGGAGGTAATGTAGGAAGTGATGCTGGACCTACAAAGAGTATTAAAGGACAACCTCCTGGCACAACGCGACGACAATATGTACGAAAACGGATGGCAGATAAACCCCCTCCTCAGATGGAAGGTGAGTCAGAAGCTGTTGATGAATATTATGGTCCAGGTACTGCAAAGAAATTATTACGAACTCGTAAAGAACAAGCTTATGATAGTATGAGAGGAAAAAAAGGCGGCGGTGCAGTACGCAAAGGTCGTGGCATGGGTGCAGCCCTTAGAGGCGGCGGTGCGGTAACAAGGAGTTAATAGAAGAAAATGTCTGATAAAAAGAAAAAAAACTTACCTGTAAGGCCAGATGTTGATAGAATAAAAGTGAAAAAGGGTGATACTTTAAGTAAGATAGGTAAAAAAATACATGTAAGTGTACCAACATTACGGAAGTGGAATCCAAAAGGTATAGATAAAGGTGATATAATACATCCAGGCCAATTTTTAAAGTATCCTGCTATTAAAAAAGGTATACATCCTCGTGTTAATACTGAGATGAGACATATGGGGCATGATTGGGCAGGAGATACTGAATATAAAGGAAAAGATCCTAGAACAAGAACGTATAAATCACGAACTTCAGGTGGAATTAAACGGATACCAAAGGAACCAGATGTTAAACGTCATACCCATAGTTCAGGCGGTAGAGTTAAAGGCCGTCCAAGAGGAATAGGAAAAGCCCTTAGAGGCGGTGGTGCGGTAACAAGGAGTTAATAATGCCTAGAGTAGGAAAAACACATTTCGCTTATACACCAGCGGGAAGAAATAAAGCTGAAGCTTTTGCAAAGAAGACAGGTCAGAAAGTAGTCCATGCTAAAAAAGGAAAGTGGATTCAAGAAGTAAATAAATCTATAAAGAAAAAAGGTACAAAAGGAAAATGTACTCCTATTACTAAACCTGGATGTAAAGGTAGAGCTAAAACTCTTGCTAAGACTTTTAAAAAGATGGCTAAGAAAAGGAAAAAGAAAGCATGAGTGTGTATCTAACTCCTTTAGAAGATGATGACATCGAAGGAACTGAAGATTTTAAAAAGAAAGAAGACTTAGGAAAATGTCCTAAGTGTGGTAGAGTCGGTTGTGAATGTGATCCGGAGACTTGTGATTGTGAACCACCTATAGAAGAAATTCTTATAGATGTTCATGAGAGTATAGGTAAACGAAAAAGTAAACTCATTAACGATTTTGAATAAAAGAATATAGAATAATGGCTGATAGAACTTCCAGTAATGTAGAACGTAACCCCTATGCTAATCAAGGGGGAAGCGATGTGGTTATAGATGAAGAAGAGATTGAAATTGTTCTTCCGATGGATGAAGATGCAGGTCTTCAAGGTTTCTTAGAAATTGTAGAAGAAATAACCTATGATCATAATGAAAATATAGTTGGTCAACTTGATCAAGATGATCTAGATGAGATTGCTACTAAAGTTATTGAAGGATTTGAAGCCGATAAGGAAAGCCGTGGAGAATGGGAAGCTACCTTTGAAAAAGGTTTTGATCTGTTAGGTCTTAAACTTAGGGAAACCAGCGAACCATTTGAAGGTGCTTGTACTGCCGTCCATCCTCTTCTTATTGAATCAGCCGTTAAATTCCAATCCAAAGCTACTCAAGAACTTTTCCCTTCTAAAGGTCCGGTAAAGACACAGATACTTGGTAATCCTACTATTGAGAAGGATCGCCAAGCTAATCGTGTTATGAACTTCATGAACTATCAATTAACAGACCAGATGCCTGAATACTTCAGCGAACTGGAACGTATGCTATTTAATCTTCCTGTCTTTGGTTCAGCCTTTAAGAAAACTTATTGGGATATGTCCTTTGAACGTCCTATGAGTGAGTTTGTTCCTATTGATCAGTTCTATGTTTCTAACTTTGCTTCTGATCTACAGAATGCAGAGAGATATACTCATGTAGTCTATCGTTCTCCTAATGATCTTAAACGTGATATTGAAGCAGGTATGTATTGTATTGATCATTATGATGATGAAGAACTACCAAAAGCTACCCCTGTAGAACCTACTCCTATTAAATCCAAGATGGATATGATCCTTGGTATTACGCCTAACTATGATGAGGAACCACAATACACTATTCTTGAACAGCATTGTTATCTGGAGATTGAAGAAGAAGTAGATGACGATGATAATGCAATGACGGTAGCTCTACCTTATATTGTTTCAGTTGATGAGCATAGCCGTAAGGTTCTTTGTATACGTAGAAACTGGAAAGAAGATGATCCTCGTAAAGAGAAGCTTCTTTGGTTTACACATTATCGTTTTGTTCCTGGGTTTGGTTTCTATGGTCTAGGGTTTATTCATTTCCTTGGTAATCTAACAGCTACAGCTACTTCCGCTGTACGTAACCTAGTAGATGCAGGACAATTTGCTACTCTTCCAGGTGGATTTAAAGCTAGAGGTGTACGTATTGTAGGAAGTAACGATGCGATAGCTCCCGGTGAGTTTAAAGAAGTAGAAGCTACAGGTATTGATCTAACCAAATCTATTATTCCTCTACCTTATAAAGAACCTTCTCAAACTCTTATGTCTATGTTGCAGTTTGTAACGGCAGCGGGACAGAAATTTGCTGATGCTACGGAACAGGTTATCTCCGATTCCACTAACTATGGTCCTGTAGGAACAACTCTAGCTTTACTTGAGGCTTCAACTAAGTTCTTTAGTGCTATTCATAAACGGCTACATTATAGTCAACGTCAAGAACTAAGAATACTAGCACGAATTAATCATGATTTCCTTCCCAATGAATATCCTTATGATATTGCTAATATAGAAGGTCAAATCTTTAAAAGTGATTTTGATGGTCGAATTGATATTATACCTGTATCTGATCCAAATGTTCCTTCTTCTTCTCATCGTTTAGCTATGGCTCAAACGGTTATGCAGATGGCGCAGCAAGCTCCACAGGGAATGTATAATCTTAGAGAGATTAATAGAGTCATGTTGGATGCAGCGGGAATTGAAAATCCAGATCAATTCCTTATCCCTGAACAGAAGGCTGAACCTCGTGATCCTATCTCTGATATTAATGCAGCGTCACAGGGAATGCCTATTAAAGCTTTCCCCGGTCAGGATCATCAAGCTCATATAACAGTCAAACAGGCTTTTATTGCTGATCCTACTCTAGGACAAAATCCTATCATGCAAGCTCTAGTTCCTGTATTGCAAGCTAATATCAGAGAACATATGATTATGCAGTATGAAGAACAGATGACAGGAATGTTAACTCAAGGAATAGAACAGGCTGGTGTTGGAAGTCCTGAAGCTATTAGTCAGATTACTCAAGGAGCCGCTCAAGAAATTCTTCAGAACAATCAGCGTATGGCTGAACAGGGAAGTGTAGAAGATCTTGAACGTATGACTTTGGAACTTCAACGACAACAGTTAGAATTAGAAAGAGAGAAAGTCAAGATAGATGCTGCACAGAAAGCAGCCGATATAGCTATACAAGAAGAGAAACTTGATCTAGAAAAAGATGCTCTTGAAGTTACTTCAGCAGAGAAGTTAGCTAAGATTAAAGGAGTGGAAAGAGATAGAGAAATTGTAGCTTCTACAAAAGAAGCAGATCGTAACGATAAATTCCTTATTGAAGTTATGAAGATGCTGGTCAAAGAAACCGGAGCTACTGTAGAGAAGATGAAAGAAGAAGTTGTATTAAGTCCTGAAAGATTTAAAGCTGGTGGATTTGCTGAAGGAGATGTAGTAGGTAATCCTTTAGAAGGTCTTATGGGAATGATAGGAAGCTTTGCAGAAACAGCCGCTATGCCTATAACTTCTGTTATTGAAATGATCTTTGGAGAGGCTCCACCATCCCCACCACCAGATGACAATATAGCTGATGAATTAAATATAGGATATGAGGACTTAGATGTTTTAGAAGATACTAGTGACTTTACTTCTGCTACCCCTGTACAGGAAAAAGAGGATGACTTTACTGAAGATTTATTTAAATCATCTCCAAATTATATTGCAGGGTTACCTTCACATGATAAAGGTGGTATAGAAGTTGAAGAGTTATCTGAAGATTTTATTTCTGCTATGCCAATACCAGTTGAAACACAATATTTAGGAACAGGACAGTATAATGAAGGATTATCTCTTGATCCTAAACATACGATAGAAAGTTCAGCAGAATATAGACAACGTATACAGGATAAACTAAATGAGGAAACAGATGTGGATGAAAATACATTAATAGAAGATGTAATAAATACAGTTAGAGAAACTAAACCTTCTATGATAAGTCCGGCTAATGCTGAAGATCCACAGATAGCTATGGCCTTACCTCCACAAAATTTAAAAGACCTTGAGAGGAAGGTTCCTTTAGATGCTGATATAACTCGTCCTCTTGAAAAGAGAAAAAGAAAGTTTGAAACTCCTCCCCGTAAACCTCTAGATATTATTAAAAGACAACAACAAGTACATAATATTAATGAAACTTATTTTCCTAAACAGGTAAATATAAAAGGTCTAATGGCTTCTATGTTTGGAGAAAATGATTCTTTTGATTATAATCGTCAAGAAACATTAAAAGGGGGTAAAAAAGGACCGGGATATGGGTTATTCCAATTTACGGATGTTTACGATAAAAAAACTCAAAAAAGTAAAGGAGGACATGCTACCGATTATCAGAAGTTTTTAGTAAAAAATGAATTAAAAGATAGTCCAGAATCTCAAATTAGTTATGTAGTTGACGTTATATATGGTGACAGACCTATAGGTACAGTTAAGAATAGAAAGATATTACGTAAAGAATTAGAAAGTGGGGATATACGCCGTGCTACTAAAGCTATGGTTCAATTTTTCTTTAGACCTAGCGAATATCTAGAGGCAAAAGGAGTGAAGGCTCGTAATAAAAAAGCAGGTGAAATTGCGGATCAAAGAATAAAAAAGTATAATGATTTCTTAAATAAGATATATCCACAACCATGATATCTAGATCAAACATATCAAAAGAACTAACGCCAAACTTAGGAAATACAAAAAGGAGAAATAAGATGGCACGTATGAGTCGAGTGGGGCTTTCTCCCGCTGAAGAGAAAAGGTCAGGTACGCCTTCAGAAGCTGCCCGTAGACGTAACATGAAGAAGGGTGGATCAGCTAGTGCTAAATCCCGAAAAGTTGGTCAAAGCCAAAAGAAAGTTAAAAAATATGCGGCTGGTGGTCAAGGTTATTCCGCTCGTGAAGATGAATCCCTTGGGATGCGTACTGGTCCTGAACGTAGTAAGTCTCAATCAATGGCTGCAAGGCGTGATGAGTCTTATGGTGATTGGGGTAAACGTAAACGTGGTCGTGTTAATCTATCCAGTGGTGGTGTAGCCCTACGTGGACATGGTGCGGAGGTACGATAAAATGGCTATGAAAGATAAAACTATGAAAGGTGGTAAAACTAAATCTTGGAATGGTGTAGGGATGAGTCGAAAGCATGATGCCTTTAATACCGGAACTAAGAAGTTTACTGCTAAAGGCGGTAAGAAAAAAGGTTAAATGAAAGTTCTTCCTGACAGTAAATTTATTGACACATATTATTTTACCAATCAAATTGAAAAGGAACTAGAAGAAGTAAAATTAAATCTTGCATCAGGTACTTGCATCTCTTATGATGAGTACAAATATATGGTAGGTATCATTGAAGGAATGGAAAAAGCTAAAACCATTCTTCAAGATATTGCCAATCAATTTGATAATTCAGAAGAGGAGTAAGACCTGAAATGCAACATGCAAGACTTAGTGGTGCTATAAAGAACGACGAATGGATTAGTGAAGATAATATAACTGATCCAGATCCATTACCAACACTTCCTGGGTATCATGTTTTAATACGGCCAGTAGCTATTAAAACAGAAACCAAAGGTGGTATTATTTTACCAGATCATTTTAAAGATGATGTTAAATATTTAACTACCGTGGGAAGGGTATTAGCAGTAGGAGAAACAGCTTATAAAGACCCCAATAAATTTCCTAATGGTCAATGGTGTAAAGAAAATGATTATGTTGCATATGGCAGACATGTAGGACATAAATTTGTATATAAGGGTGTACGTCTGATATTATTGTTTGATGACCAAATTATTATGCAAGTTGAAGATCCTACATATTTAGATACCATGTTTAATTTAACAACTGACGCTGCGTAATCGTAGTCCAGCCTACGTCAAAAGGAATAGAAATTAAAATGAGTGAAGAAACAAACACCGAATGGGCTGAAATGGATATTGATGCCTACCGTAAAAATTCCAATGTAGAAAAAAAAGAAGAACCAGAACAACGACAGGCATTTGAAGTAGAGGAAGCAGCAGAAGAAGAAGTTCCTATAACTCATGCTAATGTTGAAGCAGAGGTTGAAGAAGAAGAAATAGAAGAACCTCTTCAACAACAGGAAGATACCATTGAAGAACTTGATGGTATAAAAACAAAGGGTGCTGAAAAACGAATCCGACAACTCGTTCAACAGCGTAAAGATCGTGAAGGTGTTATAGCTCAACAAAATGAAGAGCTATCTAAATTAAGAGCAGAACTTTTAAGTTCTAATACATCTAAACAAACATTGGAAGTTGATTCCTTGGGTTCTAAGGAAGCAGCTTTAAAAGAACGTATTAAATTAGCGGAAAGTGCATATCTTAATGCTTACGATGAAGGAGAAAAAGAAAAACTTCTAGAAGCACAGAACATATTACAAGATGCTAAAACGGATTTGAAATTTGTTTCAGCTAGGAAAAAACAATTAGAACATATACAAACTCAAGCTGAAACATTACAAACAGTTGATCATCAAGAAGCGCAGGGTTACGCACCACAACCACAACAACAGCAACAGCGACAGGAAGATTATGATCCTCGTGCAGTTGATTGGGCTAGTAAAAATGAGTGGTTTGGTAAAGATGAAGTAACAACTGCTGTAGCTTTAGCAATAGATCAGCAATTAAAATCGGAAGGCTTTGATCCATCTAGTTCAGATTTTTATGAAGAAGTAGATATAAGATTAAAGAAAGAACTTCCACATAAGTTTCGTGTAGCGGATAACACGCAAAAACCGCCTCAACAGGTAGCAGGATCATCGAGAAAATCCTCCTCCAATAGTAAACGTAAGGTTAAACTTTCTTCAAAGGATGTTAGCCTTGCAAAGAAATGGGGAATACCTCTTGACACTTACGCAGCCGAAAAAGCCAAAGTCGATAAGACCGGCGATGGTTATACGGCAATCGGTAATAAATAACAAAGATACTCGTATTATAAAAGGAACGACACGAAATGGAAACAGTTACAGAAGTTAAAAAAGAATCGTCTTCAGTGATGAAAGGGACAAGTAAAACTAGCAGCCGTGATTTAGAGGCTCGTGAAAATAATCAACGGGAATATGTTGAAACTGATAGTTGGCTTACAATTCCATCTTCTCTTATGGAAAATTATAAAGGTCAAGGATATCATTTAGGATGGCTCCGTATTTATTTAAAGGGTAATGAAGATTACAAAGCTGTTGGTCAAAAAATGAACGAAGGATGGGAGTTCGTAACTGCCGATGAAGTTCCTGAAATGACTACAGGCTATGGTTATAGTAAAACAGAAGATCGTTTTGAAAATTGTATTATTCGTGGAGATGTTGCTCTAGCAAAAATTCCATTTGATATTTGGACAAGAAAAAAAGAAGCTAGTTTAAAACGCAATAAAGATATGAATGAAGCTATTGATAAACGGTTAATGTCAATGCAAGATCGTAGAATGCCTATTACTAATAGTAGTCACTCACAAACAACCGTAGGTGGACGGCCTACAAAATTCGCAGATACTTAACTTCTTAGTATATGTTTTTCATTTCTTTTAGACCACAACTCTTGTAGAAATGGAGAAATAAAAATGAGTTCTACAAAAGCTTTGAATGGGTTTCACCCATCTCGTAAGCGTGGTAGTGGTGCTAATTCCACAGGTAATAGCCGTTATCAGGTTACCCAAGGTACGAATCTTGCTATGTATTCCGGTGATTTGATGAAGCTAACTACGGGTGGATATGTTACCCCTATTACGACTACTACCGATTTTGCCATTGGTGTTCTTGAAGGCGTTCGGTATGTAGATAAAACTTCGAAGCAACCTATTTGGTCGCAATATATTAATTCTAGTGTTTCATCTGATGATAGCATTACTTATGCTCTTATTAATGATGATCCTGCTACTACGTATATTGTCCAAGCAGACGCTTCTCTTACCCTTGGTGATTTGTTGCATAACTTTAATGTAACCTTGGGTAGCGGCAGTACTGTCACTGGTCAGTCTGGCTTTGGTATTAAAGTCGGCTCTGTCACGACAGGAACTGCAATGGTCAAACCTCTAGCTCTCTGGGATACTCCAGGGAATGCTTGGGGAGATGCCTACACTAAAGTCGAATGCCGGATCGTGCGTCATGTTGATGCTCATCAGTCCGTTACGGCTTGTGTAGTTAGCCCAGAATAATAGGAGTAATTAAAAATGGCTATTAATCGCGCAGATATTGCGAAGGAACTCCTTCCTGGGTTGAATGCTATTTTCGGTCTAGAATATGGAATGGTTGATGATGAATTGGCTCCTCTATATGAGACTGAAAATTCTGAAAAAGCATTTGAAGAAGAAGTTCTCTTCACCATGTTCGGTGAAGCACCTGTCAAAGCTGAAGGTGCTGCCGTTCAATACGACTCCGCACAGGAAAGCTATGCTTCTCGTTATACCCACGAGACTATAGCTCTTGCCTTTGCTGTTACTGAGGAAGCTATGGAAGATAACCTGTACGATACCTTTGCCAAGGTTCGTGCAAAAGGTCTTGCTCGTGCTATGGGTTCAACCAAGCAGGTCAAAGCCGCTAATACTTTCAATAACGCTTTCTCTGGCTCTTACCTTGGTGGTGATGGTGTCGCACTAATTTCCGATTCCCATCCAACTGTAGGTGATGGCAACCAAAGCAATAAGATTGGTACTGCTGCTATTTCCATGACTACCTTGGAAACTGCTATTACCAATATTAGCAAGATCAAGGATGATCGTGGTATTATGGTTGCGTCTTCAGCGCAATCTGTCCATATCCCGCCAGATTTGGCGATGGAGACGGATATGCTGCTTCATTCGGCTGGTCTTCCAAACGGTACGCTTGCGTATCCTGGTAGCACGTATGCTCCTAATGATCTCAACCCCATTCCAAATATGGGTTTGCTTCCAAAAGGATTTTTCGTGAATCGCCGGTTTACGGATGCAGATAACTGGTTTGTAAAAACTGACGTTCCTAATGGTTCCAAGATGTTTGTTCGTATGCCTCTTGCCACCAAGATGGAGCCAGATTTTGATACTGGTAATCTCCGTTATAAAGCTCGTGAGCGTTATAGCTTTGGTTGGTCCGATTGGAGACAGTGGTTTGGCGCAGAAGTCTAATAAGAATAGACGCTAAATCATTTTATCGACTATGCAAGTGACAGAAGAGGTTTATATTACGTTTAAATCTTTTCTGTCACCTTTTTTATATACCACTAAACATATGGTATACTAACAATAAAAGAGGATTTATTATTATGAGTGGAGCGATTAACCTCACCCCATATACTGTTACTGCTACTGGAACTGTTGCAAATAATTCGACCCGTATAGCAGGATTTACTGTTACCAATAAAGGTGGATCAGATGATCAAGGATTTACAATTCATAATCTCGCGTCTGATGGAAGTGTAGGAACACAGATTATGGAATATAAAGAATTAAGTTCAGTTGCGGGTGGTGCAAATAGTTTTACCCAAACCTATAGTGGAAATACTGGTATTAAATTTGATAATGGTGTCTATGTTTGTGCAGATGCTCATATTAAATTATTTATGACAACTTTCTAGGGCGTCATGGCTTTATCAGGTACAACAAACTTTAACCTCAATCTAGATGAGATTGTAGAGGAAGCTTTACTACAGATAGGTGGTGAAGCTATTCTTGGTGATGAACCTAGACAAGCTAGACGTA
>VTLG01014446.1_pt1 | contig 62321 bp, 82 predicted proteins | sample 4694571 | NCBI WGS metagenome assembly VTLG01 (sample SAMN12604809, study PRJNA352737) | marine metagenome | biome: ENVO:00000447; feature: ENVO:00000209|ENVO:00000569|ENVO:01000036; material: ENVO:00002151; isolation source: viral sequences binned using virsorter ...
TTCACCGTAATGACCGATTATTTTTTTTAACCCGAGCTCTTCCCATATTTTATTTTCAGCACTCGTACATTCCGGGTCAAATCTTGTTTCCCACCATTTTTTTAAAAGCCTATCGCTGGACGCAGAGTTCTTGATAAAAAAGGCCCCACAACAAACAGATCCCGACTCTTTAGTTTGGATTATCATATCTTTCTTTTCCTCTATAAAAGACTCTAGTTTTATGTCAGAATTTATAACATACGTATCCGCATCAGTCCATACTAGCCAGTCATGATATGGTAAATATTTTAATATATAAGGAACTTTCGACCAAGCAGGGTGAAGACTGGGAGCAAGATTCTTTGTGTGGAAGATAAAATCATAACCATGTTTGTCACAATACCTCTGTTTATTTGGAAAGCTGATAGCCCTATCGTTAGCCGGAGGGCATTCGTAGCTCAATAATCCAATATTCATTAAAAACTACCCTTAATGACAGTGACGCCTTTGGGCGTCGCCGTGTCCATTTTCGTGCCTTTGATAGCGAAAGGGGGTTTGAGATTCTTATTTTGACGGTAAGGGTCTTCTTTCGGGAACCATTCCCACTTCACTGAATGGCATCCCGTTAAAAAAATAAGAACGAGAGTGAGAACAAAACAAATAAATACGCGTGTTTCTAATTTCATCTTTTACCTCCGTCATATTTAACAGCATGGCCTTCTGCGACAAGCATATTGTTAAAGTTTTTCTTTTTTCCCTCATCCCAAATAACACCGAGTATTCTCCCGTATTTACCCTTTTTATCAAGTTCTGTCTTAACCACAATTTTGCCTTCCGTGTTTGTGATGAGTTGGTCTAATCGTTCTTTCGCTGCTAACCCCTTCTTCTTTTCTTCTTTATCTCGAGTTCGAGATTCGGGGGCATTTATGCCATAAAGACGCACTCTTTCCTTACGGAAAGTAGAAAACCCGCAGTCAATCAACACATCTACTGTGTCGCCATCGACAACTCTGAGGACTTGGGCGTTGTACTCGTACATATAGAGTATTTTCGCCCCGAAACTACAATAAATCTATTAATTCTTCCAAAGAAATAATGACATCATTAACGATGTATTCTGCTTCATCGCGGCTTTCTTCGTCTAAATTCCTCACATTTAGTTGAGCGAGAGCTTCTATCATGTCTTGAAGTTGTTCTTTTGTAGACATATTATTTAGCCTCCTCGCACCCGCATCCAGTACCGCAACCACAATCTTCATCTTCCTCATCGTCTGGATCTTCAATAAAAGCAAGCGCAGGATTAATTTTAAGTAATTTGTCGTGGTCAAAAATTACATTACCATCCCATTCATATTCTATTTCAGAGCCTTCTACCCTTTTACCCGCTCTCCATTGGCGGCAAGACCAATAACGAGCCTTCCATTTTGGGCCGGGGTTATCGCAGTTGTGTCGTGCGCGAAAACTCTTACGGCGATCAGGATCGTCTCTTTTGATTTCCATATTTGGATCACCAAAATTAACTTTTACTATATTGCCTTTGTCATTTTTAACGTAAACAGAAAACTTTTTAGGCCCTTTCGGTGTGCGAAAAGGCTTGCTCAACGTTTTCTTTTCTTTGTCTGCTATAATCTGAGGAGTTAAGTCGACGATCATTTTATTTTATTACACATTTTTTAATCGTTATGATCGTTGTGAGGCTCAGTCTTTATTACAGGCACGAATGGATGAGGAGGATTGTGTAATTCTTCCTGTTTGATAGATCGGATTCTCAACGTATCTATATGAGCTTCCATTGTCTGTACGTCCTTTTCGATGAATCTTAAACGCATATTCTGTTCAGCATCGTCAGGCAGAGCACCAAGTTGCCCCAAGGGCCACTTGACTCTGAATTCAGAGTTCATCTCGACGGCATCTTTCATTCTCATAACATCTATTTGAAGTTGAGAGATTTGGGAGGTAAGGCCAAAGTACCCCCACACTGCTAATGCAGCTACTACTATAATTTGAATTAACCACTTTAAATTAATACCTAAACTGGCTTGGTCATCTATTTTAGGTTCCATAATACCTAAAGAATACACTATTTATGCTAGCAAATCAAGCTCCTCTGTAGTAATCGCGTCATAAAAAGCATTATATTCTAAGGTCTGGTTAATTTGAGATGATATATATTTCCCCCATAAAGTAGCTGAGTAAGCTCTTCTTACTGCTGTATAGCTTTGCATTTCTGCGGATCGCTGCTGTCTGTCACTCCACGCTTTGATACCTTTAGATTGAATATCGTTATCCCCTATCGCCCACGGAAAATCTATCATTTTTTTCGGTCTTTCCAACGTTTTTTACACGCAGAAATTTCCGGCCCCCAACTTTTCCTATCAAAAGTTAACCCTTCACGACCAACAGCTATAAACCAAGCCAATAAATCCCCGTTAGGAGCTTTCCAGATTCCGGGATAATCATCTGGTACATATCCCCTTTTGAGGAGCTCTTCACTCGTCTCGCTTCTTGTCATTAATTTTGATTGGTTCATGTTGTCTAGTGACATATACATGGTGAAGCTCGTCAAAAGCTTCATTATAGTTCCATCGTGGACATTTAAAAGACATCGTCTTATGTTTGGGATAATCTTTTTGCCATACCCATGTCCCTGAACATCCGCATAGAGTTATCACCATACAGCTATACAGTAAAGTAAAAACAAACCTACGAAAGGCGCAGCGGCTACAATTAAATATTCTCTCCATTGTTCTTTAAGTTCGTGTCTACATATATTATAGGCGCAAATTATATACTCTTTGAAAGTTAGCTTCTTAAGTAATCGCGCCATTACCTTATTCCGGAGCCTATTCTTGCTATGGGGAGGTGAAGAACAAAGTTGGTTGTATCTGTGTTGGTTACATCGCTCATAATAGGCGTTGGCCTTGGTTCATTAGTTTCTAAAAAGGAGGCAGCGCCGAATCCTATAATCAAGCTTGTTAGAGACACTATAACTATTTTAAATCCGTCGCCCTTACAAAAAACGTTATGTGTTTTCATTTTCTTTTTATCTTTCTTATTAAAAATTTTATAGCTTTCCCCGTATAATCGCGGATAAAAAAAGGGAAGAGGGCGAAACACCCCAAAATATAAAAAAATTTATCCCCGTTTTTCACTTTTTCCTCTTTTTGAATTAATTCATTTATTCGCTTTAAATCTTCTTTACTGGCGCTCCATCTTTCGTCTTTCCACGAAATGCAATATATTTTCACTAAACTAACTTCCGCAATCTCCAATAGCTTCCACAGGACAATTCTCCATAGCCTCCTTACATAATTCCTCTTCCTCCTCGTCCCCCGGCTGTTTAAACACAAAAGAATATCCATCGTCTTCGTTTCTAGTAAAGCATGCGGGGGCAGTTTCGCGACATAAATCACAATCTATACATTCTTCATCAACAAAATATCGACCCGCGACATTATCTTCGTATTTTAATTGTATATCTGCCATACTTTTTATTACACTTTACCAGAACCAAACCATATAGTCCTCGTCGCCGAAATCCTCCGGAAGAATATCATAATTTTTCCCCTTTCTTTTTTTCTTTTTTGCATTCATCACATATTAATTTTAAAAGGTTATTTATTATAACCCATGTTAATTGCGTTTCGGTGAAATCTTTTTTGCACTGGAAGCATTGGCACATTGTTTATTGTCTCCCCAATTAATGGCCTCGTAATTGCTTTTATAACCATTGGAAAAACAATTCCTTGGCTTATCGCCTTTTCCTGCCTGTTTCTTTTCTTTCATGTTTCGACCTACACACTTTACAGTTACACTTCTCAGCCATAAAGCGCAATTTAAAGAAGCTTTTGAAGCTATTTATCGCCAACTGGGTGAATAAATTCAATCGCATAGTTATTGAAAAACCCTCATCACAGTTTTGAACTACGATGAGGGTTGGCGTTATCTACTAAGCATATAAGTTATTTGTCTCTTATCTCTTTGAGTGTTTTATGAACTTCAAAGATGACCAACAACAGCTCTGTATAAATACGGCAAGCTATTGGCCCCAAAACAATCAGACTAATTCCGGCTGTCGCCGCGTCAGAGGCTCCCGAGAAAAGCGCGAAGATTCCCATAACAACAGTAACTACTGCCCCAATATAACAAAGAATCTTTAAGATTCCCGGAGTAATCATATACTCGAAGTTAATGAATGATTTCATAATTTATTTTTTAACTAAAGGTTTAGGTGCTTTTACTTTCTTCACCTCGTACTTACTTTTGTCTTGCTCGTACAGTCTAGTTAAATTGTAAAACTCCTCGTATTCAGAGAAGGTATCAAATATGTATGTCTGGCTAACTTCATCTCCTAAATCGAAGACGACATGCCAGTCATTTTCTTTATCGCTTTTTTCAGCTCTCATTGCAGCTTTGCGTAGAGCAGTAGCTTTAAAAGTTTTAACGGCATGCTGATAAGATATACCATCCCTTCCTTGCTTACCGTACTCTCCGTGCTGATAATGATCTTGTATTAGTTCTCCTTTTGGATTTATCCCAAAAATAGTCCACTGACCTTCCGTAAATTCCGAAGCTTTATAAACATTATTTCTGCCTTTAAAAGCATGAGCGGGAGTATTTTCTCCAGCTACTATATTAACATAAAAAGTTTTCTTCTCTTCTCTAGCTTTCTTAGCCGCTTGTTTTAAAGTCATGAAAAGATTTCTGTTATAATAATTAAGCGATTGATAAAACGCTTTATTTGCGCCGCTCGTAGGAACAAATAAGGTTTTTTTAGTAATAATGTCATTGATGGGGAAATATTCTTTCGCTTCCGTCTCTTCCCATATTTCTTCGCGAGTAAGCACTCTTTCATCGAGTTCGGGGATGTATTCGTTAGCAAAAGAAACGAATGACCTATTTTCCGGAGTCTGTGAAAAGACAGAAACGGAAACCAGTAGTGATAATATAATATATTTCATCTGTCTAAAAGCCAACTGCTACTTTGTATTTTGTCTCCCAATCCGTAAACTGGTTTAATACCTATTTGCTCACACGTTTTATGCTCAGGGGTATCGCCTTTATTAGTTCGGTCCCCTCCATTACAAAACATCATGTGCTTATATTTATTTTTATAAAGCGCCCTAACCCACTCTAAGGTATTGCAGACTGTATCATCTTGATCGGCAGATTCTACTACCATGTCTACAGGCTTTAAAGACTCTATAATTTTTAATCTCTCGCTTAAAGGCATAAAAGCTTTCCCTTTCTTTCGTTCAAGGAAAGTGTCATCATTAACGATAACGCATAAATCATCCGCCATGTCTTTAGCCTTCTCAAAAAGCTCAATATGACCTACATGAACGGGATCAAACCCCCCGCTAACTATCGCTAACTTCATTTTTATATATATTAAAATCGTTTTTTATTTTTTTCTGCGAGAGTAGATTACTAAGTTTTATGGCTTTAGGATCTCCTTCTTCCACCGCTATACGAAGTCCTATTTCCGCACATTTTATTTCAGAAAACCAAGGCCGATTAATTTTAGTCCGGCGGATAATATCCTCTGCATAAGAGAACCAATATTCTCTTGATCCATATTTAACTTCTCTTTGTTGGATAGTAACCATCTTTACCTCCAGACTCTGTAGCTATCACTATCTTCGTGAAAGGTGCTTATTTCGATAAACTTTACTGGCCCTTCAAAAGCTTCAAGTTTATGTGGAACAAGCCTCCCCATTTCAAATGATTGCCCTTCCTTGATGTAACGAGGGGTAGTTTCGGTTGTCTCTGTATCTACAATGTGTATACAAAGTGTTCCTTCTAGGATATAAAAAGACTCATGCTTTTTAGCGTGAAAATGCATTGAGGTAGATTTCCCCTCTTTAACGTAAAGAATTTTACCGCAATAGTTTTCTTGCTCATTATTAGCAAGCCATATTTCATAACCCCAATCTTTTTCTACTTGTTTAACCATTATCGTTCTAATTCACTAACTTTAATATTATAACAATCAGCAGTAAATTTAAAAGGGTACCTAGGAGACGATTCGGGATCAAGGTCGCCCTGTTTATAAAAAACAGCTTTCTCATAAAAATCTTTTTTCGAGATGCTTCCTAAGTACCACGCTGTTCTATAATCATCCAACACACTCACAAAAGAATATCTATCACACTTTTGTTTGGTATTAAAATCGGCCACAGTGCAATTATAATTACCACGAGGAGCTACTTTACGCTCTTTAGTTTTAACGTCAATCTTGACCCCCTCGGAGCTAATTAAATCGTAGTCGTAGGTATCCTTTATTTCCCCTCCTTCAAGGTGAAGGACAAGGGCTTCGCCGATGTACCCGACTAAGCCCCCCTCTCGACTCCTAATGGAATTTTTAATTAGAGGAAAATTATCGAATCTCCGTTTAGCTTCTTTTAATGTAGCTTCACTGACTGTAAATTTTTGAAGTTTTAGCCTCACTTCTTTTTCTGCATTCTCTCTATTAATTCGAACATTTTTAATCGAGGGATGTCTTTAACTGTTTTCCATTCGTCTGCTCCCTCAACTGCTTCTTTAACCATTTTGGCTCTTATGGTTCCAAAATCAATCTTTTTATCCTTCATTAAGTTTTGCAGAAAGATATGCGGAGAAGCAGAGTTTTTATTCGGTACTGGTGATGAAGTCTTCACGTTTTTAATTTCTTCTTTAGCTACAATATTAATGCGTAAAAAATTACGAACAGCACGACAAAAAGCTCGATTTTCTGCTATCGCCGCAAGATACATTTGGCCAAAACTCTCAGTATTTTTAATTCCAGCATCAGCTACTCCCTCAAACAAAACCGATTCTCCATTTTCTGTTTCATAATTTCCTATCCAAACTATTGAACACGAAGCGCAAACGTACTCTGGAGATGCCTCGTGAATTTTGTAAGTCACTGAGTGAAAGCCTCTTACAGACGCCAAGTCTTTCAGTCCCCCAAGTAATATAATTAATTCATTATCCTCGAGCTTTGAGATGTCGGTTTCGTCAGTACGATCTCTATTGGCGACCAGAAACTCTGGCTTTATCATTTTTCTCCAGTTGACTGTCCCGTCAACGTTAAATTGATACTCAACAGCTTTATCTTCGAGTAAACCGTACTGGTTACGCTTAAATACGGTAGGAGGTTTATTTATCACAGTAGTTCCCATATCGCCAGACATCTTACCCTAAACGGGGCCAAGAGTCAATTACTTTTTTTCTAAAAGATGAAAGTGCTCCTCTTCTTCCCAAAAAATAGGATCATCAATAATTTCACAAGGCTCCTCTTGTTTTATCGAACCTCTTCCCTGTATCCCTCTAACTAAAGAAGCGGTAGAAGGATAAAATTTATTATTATGAATGATAAAATGATTAGAGTTGTAGTAAACTTTATTTTTATCTTTAAGCTCTGAAAAGTCCTCTTTACTTTTCTCAGGAACTTTATGAATTAAGCCGTAATCTACATAATCCAACTTTAAGTCTTGTATCTCCTCTTCGCTTTTCCGACTTCTTAATAAAGTATTGATAGACTTAGACCTCAACTTTTTAACAAAAATTGGATCGTTATCGTCTTCTAAGTAATAAACGAACTCAATAATCTTAGAAGAATATTTATCTATAAGATGATCACTTATACTTCTATTAGAAATAATAGAGCAAGGGCAAGCTTCAAGCTGTCTTGCTAAAACCTCTTCATTGAAATTTAAATCCATCCTTAATATTAAAGAGGCTACTCCCAATCTTTGAGCGTCCAATAGATGAGTGAGGCTCGATTCTATCCTCGGTTGGTGGAAAGCGGTTCCTATTTTTATCGTTTTATAATAGCTTAAAAAGCTGCCGTGATATTTTAAGTTAAGTTTATCTAAGATCTCACAAGCAACTTCCTCGGGCTTAATGCTATTGATAGACTTTGGGGACTCGTTCGGATTGTAAGAAGGTCGAGGATTATTTTGAGGCCCTTGAATTAATTTAGCCTCATCACCCTTTGACCAGTATGGTCTAAATTGGTCGATATAACAATTATAAGGATAAAGAATAACCGAAGGCTTATTATAGGATGATGCAATATGAGAAGTCTCGTTATTAGAGCTTATATGTAAAAGAGATTTACTAATAACGTAAGATTTATGATTGAAATCGCACTGACCAATAGCTATATAACACCCCTCTATAGGTTGACATTTTTTTTCTCCTAGTTGGATTATAGTTATTCCTTCTTTTTGCAGTATAGGAGAAATAAGATTGACTACCAACTTCCAATGATCGTACGACATTGCGGAAGTGCCTAGACTAGAAGTGTCCAAAGTTATATATTTATCTACAGCTAATGGAAAAAATTTTTCGTATAGATGAGGACGATCTATCTTGAGGTCATTTTGTAAAGCGTAAGACTCTAGAATGTGCATAATTTTTCTTTATCGATTTTATCTTTAGAATTATGGATATAATTATTCGCGCGTTGGCTAATTAAATAAGGGTTAAAAGCTATCTCAAAAAAACCTTTATCTGGACCCGCTCCTTCTAGGAAGAGGGGGTTATCGAATTGTTGATTATAAGGAATAATTTTATGGATATATTCGCAGCCATTCAAGATACCAAAATAATCTGATTTCGTTGCTACGTAGAGATTATAGTCAGGATATTTAGTTTTAATAGATTTAAAAAGCGCAGTGGAAAGAAATACATCAACGGCCGACTCAGGGATAACGTAAACCATCCTCTTTCCATCATCGTCTTTGTCGAGATAATCTTCTGTTTTGACGGGAAAATGTTTTTGGTTGTGGTCTTTTGCAACTTTCCTGAAATATTCTTCTACTTGAGCGCGGGGAACCTTATTGGATAAGGCTGTCATCCAATTCTTATAACCATCATCGTTAATATGGTTATCAGTATTTAATATTAATTTATATAAACTTAGTATCCATTCTGAATCATTTTCATTTGCAGGAACAGAAGCGTCAGGGAAATTTCTTTTTTGATTTTCGGATTTAGTATCAGAAAAATCGTATCCAGTAGAGGGAGTATTATCAATAAACTCTTCAAACTTCTTACCAATAACGTCTACCGAAAAGTTGTCATAAGCCCATTTACGAGATAGTTTTCCTCGCGCCCTTCTTTCTTCTGAAGGCATTTCGTAAACCATATTAATATTCGAGCAGATAGATACAGGACAGGTAGAGGCTTTTTTAAACTCGGTTTGATGCTCTCTGTACTCTGACCAATCTAAAGGGATAGAGCCTGAGCCTTCTTCGCAACTTTCTTCCCCGCAACTATAATTAGTAACTAATGTGATTAACTCAGTCAGCTTAGCTTCTTGAATAGGAATTTCTTGACCACCGCTGGTAAAAGGGTGGCAGTAAACATCCATTAAATTATAAATTTCATTTAACTGCTCTTCTCTAACGCCGCATCCTACGCCAGTGGTGATTTGAGTCTTTTCAGAAAGACAATAAGGGCAATTCTGGTCTTCTCCCTTATACGGCTTTATTTGATACTCACCACATTTTTTGCAAATGTAAGTTGTGAGAATTTCGTCGAGGCTAATTCCGTACTCTTTGGCTAACGAGTGAATGTTCCATCCTTCTTTCCAGTGAGTATGGAGTAAAAGATAAGTTTTCTTCTTGGGTTTATATTCTTTCTTCCATTTAGCGTAACCCTCCAGCAGATTAGGTACTGATTTACGTAGTTGGTTTCTGAATACGAAACCTATAATAAACGAATCTTCTTCAATGTTATGATTTTTTCTAAGTTGGATCCTTTCTTCTTCTTCCAACCTATAAAATTGTTCGGTGTTGATGCATCCATGCATGGTCTGTACATGCTTGTGACCCATCTCGTTAAGGGCTTTCGTAGCGAAAGAGCTCCAAATCCAATAATTTTTTATTTTTGGGGCATTTTTAATTGCAGAAGGAAGGATGGGAAGAGAGTCTAAAGTTGTCCAAATAGTAGAATTAATTTTGTTGAACCATGGCTTTTCTATAGCAAACTCGGTTCCCCAAATATCTTGAACCCCAAAATAGAAATCAGGCTTCTCTTCTTTTATGACCTTATCAATTAAATAACCTCCATAACTCGCTAATCGAGCTTGCCCTGCGTCCTGACTTACCCGCGCCCTTTCCGCAGGGTCATCGGGCAACGTCCCTATAGACTTCCAAGGAGTGGCCTTCAATAGCGGGTTAGAGTATTCGGTCCCGCAACAATACTGAATTATTTCATATTTTTTTGTTTTATATAGATAAGATAAAAGGGCTTTAGCATTTCTGCCAAAGCCCGTCTTAGCTAAACTAGAATCAGTTTGAAATAAAAGCTTTTTCATTACCAAGGCATATCACTAATATCATCTTTAGGTGATGCATTAGGAGTATTATCTTGGCTTGGAGCGTTATTTTCTACTTTTTTCTTCTGTTCTTTGTGATTCCAATCGTTAATATTATCTTCAAAATAACTCCTCAAAGAGGCTAGGATATATTCCTTAAGCATCCGTCCCTCTGCGAAATTAAACCCAATAATAAAAGATTTTTTAACGTTATTAGGGTTATCTCTCTGGTTTAGGGCAAAGCTATAACCTACCTGACTTCCGTCCTTGCTATAAGGAGCAAGTTTGAAAGTGGTATTCTTATCTGTATTGCCATGAAAAGCATTATACTCAGTATTAGCTTCAAGAGAATGAACCAGCCCCGCAAGCTCAGTTGAACTGACCTTAGAGGAGGCTTTCTTATCTAAACCGGAGCCTTTGAAGCTACCTGTCTTTGTCTGACTATTCCAAGATGCTTGGCGAACAAAACTGACATAAAGTGCCTTATCTTGTTTGTTGTAGGAAAAAGAACACGCAGATCCAGTGTTCTTCGAATTAGGTTTATAGAACTGCAACATAATTAGTGTTTATTTATTACGTATTTGTTATGGGCGTGATTGCCATGTAGAATATCCTATTGGATTTGGTTTGTTAGGTCAAGCCTTTTTTATCTCGCTTAATTTCATGTAAATTTTTTGATCTTGAACTTTGATTAAGTCAGCAAAAATAGAGTCTCCATCTTTACGCTGCCCTTTAACGATAACGATGTTTCCTTTACTTGGTAAAGTTCCTCCATTCATTTCTCTGCATTGCTCGATATTGTCCTTATGTTTAAGCGTAAACATTAAAACAGTACATAAACTAGATTCATCTTTTACCTGAATCTTGAAATAAGGGGTTCCCTTTTTACTCTTAGTTGGATTAAAGCTATCTTCAACAGTGCCGATAAAATTAACAGACGCTCCTTGGTTTTTTTCTAAACCTGCCTCCACGCTCTCTAGATGAGCATAATCGGAATGAACTTCTTTTAGTTTTTTCCCATGGGTGTATCCAAGCAAAGCGTTTTCATAATACCAATTAGCAAAATCTTCATTAGCCCTATTTTTGTTATATATTTCTCTATAAGGCAAAAAATGTTTTTTAATTGTTTCTAATCGTGAATCCTTAATAATCGGACGCCCTTTTTCATCCTTTAGCTCTTTGTGTAGAAAAGATACTATTTCTCTCAGGTCAAAACGTTTATCATTCCCAACTTGGTGAGCGTAAGTCTTTTCTTTCACTGTTAAGAGATTCCACAGTTGAGCTTCTGCTACCATATAACTCCTTGCTTTATCGAAAGTCCCATCCAAAGCGCCCGCTTGTATTAATGCGGATAAAATACCAACCCCTATTCCAGCTTCGTTGGCTCCTTGGAAAACTTCAAACTTATTTGAATATTGGTCTTTAAAGGACGTAAGCTTCTCAATAGACTTCTCCGCTATACCTTTTATAGACGTTAAACCAAATCTTATATCATCACCCTCGATAGAAAAATCCATTTCAGACTTCATTAAGTGAGGCCCGAGCAGCTTTATATTAAATTTAGGTAGCTCCCGTGCTATTTTAGAAATTTCTGTCATGGGATCTGGCTCAAAGCGAGTCATCTGTAGTAACGCCAAGAAAAACTCTTGAGGATACTTAAACTTAAGATATGCTGTTATAGCAGCTAAAGACGCATAGGAAATAGAATGAGATTTGTTAAAGGAATAATTTGCTGAATCTTCTAATACTTGCCAAAGGATATCGCCTATTTCTTTCTCTAATTTATTTTCCTTTATCTTATCTTTAATTTTTTTCTTCCATTTCTTAACTTCATTGACTTTCTTTTTGCCAACTATTCGACGTAATATTTCCGCTTCGTCCAGCGTAAAGCCAATTTTATGAGCCATCTTCATCATTTGCTCTTGATAGAGGCAGACTCCCCCCGTGCTTTTTAAAATATCATCAAAGAACGGATGAATAGCTTCGTAAACATCATTGTTGGTATAACTTGCAAATTGATCTACAAATTGCATAGCGCCGGGTCGAGCTAAAGCTAATACCGCGCTAAGCTCTTCTAAATTTTTTGGTTTAACTTTCCTACAGACTTCGTAGTTTGCATCCGCTTCAATTTGGAATAAGCCATGTCGATATTTTAAATCAAAAAGATGCTGGTATATGAACGGGTCACCTAAGTCTATTTCGCCCGGCTTTATATCTAAATTTTTTGTCTTTTTTAAAATTTTGCAACATGCATCTACGACAGAAGCGGTCCTTAGCCCTAAAACATCGAGCTTAACGTTAAACATGGAAGACCAATCCATATCGTAAGAAGATACCGGCTCTTTACTTGAGTCTAGCTCACAAGGACAACTTTCAACTAACTTGCTATGAGACAAAAGCATAGCGGATGGATGAACTCCTTTATTTTTTACAAGTCCTCTAATTTTTAAGGCTATCTTATAAACTTTAGGATTTTTATCACACCATTCTTTAAATTTAGGAACCTCCTCGTAAGTTTCCGTTATGTCTTTAACTTGACCAAAAACTTTAGGTATTAAGGCGGTAACTCCGTTCATTTCAGATTCCTCTTTACCTCCTGCTACCTTACCGCACTCTTTCATTACGAGTTTGCCGCTTAAAGTGTTTAAAGTTAAAATTTTAGAGGTATTTCCACTAAACTCTTCTTTTAAGTAAGTAAGAACATCTTGCCGTCTATAATAACAAACATCAACATCCACATCGCACATGAGGGAACCGTCCAAGTAAGTAATCCCGTCAACGACTTTCTTTTTTGCTCTAGCTTTGGACACAAATCTCTCAAAGAACAAATCGTACTTAACTGGGTCAATTTCTGTTATTTGAAGTAGGTATAGCACCATACTCCCAGCAGCAGAGCCTCTCCCCAAACCTAGAGGGATATCGTTTTCTCGACAATATATTACAACCTTCCAAACTAATAGTATGTATTCTGTGAAATCTAACTCTTGTAAGATTCCGAGTTCGTATTTTATACGTTCTATATAAACCTTTTTTTGAGAGGATTTATCTAACCCTAGTTTAGAAAATCTTTTTAAGCATATCTCTCTCAAAAAGTCATAAGTATTTATGTCTTCTTTTAACCCAAACTGTTTAATATATTTCGGCTCGATATGAAACTTTGGCAATCTGACTCCGTGAAGATCTAGCTCAAAGTTCTTAAATCGTGAAGAAAAGCTACTCTTCTTTTTTTCTTCTTTTTGTTTTGGGTTTTTTACTAACACCTTTTTTGTTTTTCCTTTTTTTTAATATATCTTCTATTTCACTTAAAGACGTGAAGAACGTATCTTCTATTTCTGGATTAATATTGAAGAATACGTCAACCTTATTTTCTTTACTTCCTTCTCGTATCGCCAACACAAGGTAATTAAGCTCTTCGTCATCAAGTTTTTCCACTAAATCATATACAAAATCTAAGCTAGGCATTTATATATTATATCCATACCAAGTTTAAAAATCTATCTGATATTTTAATTTATCCCATACTTTTACATTCAGCTCTAAATCCACTAACGCATCATGGAGTTTTGCGTAATTATGTTCGATGCCGTTAGATTTCCCTAAAGCTCCTAATCCGGTCTTCAAACCTCTTCTTCTTACGCTCAGCATCTTCATCTGAAAATCTAGTATAGTAGACTCTTGAGACTTGTAAGGGTAATCTATAGCTACAGAACGAGCTATCGCTAGAGTATCAATAACTTTGTAAGGTAAATGGCTATGAGGTTTATTATGTTTTTTATACCAATTTCTCAATAGGTAGATATCAAATCCTAAAACGTTGTGCCCCACTAAATAATCACATTCTTCTACTTGATTGTAGATTATCTCGAACCCTTCTTCTTCTGGAATACATTTTTGTTTAAATTTAGTTTCAGAGTACCCAGTAATCCTTTTCGCTTCTTTCCCTATCTTTAAGTCGGTATCCCATTTAAGGTATAAATCGTGGCGAGAAGTTTCTTCGTTTATAATTTTACCATTATTGTTATCCTTAGTTTCCATAAGGATCGTAGCTACCTGCCAAGGGAGATTCAAGGAATCATGAAGAGCTAAATTAAAAGTTTCAAAATCCAAAAAAAGAAATTTTTTCTTTTGGAATCTGATTAAGTGACTATCCATTTAGCACCTCCTTGTAGCTCTCATAACAAAATTCATTCGAACACATACCATCAAAATTAGGTTTTTCAAGAGAAGTCCTTTTATTGATGCATCTAAACGTAAGATAAGCAAGGAAATCTTTTTTATTTTTGTAATAAATACTTTTTGCACGGACAACTTCGTACTTGTCTTTGCAAAACTCCTCTACTCTCTTTTTCATATCGATATCCAATAATGTATCATTGCTTTCGGTGAAAAATATAGGATCAGTGAAAGAAAAATCCGGTATGCATTGAGAATCAGTATATTTATTGTTGTATAAAAACGAATCGTAGAAAGGGATTCCTAGTATTAGCTTGTCAGACCACATTTCCTTTAAAGTTTTAAAATCTAAACGTGGCTCATAATAAAAACCTTCCTGAGCTGCAAAAGTATAAATTTTAATTAAGTGCTTATACCCCTCCTCGTCTTTAATAAAAATAATATTTTTGTAAGAACTTTTCCTTCCCTCTTCGCTTTTTTCAAAAAGGTCAGGACAAAAAGTCATTCTTATTCCAAAAATCAATTTTATGCCAAGCTCATTTGCGTTGGTATACGCTTCAAGGAAGCCCGCCATTGTGTCCTCTACCAAGAAAACCTCTTTCATTCCACCTTCTTGAGCAATGTCAAAAATAGAGTCCGAGCTTTCTTCGTTACGTTCTTCTTCAGGCATCCCCAAGGTAAGGATGGATCGACCTAAGCTGTAATGGCTTTTAAAAAGCGGAACTACTTCTTCCATGTGGGGGATACTATGGCTTTTAGGCGAACATGTCAAGGATATTGTCTGAAGCTGACTGCTTGTGCCTCGGGCATCCTTCATAAGTTCTTTTTTCAATCTTCTCCCCTTTTGATAAAAACCTTTGAAGCTCTTCTTTCTTAAAAGATTTTTTTATCTCCTCTTTATCTTTGTTTACTGTAACGAAGTAATCATAAGGGTCGATATAGGGGCATCTCCATTTTCCTATTTTACACATCCATGCACTTTTCTTAGTGTCGTAAGCGTAGTTAGTAATCGCAGTTTCTTCGGTAAAATTATTGATTATTTGAAATGTATGAGCTAAATAGTATTCCAGTCCACGAAGTTGGTCTTTGTTGAATTGTAATTGCTGTAAAGGGCTCCTTGGGTGTCTTAAAAACTGAAATTCAACAGTAGGAGTATATTCAGGCCATTCTTGTTGAGCTGCTAAAGTATAAACCATCGCCTGAACGTTTGAGTGAAGTTCTTCTCCTCTAAACTTATATTTGCTACTTTTATAATCTACAATTTTAATTTTTTTACCTTTTTTATAAAGGACAGGTTTGTCGATAAACCCTCTTATTTTATATACAGGATCTTTACTTTCTAACAGAAACTCATGCTCTGGTTTATCCACTTTCCCTCCCCACCCAAAAAAGTCACAATTTAATCCGACGACGATCATATCGTCAACTAACTCAGTGTTTTCTTCATTGGTCATTGGTAAGTCAAAACTTTTTTCCATTTGGATTAAGTGCTTCATTACCATGCGATGAACTGCGGGACTCTTTTTTATCGTCCCGCCTTTAAAGATTTTATTAAAATGTTTTTTATGCTTTTTCTTTACGAGCATCTCAAACACTAGGTGGCACACAGTACCCCTTAGCGCCCCTTCATTCTGTTTCTGAGGCAGTTTTAAATGATAGTTGCACCAGTAAGACCAAGAACATGTTTCTAAAGTCTTGATACGAGAAGCGGAAAGTATCTTTTCCTTTACGTCTTTATTCGTTTTTTCCATGTTCTTATTTCTTGGGGAGTCATACAACCAAAGTCGTTTTTAGAAGGGAGTTGTATTTCTAGTTGATGATCGTCAAAATGGTTTCGAAGCTGGTGATACGTTTTATAAGCCGCTTTATTGCCTGCTCCATCGGCGTTAGAATCATTATTAAGAGAAATGAATATTTTATCTAATTTCAATGCAATTAACATCTGTTTAATTTTCGGGGAAGGAGTTAGTCCAAAAATTACAAAAACGTTTTTTATTCCGGCTTCTGATAAGGATAAAAGGTCTCCGATACTTTCTACTAAGAACACAGATCGAGATTCCTTAATGTAAGAATGGTTGTATTTAAAAGGGTAAACCCATTGACTTTTTTCTCCGATAAGCTTCCATTTGGGACCTTGTGAATCAAACAAACTTCTTCCCGCCGCTCCGATTAAATTATTCATTTTGTCAAAAATAGGAAACACATAACGATCTTTTAATCTTCCCTCCTTCATGACCCCTCCTTCAAAAACCGAAACAGTATCTTTAGAAATCTTTCGATTAACCCAATAAGAATGATCTGGAATAATTCGACTCAAGTTGGAGTCTTTATCAAAAATAACTTTACTTTTTAATTTTTCTTTCTCTCTTACTCTTCCCTCGGCTGGAGCTTTGTTTTGAACATAGTCCTTCGCCTCTTCTAGGTCTTTTAAATTTAAAGTGAGTTTAACTAACTCTTCAAGGTTGCCACATTTATTAGTCTTAAAATCTATCCAAACTCCATTAGTTTTTTTTATGCATAAAACGTTAGGGTTGTCGGAATCACGGTAGAGAGGCTTTGTGCGGTACTCTCTTCCGCAATCTCTTAAAGTATACCCTATCTCCGTAAGGATTTCTTTAACGTGATCGCTCATCCTAAATCAAATAGATCATCTGCGTTAGGGGTTCTTTGAATATCGAAAGACTGCTCTTCGTGATTTATTATATCTACCAAGGATCCCTCTTCCCGAACTTTAAAATTTTCTACTCTGAAATTGATAAAATTATTAACAAACCTTTCGCTCCTAACTTCGTTACCATTTATGTTTTCTACAACTCTTCTTCTTACCAAGTCTTGATGTCCCGCTGCTTCGCGTCCTTGGAAACGAGTTTTTAAGGGTATTAGTTTATGGGTGCCAAACCTTTCTCCGTCCATTGCTATTTCATCCAAAGTCTTTCTCCTAAAGATAGCCACAAATGTAGCAAACCATTGTAGCCTATCTGAAAGTGATATAGCCGAACTGTCATCAGTTAAATTAGCAGAATTTCTGTTATGGCTTTCTCCAGAACGGTTCATCTGCATTGCTGTAACTAAAGGAGCTTTTATTTCTTCTGCAACTCTTTTAAGCTTATCTATCTTCTCTCCTATCGCTTGGTGCTCTGCCCAGTTTCTATCAACTTTTTCACCGGTTAATTTGACATAATCGTAGGCTATGATACATTTATTATCACGCCCTACGTGCTTCATGTGCCATCTCCTTATTAGAGCGCATATCTCATCTACATTTTTATTCCTTACATGGTAATGAAAATATTTATGAGTATTTAAATTGTTAAAGTATTCTCGTACTTTACTAGTCATCTCTTCATTGTTTCTCCATTTACCTGTCTCTAAATACCATAAAGGTACTTCGGTATTAGCTGCTGCCATACGGAACTGAATTTCTTGAGTATTCATCTCTGTATCGAGAACTAAAACTGGAACATTATTTCTTATCGCGGTGCCTAAGCATACATCATTTATAAAAGTCGTTTTACCTTGAGCGGGACGAGAAACTATAGCGTAAACATTTCCGTCCCTTAAGCCTCCATAGAGGCGATTAAATTCCTCATAAGGAGTTGAAAGGCCAGTATCGTCAACAGGGTTGTTTCCCCTTTCTTCTACTTGAAATTCTAAATCATCAAAAACATTTTGAGGAGCGTCATCAAAACTGTAGCTGGAGATCTTTTCGCCATATAGCGAATCGCATTCCGAAATTATTTCTTCAATACTATCATTGGCATTAGTCTTGGTGTGGTTGCGGATTTTATCCGCGGTCTCATATAGTTCTCGACGAATCCTTACCTTAACAAGTTCTTTGCAGCTCTCAACCGTAGCTTCGGAAGTTATAGGTGTATAAGATAACGTTTTTAAATATTCGTGGATTTGCAAATCATCTTTATGGCTTAATCCAAGATTTAATATTTTATTAGCTATTAAAACAGAATCTATCTTTTCGTCAGCGAGTACCGTTTCCCGTAAAACACAAAAAATAGTTTGATGGACATCGTGATAAAAATCCCCTGCGCTCAGAAAAGAATCGATTTCTGGAAATATATGAGGATGTCTCAGGAGTCCCGAAAGAACGTGGCTTTCGACCTGATTAGAATATATGGGCATTTAATTTATTTGTATAATCGATCTACCTTAAAGAAATAGTCGAAAAGGTTATCGGGGGCTTGGAGGCCTCCTATTGCCGTATATACAGCCAATCCTTTTTTAGCGCCCGCGTAAATGCCTCGATGGACAGTCGATCCGGAACCCATCATCCTACTTAACTGTTCAAAGCCATGTTCTAAATTAGATTGGGGTATATTATCTAATGAACCCTTATCCCCTATAATAACGCAAGCCGCAACGTTTCCAGTAGCGGCATCCACCCCAGCTAAAATATTCTTGCGTAAATTATCCCTTACTGCGTAGGAAATACCCGTATCAGTAGTATCTTTGATTGGGGTAGCTCCGAACATGATAATGCCAGAAGAAAATATAGTATCTAAGTCAGCTTTATCGAAAGTAGTATAGGCGGATTCCTTCGCAGAAATCTTATTAAACAGATGAAAAACAGAACAAATACTATTATTTGCAGTGCTCCAAAATTGATTAACGCTTAGTTTTGGATATAACTGTTTAATTTTTTCATTATCGAGGATGATGAGCGGAGATATAACTCCAGCTTTTTGTAGATCAACAACTTTGGAAACCGTCTTCTTTGAGTTTTCTTGAACTTTGATGCCTTCCCCTCTTGTGGGAAGAGCAAGTATGCATCCGACCTTAGCATCTGTATCTTTAGTTTCTTTTCCTAAGGATTGATTAAGGTCATGACATATCTCCAGAACGCGAGCTACTCCTCCTGCTCCAGTTCCTCCTCCCGCGCCAGCGCAAACAAGCACTCTTTCATATCCTGTGCCAAATACCTTTTTAAGAAAATCTAAAATATCTTCATAACGCGTACGAAAAACTTCATCAGCAGCGTCAGGATTTTTCCCTGCTCCACCATCACCTATCAAAAGCTTATTAGCATCAGGGATTTTTATAAGCGAAAGATCTTGTTGGGCAGTATTTATTACCCCTACTCGACGATAACCTAAATTCCAAAACGATTCAGCTAAACGAGAGCCCCCCTGTCCTACTCCTACGACGGCAAAATTAAAGGCAGCGTCATCAAATTCATCCTTAACTGCATCTTCAATAGGTTCATCGTCAGGCAATGGGATGTCTGGTAAATCAATACCTAAATCTTCTATCGCCTCTTCTGCTGCTGGCTGTATAGGAGCCTCCTCTTGTAATGGCGGGGTAGGTGATGTTTCTGGTGCCTCTCCCGCTGTCAAGCTTACAGGGGGAGCTTCCTCTTGGGGATAATAATCGTTAATACTTGTATCACTCATTTTCGTCTAATCCTTCTTCTTCTTCTTCGTGTTCTTCAGTAAATGCTTCGTTAATATTTTTTGTGAAACTGTTAGAGTTCATGTCTTCCATTGCGTCCGACCAATGACTCACTAAATATTGCAAAGACATAGCGTTTCTTTCATCTTCTGCCTTGGAATAAACTTGAGGGTTACCTTCCTCATCGAAATTGAAAAGCATAAAACCTCCACAAGACCATTCGCTTATCTGATCCAGTAATATATCGGGAATTCTGTTCGTGCTCTTAATTTTCATATTTATTATTACACTATTTTAAATGGATATTTCAAATTTCTCAGAAATGTACTCTTTTGATAAAGAGGGTAAATCTTCGTCGAAGATCTCTAAAACTTTAAAATTATTATTTTCTAGCCATGTCATTTTACTATAATCTCTTTCTATTGATCTTAAATAATTTGCTCGAGAGTTATTATGAAAAAATTTATTGAACTCATTGTGTTGCGCTCCTTGAGTTTCTACGGCTATTCTTTTTGTCATATTTATCAAATCTACTTTCATTCTGGTTCCATAAACTGGAAATTCTTCGTAACATACTTGTCCGTACCAATAAGTTTTAAAAAATTGTTTAACTTCAAACTGAAATTTAGAGCGACATTCTGTATCCCAATTTACCCTATATTTACTTACGTTTTTGTTAACTAGTCTTCCTTTAATGTTGTAAAGCCTCACTGCTATTTGATCGTTAACGCATTTCGGAACTTATTAAAAAGAAAGTTAGCAACATCAGGGTTCTTCTCTAAATACTTTACGAAATTATCCTTCCCTTGATGTTTCTGCTCTACGTCAATATTTTGAGACTTTAATTCCTCCACTACGGAATTATCTATAATAATCCATGCCCCCTTAGCTTCCAACATTTCCCATTGAGCCATAAAGCCATATACTTCATACTCAACCCAAACGCTTTTTCCTCCTGTTCTTCCGTATTTAATGGGATATTTAACTGTTTCTCCAGTTCTTTCATTGGCGCTTTTTCGGAAAGTAACTTTACATAAATGACCCTCAGGCTTATCCGCCTTAGCTGGGATTAAGTCTCCTCCATACCTTGGCTGAAATTCTAAAATCCAATCAGAATAATGAAGTAAAGCGTTGCCTCCGGAAGCATTAGTTAATTTAGGGTCAGTTTTTTCGTATTGATTGACGCTTACTTTGCTTCTGACTTGAGAAATCATAAAGCAAATATGCCCCTTGGTTGAAAGGCCTAGGGCCATTTTCTTTAAGAAGGTAGAGCTTAAGACAGAGCCTCCCGCTACCTTGTCTGGATCGTCAAATCCTTTTTCGAGGTCTTTCTTTGGAACCATAGCATCCATAGAATCAATAATAAAAAAATACCTACAATCAGTAGGATTGTTCATGATTAGCTCTCTCATTAACTGAAGGACGCTCTCAAAAATATTACTTTTATAAACAAACCATTTTTCTGAAGAAGTATCCACTCCTGATCGGTCTATCATTTCAGGAGAAAGTCTTCCTTCAGACTTAATGTAAACTACCATACCGTTTTTAACGGTTTGTTGGAAATTACGAGCAAAAGAAAGAGCGCATGAAGTTTTGCCTCCTTCTGACACTCCGGATGCCCGTATTATACCGGGGCGAATCCCGCCTGACATCTCATTATCTAAGAGTAAACTTCCGCTAGAAACAATGTAATGAGGTTCTTTTTCAAAATTAAAATGCTCGTCTTTATGATCGTTAAGATAGCTATGTATCTGATCAACAGGGGTGAATCCTTCAGTTATCTTCTTTTTTGCCGCCATTATTTAAAAAATCTTTTAAAGTTTTTGCTTTTTTGGTTAGGGTCTTATTTTCACCGTATCTGGTGTCAGACATATCATACTTCTTTAGGGGTTTTAAATCAAGACAAAATTTTGCATGCTCTACTTTTAAATACTCTAACCCTTTGGGGGAGAGATACCAAGCTAACGTATCGGATGGAAAAGCTATAGGGATGGCTTTCCAAAATACTTCCATTTCATAAATTTTTATTAATCTTTTGGTAAAGGCTAACTCCCGCGAACGTGCGAATTTATCCGCCCAAATCGACTTAGGATTTTTTAAAAATTTATTAATGATAAATTGATTAAGGGTCTCGTGATCAGCTTTAAGTTTTTGTTTTTTGCAGGCGGGAGAGCAATATTTTCTTTTCCCAGTGCTTTCAAAAGGTTTTTTGCACCAAGAACAAAAATTTTTCTTTTTTGCCGCCATCAAGACTTACCTTATGACGTATGGGGATGAATGTCAAGAAAGATCGTTCTCTACCATGCGCTGAACAAGATCACTGAAAGAATATTTTGGCTTCCATCCTAACTCTTCCCTTATGGGAGTGGAATCTCCATGAAGAATGGCTACTTCTGCAGGGCGGTAATATTTTTCATTAATTTCCACTAAAGTTTTAATGTCAGCTCCTCCCATATCTATCTCTTGATAAACAAATTTTTCTTCCACCCCTTCTCCAAACCAAGTTCCATTAAGCCCCGCATGACGAAAAGCCAACTCAACAAATTCTCTTACGGTATGAGTTTCATTACTGGATAAAATATATTCCTTGGGGGTGTCTTGAGTTAACATTTTCCATACCCCATCCATAAAATCTTCGGAGTCCGACCAATCCCGCTTGGCATCCACGTTACCAAGCTGAAGTGGCCGGAACTCCTTACCTTGGTTGATTGCTGACTTGATAGCAGCAACTCCCTTAGTAATTTTCCGAGTCACAAATTCTTCTCCGCGCCTTTTACCCTCATGGTTAAAGAGGATTCCATGGACCGCAAAGATATTGTAAGATTCCCGATAAACTTTTGTTAAAAAACGCGATGCCACTTTAGAAACGCCATACGGGCTCCGTGGTTTAGGTGGATGCGCTTTATCTTGGGGACTGTAGTCAACATCTCCCATCTCTTCTGAGCTTCCCGCACTATAAAATCGACACTTGGGCTGAAATCTTCTAATGGATTCTAGACATCTTAATGTTCCTAGGGCGTTAGTATCCATCACATGTTCAGGCATATCCCAGCTGCATCCTACAAAAGAATTAGCAGCAAAGTTTATAAAATAGTCAGGTTGAATTTCTTGCACTAAACGGTCTAAAGACCCTCCGTCTGTGAGGTCCGCGTACACAAGTTGAAATCTTTCATTATTTAGAAAAGACTCGCAATTAGAAAAGTTTATATTCGCAGACCTTCGCGTCATGCCATAAACGAGATGATCTGTATTCTCTAATAAATAGTCGATCATATTAGGGCCGTCTTGCCCTGTCACCCCCGTTACTAATACTCTTTTAGACATTTTCTTTATACCAATTATAAGTTAAATCTAATCCTTCTTCTAATGAATATTTATGACTCCATCCTAGTTTATTTATGCGTGAATTATCACCTACTCGCCTTAGAACACCGTCAGGTTTACCTGTTTGAAAGGTTATATCTCCTTGATAGTCAACGACTTGGGCAATTTTCTTAGCTAGGTCTTCTATTGACCATTCTTCACCCGTACCAACGTTCAAGTGGGTAGCTCCACTTTCGTAAACGTCATCCGCCGTAATGTTCTCAATAGCGAAAACAGAAGCTTCAGCTAAATCATCAACGTATTGAAATTCTCTTTTTGCTTTACCTGTTCCCCAAACTTCTACCGATGGGGCATTGTTTTGTTTAGCTTCATGGAATCTCCGAAGAAGCGCCGGTAAAACATGAGAATTTTCGGGGTGAAAGTTGTCGTTAGGCCCATATTGATTTGTGGGCATTAAAGAAAAGAAGTCGCATCCATATTGTCGATAATAACTTTGACACATCTTTATCCCGGCTATTTTCGCTACCGCGTAAGGCTCGTTAGTAGGCTCTAAAGGAGAGGTTAAAAGATACTCTTCTTTAATCGGCTGTTCTGCAAACTTAGGATAAATACATATGCTCCCCAGAAAAATTAATTTTTTAACTTTATGTTTAAAACAATTATGAACTATGTTATTCTGTATTTGTAAGTTTTGGTATATAAAATCAGCTGGGTAGGCATTGTTAGCGTGAATGCCTCCAACTTTCGCCGCTGCGTCAATGACGACATCAGGTTTATTGGCCTCAAAAAACAAATCAGTAGCCATTTGATCCATGAGGTCTAAGCGATCCCTGTCTACACAAAGAAGGGTAACATCCTCTTTTTCTAATCTCCTCTTGATGGCTGATCCAACTAGACCGTTATGTCCTGCTATGAATATTTTCATTATTCTTCTTTAAATATATTTGTTAAATGGCCTTCCAACCAATTTAAAACATCTCCGGTTGGCTCCCATCCCAATACCTCTTTCGCTTTTGAGTTATCAGCCAAAGTCTCCTTAGGCTCGATACGAGGAGGAAGATAATCACAAGGCAACTTAAATACATTTGCTATATCTTGAATTGAGCGATTATCTCCATTACCAATATTAAAAACATCTCCCGTGAATTTGTTATTAGATTCTGAAGCTAATATATTTGCATTTATTACGTCATCCACGTAAGTAAAATCTCTGCGTTGTTGACCATCCCCAAAAATTTCTAAGTTCTTTCCGGCTAAAGCCCGTTGTATGAATTTGCCGATTACTAAACAATATGCTCCCTCTGTAGGCGCTCCCGGCCCATAAACATTAAAATACCTCAAGCAGACTGTATCTAGATTATGGATACGAGAATAAAGCTGGCAATACTGCTCGCCTATTAGTTTTTGTAATCCGTATGGACTAAGAGGATTAGGCTGAAGAGTCTCAGGAGTTGGGAAAACTTCAGTGTTCCCATAAAGAGAAGAGGATGAAGTGAAAACAAATCTCCGGACTTTGGCTTGATTAGAGTATTCGAGCATGTTTAACGTTCCTTCTACGTTAGCGGCGTTAAACTTTACAGGATTATCTATAGAAGGTTGAACCCGAGCCCTAGCCGCAAGATGAAAAACAGTATCAACTCCATCAAAGGCTTCTTTTATTTTTAAATGAACTGTGCTTTTCTTATCTATGCCGCAAATACTAGTTTTTATTATTTGTAAGTTATCGAACCCTAGGTAATCTTCAAGAGACTCTAATGAACTAGATTCAAAATTATCTATTACTGTTACATGATCTCCTCTGTCTAGTAGCTTTTTTGTTAGGTGGGAGCCTATAAACCCTGTTCCGCCTGTTACTATATATTTCATATTATACCCAATCTAAATTTATATTTTTAAGATTTAAATCCGCAATTCTTTTTTTAAGTTGTTCTTCTTTTTCTTTTAACTCTGGAATTTTTTTTGCATGGACCTCAACGAAAACACTTTTTATGTTATAGATGAGTTCCGTGTCGATAAGCTTATTAACTATTTCGTACTCAACTCCTTCCACATCAATTTTAAGAATTTCAATAGGGCTATCTAATTTTTTTATAAATTGACATAAATCAACAGCCTCAACCTCAATAAATTTTTCTTTTAATACATTGCCTTTGAAATCTAATAAAGACGAGCCAGTTGACCATTCGACTTCGTCTTTGTGCGAGTTTTCATGAAAAAACAATTTAACTTTATCTTCTCTATCTAGAACCGCTTTATTAAAACAAGTTACATTAGATAAAATTTTAAATTTAGCCTCTAAAAGCTTGAAAGCAAATGGGTTAGGCTCAAAGCAATATACATGATCGCAAGACTTTAAAAGCTCCTGCGTGACTACGCCTATATTGGCACCACAATCTATACCTATCTTTTTCATATTATCAACTCCATCCAAACCAACCTTTATAACTTGTTTTGCCCAAGTTTTTATTATTTTCTCTTTTCCATGGCCTCCATGGTTCAAAAACTCCTACTTTAGAAGCGCCGCTTAAAGCAGCTGCCCACCAAGCAAAAGTACTATACCCAAAAAGAATTTTGTCATGATGCATTATTCTTTGAAAGTCTCTATCTAAACCTTGATTCCAAAGGTTTATTTTATAAGTACTTGAAAATTTTTCTATTAATTCATTAACGTAATCAGCGGCTTTTTTAGCCATTTCTTCACTATCGTCCACTAGAGTTGTGTGGTACTCAAAATTTAAAAGATCTTCAGGTGTCACTTTTCCATTTGCGTTAATCGCCTTTACCGGTAAGTCAGAAACAATATTTAATTTATTAAAATTCAATTTAGATAAACCGTTTTGATACCTTTCAAATGTTAGAAGAGCCTCTGGGGTATATGTTGCGTTAAAAAACAAACGGTCTCCTAATCTTAAATGAAGAATGGCATCCTCTTCGTTTTTTTCGTCGGGAATAAGAAACCAAGATCTTATTTTTTCTAAATCGTTTTCATACAAAGTATAATCTTCAAAATATCCATCTAAGACATAATTTTTATTTTCGGGATTTTGTAAAATGTTTTTGGCGTCCTGCTCGGTTGAAATATGGCTAATAGGAAGATTGTTTGTAAAAATTTCTCCCATCGTTTGAAAATTGGTAATGACATTAATGGAGCTATCAGCCTCATTAGTTAATAAATCTAAAGAGTTAATCCCAAAATATTCCCCGTTAGGGGGCAATATATAAATTTCAGCATTAATTTTCTCAGCAAGTAGTTTCCCGTAAACGAATTGAAACAGGTTGTTACCAAAACCTACAGTAAAATCTATTCGTACTATTGGTGAATTATTCATTTAGTTACTTGATTAACCCATTCGCCTTGATGGTTTACTAGTTTTTCTTTTTCGTTTCTATGTGGAAAATTTGTTATAGGTTTGGTTTTATCGTATTCGTAGAAAGGCAAGCATATACTCGGAAACAAATTTATTTTAATGTTATTTTTTTGAATAAACTTTTTTAAAGCCTCTTCCGGGCACGGGAAATCGTTATCAGTACGTAAATCGTCTTCTCCCTCTAGGTATTTAAAAGAACTATATTTTTCAAATGTCTCAGGACAGGAAAAAGAAAAAAACCACGGATCTTCGTGGCCACTAGGGTAAATAGTGCTGTAAATATTATTTTTTTCTATTTCAACTTTATTTAAATCTATACGTACGGGAAACATAGAATTATCGGGTCTAATTCTTACGATAACATCATAATCGTCAAAGCTTGAAGCTAAGTTGTAAGCAGCCCTTATATTATCCATCTGATTCTGCATCCTTTTTCTGAAGTAGCCTAATGTACCAAAATCTTCTGCATCAAGATTCTCTTGGCTGTTTATTTCTAAACCTTTAAGGTAAGGCCCGTAAAGAGGCAAGATATCTTTTTTAATTTGTTCCGGGGTATCAGTACTGGTTATATTGTACTTTTGAGTTATGTTAGGCCCTGTCGTATGAATAGTATTTTTGGTGCAGGCATATATAAAAACATCCGCGTTATTTGGTTTTATAAAATGTTCAATATGATTTAGAACATTTATTTTATAGTCCCTTAGTTGCCCCCCTATCGTTACCGCGATTTTCATAATGTTTCTACAACAGGAAAATATCTTACATACTTTACTGGGCCTTCTATAATGTTTTCAGTTTTATTTTTTATTTCGTCGAAAAAGTTCCAAGCTAAAGGGATTACTATTATATTTTCTGCATTTTCTTCTTTTAATACAGTTGGTTCTTTTACTGGAGTTTGAGATCCGGGAGAATACGTATTCCATTTAAGGGGATTATCGTCAACTATATAGTCTAAAGATAACTGCGAAAAATTTAATAAAGTGTTGCCTTTGGCTGCTGCTCCGTACCCTACAAGCTTTTTGCCTTGGTTTTTGTATTTCCCTAAAAGATCCTTAAGTTGAGAGGTTATCTCTAGACATCTATCTGCATATTTTAAATATGTTTCGGTGGAGTAAAGGCCTTGATCCTCTTCCCTTTTCATCTCTTCTAAGGCTAATTCTTCATCGCATTTCCCCTTTTTTATAACAAAAACATAACTGTTTCCGTGGATAGGCGTTTTACGAACTTCTACTAATGAAAAACCTTCTCGATTAAGGCATTCTTTCATCGAGCGAGAATTAAAAAAAGAAAGATGTTCGTGATAAATCGTATCAAACTCATTGTTGGATATCATATCGGCCTGAGAAGTCTGTATCAATAAGGTAGACTTTTCGTTCATTACAAGCGAGCAGGCTTTTAAGAAAGAGGAGATATCGTCAGTGTGCGCAAAAACATTTTGAGCTGTAATTAAATTAAAATGTTTAGTTTTAGATAAAAGGTCAGAAGCGATAGACTCGTTCCAAAAGTCACAAACTATATGATGATTTTGGCTACTGATTGAGTAGAGGTTCTCGGCTGGATCTACTCCGTAAGTTTTCCATCCCATTTCCTTAAATTTATCAAGCTGGGTTCCGTCATTGCATGCAATATCTAAAACAGAACGGTCTGTATCGCTACAAAATTCATTACAGTCATAAGCAAAATTATGAAAATAGTTGTGAAGGGACTGACTTGTCCCACTTACATAAAGATAATTCTTAAAGAGTAGATCGGGATTTACTTTAACACTTAACTGTAGATGATAGCACTTGTCGCATAGGTTAAGCTTTAATGGAAAATAAGGAAGTTCTTCATCTTTGTCTTTCGTAAAGCTATTCGCCAAGGGCTGGTCATTAAGGTCTAGCACCAAACGAAGGTCATCTGAACCGCACGCTCTGCATTTAGTTATCTCAGTATAATTTTGCATCAGCTCTATGGGTTAAATTAATAGAAGGAAATTCGTGCGAAATAGATTTTGCGATTGACTCCGCATCGTCTTCAAACTCAAAACTAAATTCATTTTTAAACTTAGAGCAGTCTATAGAGAAATCATAATATTTAGATTTAAGCTTGGGGTTGGCTTTTTCTGTTTCTTCATTATCATTGTCTATATATTCACAAGTTACATTAAGAGCTTTAGCTACGCTAGACGCGATTTCTCCCGCGGTAGAATTAAACGAAGCAAGATTATAGATTCCTCGATTTGAATAATTTCCGTTTTCCGTTATGGAGGAAATCGCTCTACATAAATCAGAAATCGACAGGATCGGCCTATTGGTATCTGCATTAAAACATTTTACTTTTTTCTCGTTGAGGGCACTAGAGGTCATGGCATTTATCATGATATCTTTTCTGAAATTAGGAGAAGGCCCATTCACCGTACCAAACCTCAAACCAAAAAATGTTTTATCCGACAGTTTGGAATAAGCATCGATTTGCTGCTTGCTTAAATCGTAGTAATTATAAGGAACAAACTCGTCACAAGTTTCGTCAACATAATCCGCAGATATGTTTCCGTATACGCTAGATGAACTTGCGTAAATAAAAGACTGATCTTTATTTATAAGGGATAGTAAATCTATAAAATTAGAAACGTTATTTTTAAATACAGGTAGTAAATTACCTTGACACATTTGAACGCTAGAATGAGCGGCTAATAGAATAATTGTTTGATACTTGTTTAAGAATTCTTTAGTTAGGGACTTATAATCAATGTTTAAATTATTAGGGTTAGAAAAGTTTCCAAACCATTCTAAATCGACAGTATCTACGCTATGCGAAGAATCTTCAAAATATTTGTAAAGTCTACTACCTATATAACCGCACCCGCCTATTATTAAAATTTTCATATAAGAGTTTTAAATTTGTTGTATAACTTGTTTGGAGTAAGATGATTTATAGCTAATTCATGACCCTTCTGAGATATAGATTTTTGATTTTCTAGTCCTTCATTTAATTTTTCATGAAAGTCGGAAAGATCATTTTTAAAACGTATGCAATTAACACCGTCTTGAAAGTAATCATAATGGCCTTGGGGGATATCATTGGAAAAGAGAACAGTTTTGCATAATGTAACTTCAGAAACCCTTCCATTAACGTCCCAAGCGGGGCCAGTTATAGCGATCCACATTTTACTTTGGTTTATTTGTCTAGCATAATCTGAGATATTGGCCCGGTAAGATTGAGAGGTTTCGTCAGACGCGCTCCAAAAAATTTTAAGATCATCTCTTTTTTTCAATTCGTCACGACAACGAACTCTCAAGTTTTTAAGCTCCTCATCAACCCCGCTTTTATTTTCGTGAAGAGCTCCGCTAAATCCTATGTCGTACTGTTTCTCTAAATCGAGAGGTTTAAAAATATTTGGGTCAGAGCCGTATTCGAGAACATGAGTCGTGATCCCTGAATCTTTTTCTATTTCCTTGTTGAGTGGAGTAGTAGTAAAAATTACTTCTATTCCATGAGACTTACAAAATCTTATCTTCTCTTCGTATTTATTCTTTACTTTATGGATATATGCTATTTTTTTAGCGGTACTGTTCCTTATAGAAGGCACGTCGGGGAAAACCTTAAACGAATCAAAAAGTTCGAAAAACCCTAACCCCAAAAATATGCAATCATGTGAAGAAGCCTCTGCCCAATCGTCTGTAGGGGTTGACAGGACTAAAGCGTCTTCATTGAGGCATAGCTCTTTTACAAAATTTGTATAGTAAGTAAATTTTGTTTCGTTAATTCGTGGCTCTATAACGTAAAACTTCATTTTCTATGTAATTGTAACTTTTATAAAATCACTTTCTGGATTTTCACTGAGGACAAAAGCATATCCATAGCCTCCGGCTCCCATGAGCTTGGCGCCAAAATGATTATTGTTTAATCCTTTCAGAATGCCAGAGGCGTAATCACTTTCATATCCCGGTATCATTCGTTTTTGAGCTTCGTGAGTTTGGCTTACGAAACTGCCTAAGGATATTATATCTTTATTTTGCAGTGATTTCCATACTTTACCCCCTAATTCAGACAAAGAGGAAACATTTTTACTGCTAAAGTCCTCTCTTCCGTCGAAAACATCGTAACCCAACGGCCTAGGCTTGGTCTGTTTTAAGTATGCATATTTGTTGAGCCATGTTCTTATTTCTAGAGGGGTCTCCTCTACTAAATTAGGGAAGTATTGATTTTTAAAATGAAGGCGGTTTATACCCGGAAGGCAAATCCCTAATTGGTCTACTACTCCAGAAATATATTCTCTATCTGGAGGATTTTCTACTGCGAATACTATCTTTGCGACATCCATTGGTGCTAAATGAGTCGGTAAACAAGGCCCAAAAATTTTATTAATAACTTTTGTGGTGGAAGATGACAGGCCGGACCTTTCCTCTGCGTTTATTGGGTTTATATTAGCTAGTATAACGCTGCCTGAACAGACAGAGTTTAAAAGCTTCTGATCAAAAAAACCTACTATATCTAACCTTTGAGGGATAAGATTTATTTTTTCTTTTATAGAAGAGCTTGAATTTTCTCGAAGCCCGGCTAAGGGTTCTCTTTTTAAGACTATATACTCTACTCCTTTCGACTCGCACGCTTTTTTCTTTTCTTCTGTGTGTCCGTCTTCGTTTATAATAAAAATATCATATCCATCTAAAAAAGAAGCAAAGTTTAATAAAGTACAGTCTTTAGGGGTAAAAACCGTAGATACTGACTTAAGAGACGAAAGTATATAAGCTCTTTCTTCTTGAGTATATATGGGGCGTTTTCCTTTGTTTATTAAAGAGCTCTCGTCCGACCCAACTACTACGCTGAGATTCCCGTAAGAAGAAGCGCGTTCCAAAAATCTTACATGTCCGCTATGAAATAAATCAAAAAAGCCTGCTACTAATACTTTCTTCATTTAGAAACGTCTTTTATATTCGGAGCAATATCTTGCAAAGACCTGTATTTCCCAAGGTTATGATAGCCTTCTTCGACGGCTTTAAAATCATAAATCTCCTCTTGTATGAAATGGGCAAAAAGACTGATAATTTCGTTGTCTCCCCATCGGTATTTGTAAATCCCACCTGAATCGTTAATTTCTTTTATCCATAGTTTCCATAAATCCATTTTAAACATTTCTGTTTTAAGAACATAGGTATCGCACCAATCCAAAAAATGAAAATTATACTCTGCCTTGGGATCCTGAGTTAAATTAAATAATTTTTTATTCTTGGGTTTGATATTATGTTTTGATAAAAAGTCTAAAGTTAGTTTGCACAAACCTATTCGGCAATCTAAATGTCCTTGATGTGGACTCCCGTCTTTTAGTCTTTGTCCAGATTTAAAGCTTCCAAGAAGTTCTGTCCTTTTGCTCATTACCTCAAAAGGGTTATATGGTAGTTCTGCGTCATAACCAGCTTCATCATCATGAACCATTATATAGTCATGGGTATGTAGTTTGGTGTCAGGATAGTTAAACATATTGCTAACAAAATGGCACATATGTAAGTATCCCATACGCTGCGAAGAAAAACTACTACGTACATACCATAGATCATCTCTATTAAAAAATAAATCTTCCTTCTTTATATGGTCAGGCGTTTTATATTGTATAGGTATAAGTTCAATAGAAGGGCTTATATGCTCCTGAGTATTTTTAATTAGTTCTGGGTGAGAATATATGTCATCAAAATAATGCACATATACTGGATAATTATACCTATGATTAAAGTTATCTTGTAGGGATTTTAGAGAATGCCCAATGCATTGAGCGCGAGAAGAAATATAAGAAATACAGGCGTTTAATTTTTTCATAAATGTTTTTCGTATTGTTCCGCGACATAAGAAATATCTAAATCCGGCCTATCAAAAAGCGTAGACTTTTCTAATACCTCTATTATTCCTTCTACAATTATTTTAGTATCTACTTTGGGAGGGTTATACAAAGGAACCTTGTCTCCTATGCGGTAATCTTCTTCCAACTGTATAACGACACCTTCATTTTTTACCAGTTCTTTAGTGCCGCCATTATGAGAACATAATACGGGAGTTCCGCATGAAAGAGCCTCGACTACCGTATTTGGGCACCAGTCAAGCCAAGCCAAATGAATCATGGCGTCAGCCATTGCATAAATAGAAGCTGTATCGTCAGGTTTTAGTAGGCGAGTAAGTAAAACATTTTCCGGAATAGAAGACTTATTCTTTATATAGTCAAGTCCCCCTAAAGCTATAAGAAGCACGTCTTTTAGTCTTGGGTCCTTAAATGCTTCAATAGTTTCTTCTAGCCTTTTATGTCGACGCCAAGAAGCAGAGGCTACGCATATCTTTTCGTACTTGGAAAAAATAGGGTTCTCGTACTTTATAGGTTTTACGTTAGATAAAAAATCTTGTTGGTCTATACCGTTAGCAATAATTGTAAAAGGTTTGTTTTTATGAAAGGCGTGATATACATCTTTTGAAAACTCAGACTGATAAACAATATGGTCAGACTCGTCAAAGCTATTAAATATACCCGCGTTCATTTGATCGTTATTTGGATTTTCTGAGTCTAGATAAAGGCCATCCAGCCTTAATATATTAATTTCAGAAGCGTCTATCCTTTTACCCTGTATAATAGAAATATTTTTTTGTGGAGCTTCTCCGGATATATAGGGATCAACAAATCTATGACCATTTCTTTCAAACTGCTTTTTAAGTCGCCCTCCAAAAATACCGGGGCCGCCTGTGGGGCTGCAATTATTTATATAAAAACTAAAACTCATGCTATAAATCCTCTACTCCTAATAAACCTCTCCAAGTTTAATTGATATTGATGCTCTTCTCCTCCTATTTCTTGGTACCCGCGATATAAATAACACGGCTTTTCAAGATAGAAGGTTCTTAAGTTATGTTGGTGCGCTTTATGAATAATAGGAAGCATGAAGGTTTGGTCTTCGCACCTTTTCATCCAGTTCCCTTCTTCATCTTTAAAATTGTCTTGATTGATTTCTTTGTATAAAGACAGGGGAAAGGTTCTAAAGTGGCTACTAACCCATGGGTGGGAATAAACATCAACGCTATCATCTAAGTGATTTGAACATAGATTGATTCCATAAGGTTCCCAAATATTACTTGTCCATACTACCCCTGATCCGGCTTTATAAATACTGTTTATCCATTCCAAAGTCTTTTTTTCACAAAGTTGGTCATCGGCGTCTATTATACCTATTATAGTATTTTCTTCGTATAAGGAATCTAAAACTCGAACGGTATTACCAACTGCGTACAATCTTTCGCCGTTGTTGGGCCAGACTTTTACAGTTCCCAGAGGAAATGGTTTATTAAGAAACGGAACTGCTCCTTGAGGATGTTGAGAGAGCAGTGAACAAGCCTCTATCACCTCGCTCGAGGTTTTATCTATAGCTAAATGAAGACGGAAGTTTTCGTAACTTTGAAGAATGACACTAGATATTAATCTTTTAAGATTATATAAGCAGTCTCCATGAATACGAGCAATTAACTCAAATTTGAAATCTTTTGATGTAATACTTGGGGCCTTTCTGTTAAATAATTCTCTATTTCATCTAAAGACAAACTCCACCATTCTTCTTTAGTGTGTTGAGAATTATCGTTTGTTATAACTTCAAGGCCCATGAGCTTAGCTTCTATCGTTACTCGGGGGCATGTATCTTCAATAATAGGTAGAAATATCAACCCTTTATAACGACCCAATGTCTCTAGCATTTCGCCATGAGTCTTCGTGGAAATTAAATCATAATCTAACTCCATTTGAAGAGCGTAGCTTACAGCTTCCGAAACGCCTTTAGCTTGAGAGTGCCAACCGGGATGGCCTTGTATAATCGCGTATTTGCCATTCTTTTCCACTTCTCTCATTTGCCTCATTTTATCAAAAGATTCGGAGGTGAAACAAGAGGATAATACTAGAGATTTTTCCTCAGAAACAGGGAAATATTTTTTATGAATCTGCCTTTGACCTTCGGACATATAGAAAACTGCCGAAGAGTTGTTATGAATCAAAGTATATATATTTTTTAGAGAAAGCGTCTCTGGATTCTCTAAACAATCGCATTCTTTTTTACCTAAAATTTTATGGGGGGTAGGCCCTCTGTATTTACAGTAGCCATAATCAAAATCTATTTTTACAGTTCTCTTTCTCTGAAGAATAGTAATTAAGGTTTCGTAAGATTCCTTATTTAAATTTAAAGTATTCCCTATAATCCATACTCGAGGATGTTTAAATTGAAGATGAATTTTGTTTAAATCTGCAGTTGAAATCAACTCGCACTCTTCCTTGAACGGCTCAATAATAGCATTTAGAGTTAAAGAGGTTCCCCCTAAATTTACTACTGAATCGTCAATAAAAGTATATTTTATCATCCAAGGTCAAAATTCTTTTTTACGGCATCGCTTTTTTTACTAGGGTCGTGAGGGTGCTTTGCTCCTTTGCGGGACTTAGAGTAATCTTCAAAGTATTTCTTCTTAACAGGATCTTCTCCCATTTTTTCTTCCCTTTTAGCTGAAGCTTCGGCTGACTGATCCCATAAATCTCCAATAGTGGAAGCTTTTGTCTTTTCGCGAAAATCTTTTTCCGAAAAGGGGTCTATGTTAGTATCTATAGAAGCGTTGGGTATCGTATAAACACGTTGATATTGAACGCCATCTATCTCATAAACATGTTCTTCGTGGATACTCTGAAGGACAGTAACTTGTTCTCCAGTATCAGGGTTTTCATAAATATATTCAGGCATTCATCACCTCTATTATCTTATCAACCGTTTTTGAATAAGTGAAAGTTTCTTGTAGTTTTATCCCTTCCTCATTAACGGGAGAAGATTTATATCTCTCCACAGCGGCTTCGCAACCGGCGATAAATTCGTCTTCATCAAAAGTATAGATCTGACCTTGGTTGAAAGGACCCCCTTTATTGAAAAAGATTCCATCTTCTGCATCAGTTTTCCCGTTAGGCTCTACCAACACTGCATTGCTTTCGTTGGCCCAATCTCTGTAGGAGCTAGCGTTGAGAATGACTCCATGTTTACCCAAGGCAATAGATTGAAATTCCGGAAGACCCCATCCTTCCCCTCCAGACATTCCGATAACAATATTTCCAGAATTGAGAAAATCATTGTAAAGAATATTTTTTTGCATATTCCCTAAAAAGTTAACATTAAAAAGAGCATCCGAATAATTTTTTCCATCTAGTATTTGAGATATACGCGCATTAAAATCCTCCTCCTTCATAAAAGGGTTTGTTATAGCGCACTGAAGAACATAATCTTTATTATTTCCATACTTTTTGAGCCAAGCTTTGATGACTTTGTCATGATGCTTTCTCTTCTCAAGTTTGCCGCAAAGATTAAAAATAATTTTATCGGGGATATATTGCTGATCTTTTATCTTAAAATTATGCTTATCGAATCCAAGCGGAATAAAGTGACAGTTTTCTATACCAACTGCTTTAAATATGTCTTGCGCGTGGCTACTGCTTACTATTACTTTTTGCTGATTGTTTGCAATATTGACTTCGATACTTGTTGGGTGATCTAATTCATAAAAAGTAAAGAGGGTTTGTTCCTTAGAGTAAGAAGATAGGCTGTCTTGATTGAGATGCCAAAGTTTAAAGATAGGGGTATCTCGACTATACTCCTCAAAAGATTTCTTTATCCCAGATTGAATCCACGAAGTAAAATCTTCTGAAGTCTGCTGACTGCTTAAGTCTACCTGCCCGATTGTAAATAAAGAAGGTTGCACCCCCCTCTCGTAAAATTCACGAAGGAGGGCGGTGCTAACCTGACCAAAACTTACCCCGTTAAGAGGTAGATGAAGCGCAAAATTCATTAAAATAATGCGCCGTCGTCTTGAGAATCGGTGGCAGCGGCTGTTTCAGGACGCTTTTCCCTTTCCTCTTTAGGTTCACTTAAGTAAATGCGAAGGTCCGGAGCGTTTTCATTCTTCACGGTACCGTCTTCATTATACTTGGATTTATTTTTGAACACGACAAGCTGCACTTTGCCACTTGCGTCTTTTAGTTCAATATGTCCAGTCATGTATTGAGAGCCGTTATTGCTCTTCTTTGCCCAAAGAGCGCCAAGTTCGCGCTCTTGCCAGTCGTTTTTCTTTTGTTCGTTCGACATAAGAGTCTTTAAATTATATCTTTCGGATGAAATGTCAACATTTTTTTTTCAAATATTATCAAGTAATTTTTCACTCTTTATTTTTTTTCTCAATATCTCTATGCCTTTATTATGTAAATTTATAGCAGTTTGAGTGCTTATATTAAGTTTTTTTGCGATAACACACCAAGAGGGCTTTTTTTCAGAGGTAGAATATCTTAAAGAGAAAATCTTTTTTATACGGTCATCTTTGAGTTGATTTAGGATATTGTCAGCAAATTCGAATAAATTTTCGCAAGTATTAAATATTTGTTTTTCTGTTAAGCAGTCTAATATTTCGTCCTCTGTTGTTACCAGCCTATCTTTTGATTTTTTATTAAGCGTATTCAAACAGAAGTATTTAACTTGATTAGCTAACCAAGTGGAAAATTTAACATTCTTGTCTTCTTTGAAGTTTTTTGCCGAATTCCAAATAATTAAATTTTTATCTGAAGAAGCCTCGTCTATATTTATATTATTAGCGAAAAAACTTTTAGAGTACTTTTTTATTATCTTAAAATAAAGGCCGCTATGCCTTTCTGAAAGTTGAAGCAGACTTTCTTCGCAATTTTTATTTTTTATCCTTTTGACTAAATGATAATCAGTCAAAAAAGACCATTCGCCTTTTTCCATAACTCTATTTTTTCCCCAAATTCCTTAAAAGAACACGCGCTATCTTTTTGAAGGTCAATAACATAGCGATGATGCCTCTTAAACAAACGTGGTAAAATTATAGCGTATTCAATCAAATCTTCTAAATCTTTTTCTAAAAAAATGTTAACGTCTGAAAAGGCAGGTTCTTCTTCGTCTTCAGAAATGACGTAAATCTGAATTAAATAAGCAAAACCCGGAGAAGACTGTGGCCAAAAAACCTCGGAGATAAATTGACTAATTTTTATCTCATAAAAAAAATATTCATGAATGTTCTTAAAATTAAAATTTTTAAACTCTTGAAGATCAGTGTTTAAATTAGGTACAGCGCCTACTCCACAATAAGCCAATACGGGTTGGCAAGTTTGTTCTTCAAGGGAGCTGTCTTGGAACATAAGTTTTTTTTAACCAGTTGAGAAGTTTTCTACAATGAAAAATTTTTAAATTATTATCCGTAACAGTGGGCCAATTCAACACAAAATCTGCCTCTTTTTTTAATTTTGGGTTGTTCTCCTCCTCTTCTTTATTGGCGGGTTGGATAAAAACTCTTTCGTCCCCTATCTCTTCATAACGCGAAACATGAATAAGAATTCCATTAATTTCATTTTTTATCCAGAAAGTTTCGTCTTTTTCATATTCATTAAACCTAACATCAGTAATAATATTTATTTTTTCATGATTTAAATCTTTATTTAATTTTTCTACCCAATGCCTCCCATTAGACAAATTCCTTTTAATTTTACCATGAGCTACTAGAAATGGACGAATTATATCTTTTTCTTCCCGAGAGCAATTAACAGAATCAATTCCGTACAATTCTTTAGAAGACGCCACTAATTCTTTTTTTAAATTGTTGGCAATAGATAATTGCTGAGCAGGAATATGTAATCTATTAAAAAATAAAGTTAAAATATCAGCAATAGTATTCTTACCGCATCCTGCTACTCCTGCTAAACCTATATTCTTATATTTAAAATTCATTTTAATTTGTTTTAATATATTTTAATTTAAAAAATAATAAACTTTTCCCTAGAAAGTCGAAGTGAAACGGAGACTTTCCCCGTGTTTGGCGGTTTTTCCAAAACACCGGCAATCTTTACTTTTCCCTGAGATTACTCCCCAGCTAGTCTTTATGGGGTGCATGGTAGGACCACACCCACTCTATTTGACATCACCACCTACTCTCCTAACTTAAGCGCCCTTGTAACGCTAGTTAGTTTCTCCAGTTGCAAGTCTCCGACAGCAGAGCTGGACATTAGATTGCGGGGCCATCCACCTTTTAGCGTCGTAGGATGGCAATACGAACAGCAACGTTTTAACTCTCTCGGGGACGATTGTCAACTTTTTTTAAGTAAGATTTTTGAAAAAAATAAGCAACAACCTCCTTTCGGGAAAAAATCCGTTTTTTCTTGACCCGCGTCCCCTTTTGGCAATACTGAACTCATGCGCCTTTCTTGGGAACAGTACGCTTTAAATATCGCTTGTACAGTAGCTGAAAGAAGCGAAGATGTTTATCAAAAAGTAGGAGCCTGTGCACTGAACGAAAAGAACATGGTTATCGCAGTCGGCTACAATGGGTTAGCCTCCGGCAAGAACGCCTCTCATAGATTCTTTCAAAATCGGAATCATCGTCGCCCCTTTATGATTCATGCTGAAGTTAACTGTTTAAGCCTTGTAAAGCGAGGAGAAGTTAAAATGCTTGCCGTTACGCTTTTGCCGTGTTCTTATTGCGCCACAATGATAGCTGCTTACGGAGTTGAAAAAGTAATTTTTAAGGAAATCTACAAAAGGGACAAAAGTGGTTTGGAAATTTTTAAGTTTTACGATATAGAATGTATTCAGTATGGAGATTAAATATTCTAAGTTGATCGATACGGCCCAAGTTCCATTTCGGGCAAACGAATCAGATGCAGGATACGATTTATTTTCCACGGAATATGTGACTATCGAGCCTTTTCAAAGAAAATTGGTTGCAACGGGCATTTCCGTAGAGATTCCTCCCGGCTTTTATGGGAGAATAGCGCCCCGAAGCGGTTTAGCGTGTAAGAAAGGTATAGACGTAATGGCTGGAGTTATAGATTCCGGTTATCGTGGAGAAGTAAAAGTTTTATTGATAAGTTTTAACTTTGAAGGCTATAATCTAAAACCTAACGCTTATGAAGCTATGTTTGGTTCATCTAATAAAATAGACATTAAACCGGGAGACAGAATAGCTCAATTAATTATTGAAAAATGCTATGATGTTGATTGGCAACAAATGAAAACATTAAAAAATTCGGAAAGAGGCGAGGGCGGCTTCGGCAGCTCGGGAGAATAATTATGGGTAATCCAAACGAGGATATTATTTCTTATAATTCTAAAATGGTAGGCTCTGAAGTCCACGTAATAAAAAATGGTGGATGGAGGGGGAAAGTAGAGAAGGTAGTAGATGAGGAATTCTTTGAAATATCCAAATTCGAAAACCCCCTCGAAGTAGAGATAGTGTCGATGTATGATATACGCTCTCTATCATACGATAACATCTGACCCACCTGTCTCAGTTTCCCTTTTCTAAAATTGCGTTTTTACTAAGGAAAAAGCATATGTCCCACTTTGGCACACTAGCTGCTAAAAAGAAGTCATGTATTCACCAACATTGTTTGGCAGGGGCTTGCTTGATGTAGCAACGCCGTTATTCGAAGAGATAGATCGATCCTTTTCACGTTACGATCATCCAGCCTTCGTTGAGGAAGAGGGAAATTATGTTTTTGAGGTAGAAATGCCCGGCTTCACGAAAGACGACGTAAAAGTAGATGTGGATGCGGCAGGGCACCTCAACCTACAAGGAACTACAACGAGACGAGGAAAAGAGGTTAAGTTTGGACAAACTTACCATATTCCCGATAAAGCCGATCCGTCTACTGCGGATGCATCCTTGAAAAATGGGATATTTAGGCTAATATTCAAAAAGAAAAACAAACACAAACCCAAAGAAATCAAAATTAAATAAAGGGTTTTAAAGAACCGGGCCTCGGCCCGGTTTTTTTATGTGTAATTATTTAATATGCCTCTTCCTTCACCAAAAAAGGGCCAAGAAAAAAAGGATTTTATTAGTTCCTGCATGGCAAGCCCAGTCATGAATCAAGAGTACAAAGACCCACGACAACGTCTTGCTGTTTGTCACTCACAATACGGAAGGTCTTCCAAGGCAGCAACTTGGAGCGAAATTGAATTTGACAATTACTTGCTTTTAAAATAGAATTTTTTAAATGACTGATGACGTCATCTTAACTCAAGCTGCTCATGACCAGTTAGTTGGTCTTGTAGAACAATTAATTGAAATATCTATCTGGCAAGACGCAGAAGCTAAAGCAAAAGATCCTATAAAAAACACCGGGGAAAGCTTCATGACAAACAAATTAAAACTTATCCTAAATACCTTAAAAAATGAATCTTGACCAAGTTTTAAAAAAATTAATGGCGGAAAAGAAGGATCTGACAAAGTCCTTGGAATTATGCTGCGATAGTATTGGGTTTTGGGAAGAGAGAGCTGATAAAATTTTTAAAAGAATGGACGAATTTGAAGAAGAGGCTCTTTTTTCTTCTGGAGAATCTCACGATAAAAAATTCAAAAAATTACAAAGAGAATCGGGAAAAATTATGAAAAGAATTGATTTCGAAAACAATCAATTAGACTCGCTCGAAAGCCAAATTTTAGATTTAGAAGAGAAGATAATTACAACACTCGCTCGGTATGCCAAAAAACAAAAAAAGTAAAAAGTATTACCTGATTGAGTCAGAAAAGAGGAAGTGGTCATACGGGGCCTTTCCCCATTCTGAAGAAGGATTGAAAGAAGCTAAAAGGTATTTATCGGCTCTTCAAAAAAAAACGGACGAGAAGTTAGGGATAGTGGAAAAATGACTTGACTCCTCACCCCGATTAAACTAAAGTAACTCACACACCCACTTGGGGTGTATTTTTTTCTACAGATGGAAATAAAAGTAAAAAAAAGAAACGGTAAGCTAGAAGAATTTGATGTCGAAAAGATAAACAAGTGCGTTTATCGAGCTTGCGCAGGTATTGACGGCAATAACGTATCGGCTAGCGAAGTAATACTCGACGCCCAACTTCAGCTTTACGATAAGATAACGACAAAAGAAATTGATGAAGCTTTAATTTTGTCAGCTCGCGCTAAAATAGAAAAAGAACCAAATTACAGTAATGTAGCCGCAGCTTTAGCAGTAAACGCGCTTTATAAAGAAGTTTTTAGGGAAAGCGTAGACTCAGATACTTTTGACCTTCAATACAAAAAATCGTTTGTTCAAGGAGTTAAGAAATTAGTAAAAAATGAAATCTTAAGCCCTAAACTTTTAGATTATGACCTTAAAAAGCTTTCTGAAGCTATCGACCCCGAAAGAGACAAAAAATTTAAATATTTAGGATTACAAATTTTAATAGACAGATACTTTATTCGTATTAATAATAAAATTATTGAGTCTCCACAGGCTTTCTGGATGAGGATCGCTATGGGGCTAGCTTTAAATGAAGACAATAAAGAAGAAAGAGCCATTGAGTTCTATAACCTTTTTAGCAATCTCCTGTACACTCCTTCCACACCTACCCTATTTAATAGCGGCACTACTCACTCTCAATTAAGTTCATGTTACTTAAATACATTTGATGACAGCATCGACGGAATCTTCGAAGGAGTCTGGCAAGAAGCCCGCAAAAGTAAGCATGCCGGAGGTCTTGGCTTTGATGTTACTAATTTTCGTGCTTCTGGGGCTTTTATCAAAGGCACAAACGGGATTTCTGGAGGTCTTGTGCCATGGCTCAAAATCCTCAATGACACACTCGTCGCAGTAAACCAAGGCGGCAAAAGACCCGGCGCGGGATGCGCTTACCTTGAACCTTGGCATCTTGATTTTGAAGACTTTTTAAATCTCCGGCGAAATACTGGTGACGAAAGGCTTCGTTGCCATGACATGAATACTGCTTCGTGGGTCCCTGACCTTTTCATGAAAAAAGTACAGGAAGATGCTGACTGGTACATGTTTTGCCCATCTGACTGCCGTGAACTTCATGAAGCTTACGGAGAGGACTTCGAAGAGTCTTACGATTATTACTGCAAGCATGCCGAAGAAGGCACTTTAAAAAACTTCCGTAAGATAAAAGCTAAAGAGCTTTGGAAGAAAATGCTTAAGGTTTTATTTGAGACTTCCCACCCTTGGGTAACATTTAAAGATCCCTCTAATATCCGATACAGCAACCAGCATCAAGGCACGGTTCATTCTAGTAACCTTTGCACTGAAATTCTTTTGCATACGAAACCCTCCCAATATAAGGATGGAGAAAAAATAGAAATAGGAGAAACAGCAGTATGTAATTTAGGAAGCGTAAATTTAAAAAATCATCTTGGCGAGAATGGATTAAATAAAGATCTTTTAGCTTCGACTATTAAAACTGCTATCCGGCTTTTGGATAATGTGATTGATTTGAATTTCTATCCAACTAAAGAAGCGGAGAACGCTAACATGCAGCATCGCCCAATTGGACTCGGCATGATGGCTACCCATGATGTTCTACAGATTCTCGATATCCAATACGATTCAGATAAAGCTGTAAAATTTATAGACGAACTGACAGAATTCTTTTCTTATAACGCAATCCTCTCCTCCAGTGAGTTAGCTAAAGAAAGGGGCAGTTATAAAACTTATTCAGGCTCATTGTGGGAGAAGGGCCAACTGCCCATTGACACCTACAATAACTTACTAGATTTTAGAAAAAAATCTCCAAAGGTTCCCGTGCGGGGAAAACTCGATTGGAAAAAAGTAAGAGAACATATTTTAAAATATGGAATCAGAAATAGTAACACTATGGCAATTGCTCCTACTGCCACTATTGGCTATATTAACGGCGTGGAGCAGAGCATCGAACCAAACTTCTCAGTAATGTTTGTTTACGAATGTAAGAGTGGAAACTTTTACGTTGTTAATGAACAGTTTGTAAATGATATGAAAAAGGAAGGCTTATGGAGCCCTCAGCTAGCAGAAGCCGTTAAGGAAGTTGACGGCGACGTTATGCTTCTTGACATTCCTGAAAAATATCGTGAAAAATATAAGACCGCTTTTGATCGGGATATGTTTAAGTTAATTGAGTGCAACGCTGCTCGACAGAAGTGGATCGATCAAGGCATATCTTTTAACTTATACAACAAGGGTACTAGTCTAAAATACTTAAATGATATTTATATGGCTGCATGGGAAGCGGGACTTAAAACTACCTACTACCTACGTAATCGAGGAGCTTCTAAAGTTGAAAAATCAACAAAAAAAGAATACACTGAAGAAGAACAGATAGCTTGCTCTATCGCTAACCCCGAGGCTTGTGAGGCTTGTCAGTAATGGACTACAGCAAAGTTAATATATTTTATCCAGTAATAGGGTATACCGGCATGGTGCACTCAGACTATATGATGAGCACTATAAATCTAATGTCACTATGTCGCCAAAAAAACATAAGAATTGGATTAAGGTCTATCTGGTTTGAGAGCTTGATTAGTCGAGCCAGAAACGCCTCTGTTGCTTTTATGTTGAATAGAGATTATACTCATCTTTTATTTGTAGATACTGATACTCAATTCGCTCCCGACGACGTATTAAAGTTAATTGATGCAGATAAAGACGTCACTGTAGGCGTTTACCCTAAGAAATATTTTAATGGTCAAAAAATTGAGGCAATGGCTTCTACGGGTAGAATGCCAGAATATTGGAGGCATTTAGCTACTGACTTTTCGACAGAAATAGACCCTGAAGAACTCAAAAAAGCTAAGTCTCAAGATACAGTAAAAGCTAATTATGCGGCGACTGGGTTTATGCTTATCAAGCGGGAATGCATAGAAAAGATAATTGAAGCTAGGCCGGACATAAAATACAGAAATGATATTGACGGCTATATGGATGCAGGAGATAACTTTTACGACATTTTTCGATGCGAAGTAAACCCAGAAACTAAAAAGTACGAAAGTGAAGATTATGGTTTCTGTAAACTATGGAAGTCTTTGGGGGGAGATATAAACGTAGTGGCAGATATCAGTCTGGGTCATCGAGGGTTTAACACCTATATGGGTAATTTAAAACTTCAATCAAATTATTATATTCCAAATGAGTGACTCAAAAACAGGACAAATACTAGGGAAAGATATAGCAGGCGTAAATTGTATACTGCCACACAAACATAAAACAGCTTGGGATTTATTTCTTAAAGGCTGCGCCAATAATTGGATGCCTACGGAAATATCTATGGCTGAAGATATTAAACAATGGAAAAATGGAGAAATAACAGATGATGAAAAACTTTTGGTTAAACGTTCGCTTGGCTTTTTTGCTGGCAGCGAATCTCTTGTTGGTAATAATCTTCTTCTTAGCGGCTTTCGCTACATTACTGATGCTGAGTGTCGCCAGTATATTTTACGACAAGCGTTTGAGGAGAGCCTTCATAACCTTACTATTGTTTACGTTTGCGATTCTTTGGGCCTTAAAATAGATGAAGTATATCAAGCTTATTTAAATATACCTTCTATCAAAGCTAAGGATGACTTCTTGATGAGCATCACTACTGATTTGAGTAGGCCGGATTTCAACCCTCACACTCAAGAAGGTAAAAAAGAAATTTTAAGAAACTTTATTACTTACTGGATTGTGTGCGAAGGGATATTTTTCTTCAGCGGGTTTGCAATGTTGTTGGCTCTAGGACGGCAAAATAAAATGCAAGGCATTGCTGATCAAATTAAATATACTTTGCGTGACGAAAGTTCCCATATTCAATTTGGGACTTATGCTATTAATCAGATTATAGAACAAAATCCTAAAATATGGAATAAAACGTTTCAGGAGGAAGTGACTGAACATGTACAGAAAGCTGTACAGTTAGAGATAGCTTACGCTAAAGATGTGTTACCGCGAGGTATTTTAGGTCTTAACGCTGACATGTTTGTTGACTATATGCACTATATCGGTAATCGGCGGTTAGAGGGAATTGGACTCGAATATCGCTTTCCTAGTGATAAAAATCCTTTTCCTTGGCTCGGGGAAGTAGTTGATGTTCAAGCTATGGGCAACTTCTTTGAACGTCGAGTTCGGGAATATCAACAATCGGGTTCCCTTGAAGATGACTTTTAATGTAAGAGTTTATGAACAACAATGTCACGATTTAAATTCTCTACCGAGTCTTTTATGTTGGGTCAAATTTCTTGCGAAATAATTGCCTTATCCCAGCACCTAAACCAAAATAACGGAGAAAAGCTTAATGGAGAATTAGTTGAACTTGACAAAATAATAAACCGAGTTAATAGAGTTAAAGAGATAATGCTTAGAAAGGATAAAGAAAATGCCTAATGTGTCAGAATTTGAAAGGGGTAAACCTCGCGAAACCTATGCAGCTATTATGAAAGCTAAAGAAAAGTATGAGACTTTACTGAAAGAGACTGTGATTATGGAAGACACAGATGCAGTTAGAGTAGAAATGGCCAGAGTGTTTCTTAGAGACTTAAAAGAAATTTTTCAAAAATTCAAATCTGGGGAATAATATTGTGTAACAATATACATGGCTAGTATAGCAGATCAATTCAAAGGACTCCCAATTGGGACACTAATCGCGGAACCGTTGCTTGGAGCAGCGAAGGCACAGGGCCAATTAGCCCACACAACGGAAAACTTTATAAAAGATATCGGACTGGAAGACGATGGCAACGGAAACCTTAAGGCCCGAACAGTAGAGTTCGATTACGATGCACCCATCGAATCAAAAGATGCAAATGGAGCCATTACAACAAAAATTGAAAACAGAAAACTTAAAGTCCCCTTGCTTTCAGTTATTCAGACTCCAAACCTAGGAGTAAAAAAAGCCACTGTAGATTTCGATATGGAAGTCAAGTCTAGCACTCAAGACACTAGCTCCGTAAATACCCAGACCGACCTTAGCGTTAAATATGATAATTGGTGGTCACCTGTAAAAGTAGACTTAAAAGCTTCAGTATCTACAAAAAGCGAAAATATTCGAAAAACTGATAACTCCGCAAAATATACCGTTCACGTAGAGGCTCGTGACGACGGGGCCCCAGAAGGTTTAATGAAAGTTCTTGACATCCTCGGAGCAGCTATTCAACCTGTTCCTGCTGGTGGAGGTGGCGGAGGCTCCTCTTCTGGTGGCGGCGGTAGTAATTAATGGCTGACGACAAATTACCTTATTCAAAATCTGGATCATTTAAAGGTGCTCCTGCGTTAAAAACGTTTGATCACCTGATTCAGTGTCTCTATAACTCTGTAGTCTATGCTCAACGGTACGTAGAAACAGAGCATTTAAAACGGGTTATAGGGACGTATTTTGATGAGTATGGACGGCCTATTACAAAAAAAGTTGTTCTTCCTACAGCTGAAGGAGACCAAGAGGTAGAAATACCCTTAATGACTTTAGCTGGCCATAATCATCTCAAAATAGACAGTCTAGAGATGGAATTTGACGTGGATTTAGGGCAATTTGAGAACGAGGACAATCACAAAAAACGCCGAATGATCGCTATGATCGGGCGCAAAGACCCTAAAAACACTTTAGCAAAAGTCAAACTTACTATAAAGAATGGTGATACCCCCGAAGGACTCGCCAGAATTAATGATAAAATTGTAAAAACTATCCCTAGTTAATATAATTAGGTATGGCAAGTGGCTATTTAAGATTAATGTTGGATTCGGCCCGTCGATGCGCAGCAGCAACTCAAGACGCGGCAGAAGATGCACGAAAAGCAGCTCAAGAAGCTCAACACGAAGCTCAGGAAATTGACCAAATGGCTCAAGACGCAGCCAGTAAAGCTGTAGAGGCTGGCGAAAGAGTTAAAGTATTAGAGGCTAAAGTGTTAAAGCATGACAATATGAACCAAGAGGCTAGTGCCTAATCTTGTAAACGATATTCCCATCACTTCAGATGGGTTTGCTCATATTAGTTGTATTGTAGAAATTCCCAAGGGGACGAATACAAAATACGAATACAACGAAAAATATAATATTTTTGAGCTGGAGAGATGCTTAGTTTCTTCCCTACAGTACCCCATTAATTACGGGTTTATTTCCCAGACTTTTGCTCTTGACAATGACCCTCTCGATGTTTTAATATTTAATCACGACCCGATAGACAGAGGCAGCTTGGTTAAATGTAGGATATTAGGAGTTTTAGATTTTGTGGATAATGAAGAGATAGACTATAAGATTATAGCTGTACCACACTGGTCGCCTAAAAACAAGTACCCACGCCTTAACTCTATCGAGCCAGAACATCTCAAAATATTTAAACAATTTTTTCGTATTTATAAAATAGACCGCGCTAATACCGTAAAGGTAGGGGAGTGGAAGAATGGAAAAAAAGCTTTGAGCATCGTTACTGACGCTCATAAACGATGGCAAGAAAGACAGAACAATGGGAATGTTTGATGATATAATCGTACCGAAGTCTTATTTGAAAGGCTTGTTAACAAAAGAGCAAGAGAAATTAATTAAAGATAATAACTATCAAACCAAATCTCTTGAAAATTTCTTAGGTCAATACAAAGTTTACAGACAAAAGCTCTTTGTAAAAGAGAATAAAGAATGGGTTAAAGATACCCGCAGCGGAAAAATTAATTTCTATTCATCTTTTTATGACAAAGATGAAAACATGTGGTGGTCTGAGTACGAATTTACCTTTAACTCTGGAGCCTTAGATAGAAAAAAATTAATAAAATTTGAAATGCAAGAAACCGCCGAAGAAGCAGAAGAACGAGAGAAAGCTTGGGAGGAAAAAGCTAAGGAAAGAAGGCTTTTTGAAAAAACTTTTAAATATAGATTTTACAGTAGGTTATTAAGGTTTTTATCCCGTTTACATCATTGGGCCGCGAATAAAACAACATTTACTGAGCCTTAAAGTGTAAATAAAAGGTATGAGCCGGGGATTTAGTTTAGTTGAGTTATTGGTTGTTATTGCAATCATAGCTATCCTAGCGGCCCTACTTCTTCCAGCTCTCTCCAAAAGTAAGCAGAGTGCCTCTAAAGCGCTATGTATTTCTAATCAAAAGCAACTGAATTATGCTTTGAGTCAGCTCGCTCTTGATACAGATGATAAAATAGCTTATGCCTCTGCTTGGCACAATGAGCCTACTGCACCTAGGGCTTGGGTAGCTGACAGCATGTCTGGCGGTAGCAGATGGAGTAAATGGGCGCAAACAGAAAGGTCTTTAATATGGTCTCCTCTATTCGAATATACTGGCAAAGGGATATACAGATGTCCCGAAGATAAATCTATGGTCAGTTGGAACGGAGAAAGGTGGGGGATGGCACAAACAGTTAATTCTAACAAGACCACCACCGTGCGAAGAGCTAGGTCATACAGCATGAACATCTTTATGGGTGGCTGGTCAGGTTGGCCATTCTTACATGACAATCAATATAAAGTGCATCACAAATATGCAGATGTAGTTGATCCCAGTAAAATGTTTACATTTATTGAAATGCCAGCAGAATCAATAAACGCTGGCAACTTTAGAGTAGTTCCAACGTTAAAAGGTAAAGAATCTATTTTTTCTATGGACTGGCCCGGTATTTATCATATTAACGGATCAGTCATATCATTTACTGATGGCCATGCCGAATTTAGAAGATGGCTAGAAGAACTTACTAAAAACATACCAGAGCACGTTAAAGATCCGAATACTAGCTTGGAGACCGTACTAAGTCCAAATAACAGAGATATAAAATGGCTACAAGAAAGAGCTGTTTATCCAGACCCAAATAATCACCCATGGAAAGGTTGGCTTGGGGGTGGCATAGGTCGATATATTCGAGAATGGAATTTAAGAGATCTTTCGGACTCTTTCGGGGAACCTAAACTATATGATTCTTGGGGATGGTATTGGGATGATGAGTGGGAATGAACCAAAGCTTTACATTGCTAGAGTTGCTGCTAACAATAGCTGTTATAGCTCTGCTTTGCAGCTTATCCCTACAAAGTTATGCTAATGCAAAAAGAAAAGCTCAGATAGCTGCATGCCAAGTACATAAGAAACAAGTAGATATGTTAAAAAATATGCCCGAGTATAATGTAACCAAACTAGAGCCAGAAGATATAAAAATACTAGTCAAAGTTTATGACCAATGTTACGAATGCCACGCATCAGCAAGTGTCCCATTTTATTACGCGCAATGAAAAAAATAATAATATTACTCCTCTTCGTTACTGCCGTTTACGGGCAGGATAAATACAGAAGCATAACCGAAAGAAACGCCTTCTCTTTAGCGGGAGAAGAACTTCCCCGAGTAGAAGTGGCTCTTCCGCCTTTACAACCTCCCATAAAGCTTCATCTAACAGGCATTATGAAGTACCAAGGTTTAACCAACGTCTTCCTTTACTCTAAAGACCTTCCTAAAAGATTTCTTACCCTAAATCATAAGAAACCAGCGGACAGTGGGATAGAGCTCTTAAGCGTAAAGGGATCTCGAGTTAAAATAATAAATAATGGAGTAACTGAAAATTTATCATTTGAAACCCATAGATTGCCTACGGTAATGGGTCCCGCGCCCGTTTTTAATCGTCCAACTGTGATAAAAAAGGATTCAAAAGATGATAAAAATAAAAATAAAGAAAAAAAATCTGCCCCGGCTCCTCGCCCTTCCGTAGTTAAGGTTCCTTCGCGCTCTCGAAGCGCTACCGATCCTCAGATGCAAAAGATGATGGAAAGGGGACTTGAGTACCTTAATAAGATGGAAGACAGTGACAGGAAAGATTACTTACTTAAAAGGATAGAGAGTTTGCGAACTGGGCAGTCTCAAATAAAATCTGAAATAGATCAAAATGAAAGACGCCGCCAGTACGACGAGTGGAGAAAGAGGCGTGACGGTAGGTGACAGTAAGAAATAATGCAATTCATTGATTTAAAATCTCAATATCAACAATATAAAGACTCCATAGATTCATCAATCCATTCGGTACTTAACCACGGTAAGTATTTAATGGGTCCAGAAATTGAAAAATTAGAACAAGAACTATCAGATTTTGTTGGCGTTAAACACTGCGTAACAGTAGGAAGCGGAACAGTTAGTTTAGAGATAGCCCTTAGAGCTTTAGATATAGGCCCCGGCGATGAGGTGATAACCGTCCCGTTTACTTGGATTAGCACTGCTGAAGTTATTATGGCTGTAAAAGCCACTCCAATATTTATAGATATTGAACTAGATAGCTATAATATGAATCCCGATTTACTGGAAGCAGCAATCAATAAAAATACAAAAGCGATAATCCCAGTTAGTTTATTTGGGCAAATACCTAATATAGAAAAAATTTCTTCTATAGCAAAAAAATATAATTTGCCCGTTATAGAAGACGGGGCTCAAAGTTTTGGAGCAGAGAGAAACGGAATAAAAAGTTGCGCGACTACTATTATAGGGAGCACTAGTTTTTTCCCAGCTAAAGTACTAGGATGCTACGGAGATGGCGGAGCGCTTTTCACCAACGATGAAGAATTAAATTTAAAGTTTAGATCTATAAGAAACCACGGCGGAATAGAAAGAGGCCATCACGATTTAGTTGGGATGAATGGCCGTTTCGACACAATACAAGCAGCAGTTCTTTTAGCTAAACTCCCGCACTTTTCAAGAGAATTAGAAGCTAGATCATCTATCGGTGAACGGTATTCATCCCTCCTAAAAGAAGTGTGCGTAATCCCGTCAATATCAGAAGGCAATACTCATGTCTACGGACAATATACTATCAGAACCAAAAATAGGAACTCCTTAAAAGAGAAACTGCAAAAAAGAGGCATTCCGACTGCTATATATTATCCAAAATGCCTGCATGAACAGCCCGTGTTCTCCTCCCTTCCTTGGTGGAAGGCGGGTCAGCTTGGGGATTTCCCCGCCTCCGAGAAAGCCTCTAACGAGGTTTTGAGCCTTCCGATGCATCCCTTTCTAACGGAGGAAGAGCAAGATAGTATAGTGGAGATTATCAAGAGTGAAGATAGAGAAAAATAACTTAATTGAGTTTGTTAACTTCGTTAACGAATGTTGCGCTGTAATGAATCACGATTACGTAGCGGAGTGGCTAAATAAGCCCCATCCTGACTTAAACATGCACAGCCCCATGGATCTGGTTAATGATGACGCGGGCAGAGAAAAACTTTATCGCTTGCTTTATTTTATCGAGATAGAAGAAGCAGATCTTTAGGCTTCTGGGGTACTGCTTACTATCGCTGTCGTGCCGTCTGGGAAACGAGTCCTAGTAACTAAGTAGACTACGCCTCCTATAGTTTCCTTTTGGGTAAAGTTACCGACTCTACTAGAACTTGTAGGGATATCATCCTCATCTACAATATCAAATTCTACAACGGAAGCATTTAAAATTATTTCAAAATCTCCTACATTGTAATTAGTCCCTCCTGAAAGCAGTATATTGGTCATTCCACGCGCTTCGATAGCCTCATCGGGAACAGTAGCCGTAATCTTATTTGGAGAATTTATAGTAAAGTCTGCTAGCAGTTGAATTCCGCTAGGGACATTAAAATAGACTCCTGTAACCGCCCTTAAGCCTTCTCCCGTTATACTAACATTTTGTCCAGTAACTCCTCTTTTAGGGCCGTATCCAGTAGCGCTTACTCTTGTGCCTGTTATAATATATTCATCAGGGAAAACACTTACCTGCTTAGGAATATTGTTTAAAGAGCCGCTACTTAATGCTCCTTCCGCACCCACACTTCCATCCCAAGCGTTAACGATAAATAATTTTCCAGTACCGATAAAAGCGTTATCCGGTTTAAATTCATATTTAACATAAGGAAGATTGGGGTTATTTCCTATTCCTGATCCCGTAATCTGCATTCCGTCATCGCTTTTAAGCTCATATAAATGAATTTCATTTACGGATTCGTTGTTCCCCGTCCCGCTTATTCCCATGAAGTAATTATAACGTTGTCCTGAATATTGAATATCAACATTAATTCCAGAAACACCAATAATATTTCCAGTTTCTACTTTTCTATTCGAATCGAACCCAGTCACTCCGCTTATCACACCTAATTGTTTAAACGAAAAACCCTCAGATGCATTAAAGTTTTCCCTACCTGTTAGTATTAACCCGTAACCTCCTCGACTTACTCCATAATCTGCCATAGATACAATTCCGCTAGGCATTTGAGCCGAAATTAAACCTAACCCAGATTCCGTAATAGAGTAAGCATTCCCTGCAGCAACTTTATAACCTGTGGAGCCGAGACAAGGAAAATTAATATCGAGCCCAGTAACGTTAGCTCCGCTCAATTGCAGCGCTTCTCCGGGAATAAGATATTCAGTATAACCTGAGATGGTTGTTATATTAATATTGTAAGGGCTTTCAGTTCGTCTGGATTTAAAATCCTGTAATATAAATTGCCCACTCCCGCTATTTATATTTTCAGGAACTGAAAACGAAAGAACTGAAGCAGTTTGCTGCGTAAAATTATTAATTGCAAAAGTGCCGCTTGAACCAGAGAACAAAACCCCAGTTACTAAGTTCATTCCATATCCGCTAAGAGAAAGTTCGTCGCCTTCTTTAAAAACTTGCAAAGAATTAAACTCGTCAGGTTTTTCGTCTAGCCCAAGATAATATCCACTTATAGAAGGCTTAGACGGTGCGACATTCAATAACCCAGTAGTTTGGGTATAGCCACCGCTCGTGTCAATTTTTATAATATCACTAGTGCTATAGCGAGGAATGTCAAACATTATTCCCGTAGTCGAAACTTGAGTAAAGGACCTATCTTCTATAATTCTCCCCCCTACTCTGAGTCCGCTTGGCTTTATTCCCTCGAAATATCCACTAACCGTAACAGAATCGCCATAGTCTCCACTCACTAGGGACACTCCACTTATAGCGGGCGAATATTTAGAAGTAAAAGCTCCGTCACTTATAGTACTTGAAGCTCTATCGTTAGTAACCCTTAGTTTATAATTATTACCCGTCTCGAAAGTATTAGGATAATAAAAAATAATTTCGTCATGGTTTAAGCTGTATCCACTTACTTCAATATTAGATCTAAAATTAGCTGGGGCAGCGTTGGTGTTATAAAGCCTCACTTTCGAACCCGAGTAAAGTCTAGATCCATAAATAGTTCCTGTTGAACCGGGTAAAACATTAGTGTCAGGTATAACTTTGTCAACGTTTGGCGTACCCAAAACGAAATACCCTTCCCCAATCCCTACGTTACCAAAAAATCCAGAGACAGAAATTTCTAAAAATCCTCCATTTGTAGCAAAATTACTCGTATCGGGTACGATGACGTCAATAGATTTTCCTTTCGCTCCATGAATAATGTTTGTAGATGCGTATTCGGTACCAATACCAACATTTCCTCCTCCAAAATCGACTCCGGTTATACCGTAAAGATTGTCTCCTTCAATAGTAATTAGTCTTCCACCTACTCCAGACTTAGGAACCACCCCAGTAATTGTAGGGTTAGTTATATTGGCTCTAAATGTCGCATTTGATGGATACTCTTCCGGATAGTCGTTAGAAAAGATATGAACAGCTTGAGGTAAAATAGTGGGAGCCACAGATACATTTCCTCCCGTTAATATAAGAGGGAATCCGGTAGGCAGCATTCCTTGAAGCCTATTGTAGCCACCAGCGTCGCTTATTAGTTTGAAATTTCCAGTTTCTCCACCGATTGAAACTAAAGATCCGGTAAGAGATCCTAATCCAGTATAAAACAATCCAGAACTAAAATTGTTACCGCTAATCGTCACAAGTTGTCCAGTTGCTTTGCCGGGCGTCACTCCTACTATTTCCGCTAATGGCTTAAATTTAAAATTGGAAGGAGCAGAAACTTTTTGACCACTTTGCAAAAGTAATTCTGGAGTCCCACGAACATTTCCCGTAGGGACATTAGCCTTAACTCCTGTGCTTCCAAGAGAAACGAACGAGTCAAACTCTATATTATTAACCTGTAGTCCCGTAACCCCCGACATAGCCACGCCACCCAAAATAAATTCTTCGCCTTTTTTTAATTGGCCCGAATTCATTCCAGAAACAGAAGGTATTGGCAAGAATTCGTTATATGTTTTACCACTTGCAAAAGACTGATTACCATTTGCCCCCGTCCTTAAAGAAGAAAATACTGTCACTGAATCATAAGCGGCCCCAGAAGGCACGATTGTTTCAATAACATTATCGGACAAAACATTAAATTGAGAGCTCTTTCCGATACCGGTACCAAAATTAACATCCGTTATTTGATAAAAGTTTTCTCCGGTTATTTCAACCATATCGCCGGGAGCTCCACTTACAAATTCGCTAGAGAAACCGCTCACTACTACTTGAGAGGCCGAATCAAGAATTATATTATATTCTCCTAGCTCTAGCACTCCATCATTTGTTTCTATTGTTAATTCATCAGTAAACGCAGCATCCGGTATCAAACCCGAAACCCCAGTAGTATCCATATAATAAAGAGGGTCCACCATCTCATTACCAAAAGAAACTTTTTCGGTAAGATTCATGTTAGAACCGCTTAATATAAAACTTTTTTTAGGATTAAATACTGGCATTTTAGATGTTCCCCTCCGAACTTGTAGTTCCTATTCCTACGCAGCCACCCGCGCCATAACTATCGATTATTTCAGCCACATATACGGTTGTAGCTTGGGCTCCTGCTTGTTTTACGTTAATAGTCTGTTTTACGTAATCTCCTACAGCAGCAGCTAAATTTCTTGTGGATAATATTCCTGAACAGGTAAAGTTCTCTACCGTTTCAGAAGATTTATTTTTTAAATCTACTGATATTCTAGCAGTATTTCCAGAGACGGGCAAGTACCCCGTAGGGTTGTCTGTCTCAAAATTCATGTTAACGTCTTTTGCTCCAAAAGAAACTGAACTTGGTTTTGTTTCGTTCATTAAGTAAACAGGCTTAACGTCTAGTTGATAGTTATAAGAACCGGCTACAAACTCAGATATATCTCCCGAGCGCACCGACGCAGTGTGAGGGGGGCCTATGGGGACATAATGAGAAATAGCAATGTCTTTACCGTTTAAAATTCCTGTCTCCTCTTCAAAATCGCTTGGGGCAGTTTCGGTAGAAAAGCCATCGCCTGAAAACTGCCCACCTAATTCATCGAAAAACACAACCGTTGCATTAGCCACAATGGGAGAGTTAGGAGAAAAATTAACTGAATATGAAGTCAAATATCCACTGTCAAAGTTTAAACCTCCAAAACTTCCAGACAGTATTTGGCTGTTTTTTATAGGAAGCTCTCCTTGACCGGTTATAAATTTTTTAAAATAGTCTCTCCCTGTAATATAGTAGTTAAAGCTCATCCGGCCTCCTATACCGTTTGAAGCCGCATAGTCGTTCGTACTTCTTTGTTTTATCGTATAGTTAGGCTGAAGAGACGTATTTAATGAAATCTCTGCGTTGGAAGCTAAAATTTCGTTTCCGTTGACTTGTAGTTTTGCGTTATTAGCAGTAAAAAACACATTAATAAGCGGCCGTTAAAGTTTTTTGGGTTCGTATGATATCATCTAATCCTACGCTAGCGGAAGTATTTATTTGCTTAGCGCTAGTAATTCGTACTTTCATGGAATTTGCTGGTGCTTCTTTTAACCCTTTTATCTCGAGGGTATAATTTGCTGCATCTTCATCGAATTTTAAACCCGAGTTAAATAAATCTTCAGTTATGTTTAGACTTTCAGAAGCCGTTGTATAAAAAGAAGTGGTTGGAAATTCTTGACCGATTTTATAAAGGGGAGAGTGATTAAAGCTTATTGAATAATCAGCTCCGTAGATGGTAGCCGTTTCTGGAGCTGTTCCCTCTGAAGATATTTGGGTGCGCAAAGCCGAAGGCATTGTAGTGAACCTGCCATGGGCAATACCTGTTGCGACAGTGGTTCCTATACCAACATTGCCATCTACGCCAGTTAATCTTCCACTAAGAGGCAATTGAGTTCCGCTTCCAAACATGGTAAAAGAAGCGCTAGATGTAGAAACTGAATTAGCTGATACACTAAAGCTATAAGAGTTTAAGAAGCCAAACCCCTTAACCCCTGCGCATTGTACAGTAGCCCCCGAGATCTCCGAATTAGTAGACCGCTTTACCCCATTAGCTAAAAAATTTATAATATTCCCCTGCCTCGATTGATTTCCGGCTCCTTCAATATTGTCAAATTGTCCCGTTATACTAGTTAAAAAACTAAAAGACATATCTCCCACTCGAGCAGCACTTGGAAACTGGCCTAATGGACCTTTTTTGCCCACGGAATAGATAGGTTGCTGACTACTGGTGAAGTTTATACTACAGTCAGTAGCGAGCATTGTTTCTCTATAGATACCTACTTCAACCTGTACCGGCGCCTTGTCATAAAATATCGTTGCCATAACCTTGTTTTTTATTACACTTTTTTTCGACTACTTTAGCGCAAAATAAAAGATCTTAAATTAAACCGAACTGATGCGTCAGAATCAGCTCCCCCATTGAAAGACTCTGAAGTTAATAACATGTCATCAAAAGAGTACCTTATTAATATATCATGAGAATCATTCTTTTTCAAAGTTATTACTGTATTTTTAAACGTTGTTTCACTAGAAATTAGCCTCATATTTTCTATCTCATAATCGTCAGGAGCTATTTCAAAATTAACATTTACCTCTACCGGACTCCCTGCTATAACCCCTGTAGGCTCATCATTTCCTATAGCATACAAAGGCAATCTTGGCGTAGCTATATTAACATCAAAAGATTTTACCCTATTAGTAGTAAAAGTGTCTAAATTTATTTCCATAGCCCCGTAACTAGTTATGTTTAAGCTAGGAGATGTAGCTGAAGACTCTGCCCATGAGTTAAATTTTGCTCCAGTTCCAAAATTACCGTAAATCACGGAACTCATTGAAGCTTGAGGAATTTCCCCTATTCCACAATTTACTGAATAAGTTTCTAAATATCCTTCCGTGAAATAGAACTGCTTGCTTCCATGATCTACAACACCACTAAAAGGAAGGGTTCCTGTAAAGTTTTGAAGAGGGTCCCGAGATTCGTAAGCGCTAAATTCATTGATTTCGGGAAGAAAGTGAGTCAACAACGTATTCACTTCCAAATTGGCTTGTTGAGGGCCTTGGGGGTAGTATTGTATAGAATTTATACCTAAATTTGAAGCCGGAACAGCCACAGAACTGTAAGATGCCGTCAAAGATTGTATCCCTTGAATGCCACTTCCGTTAATTGTAAGCTTCTCAGCTTCCCTTGTTATTCTGCCTAACATTACCTTATCTTTATTTTACACTCTTTTTCTAGTGTATTATAATATAAAAGGATTAAGGAAAAATGGCTGATAGCATCTACAACGTACCAGAACACAAACAATCTGACACTTATGTTAAAAATGCAGTGGTTTTTACCCAAACAGCTCTTCAGGTAGGGGTAAATACATCCGCTCCAAAAGAGATAAAGTATTATTATGCCCTTAAAGATGTTCCTGCATCAACGGCTATTACAAGTGCTTCTTATTGGGGAGGGTATACACGACGTACAGTAATGACAAATTCCAAGGTAATTCCGGAGTTTGTTTGGACGCCTTCTTATAATTTAGTCGCCTCCCAACAACCTAAAGTAAATAACATTATTTTTGGAAACGGGTACCAACAAAGGGTTCCTGACGGCATGTATAACGATCTTTTAAGGCTAGAGGTCTCTTTTGACATGAGAAACGAACTGGAAACTAGAGCAATCGTTCATTTTCTTCGGGCTCGAAAGGGCGTAGAGAGCTTTGCTATAAAAAATCTTCCTGAGCTTTATAAAGACGGAGGTTATACCAAGAGGTTTTATTGCCCTAATTTCAACAATACATTTACTTTTCACGACAATTTTACCGTTAAAGCAACGTTTATAGAGACTAATAATTAGAAAATGCCTGATTACGAAAATCCCAGTCCAGTAAGAGCAAGAAGTTCTGTTAAGTCTTTAAATTACGAACTTACTAACCTTTCTCCGTCTTCCGTAGTAACATTATTTGAAATTGATATTTCAAAAGTAGTAGAATCTAAATCTATAAACTTACCCGCAGACGCCTCTCTACTAGGGCTAAAAGATGATACAGTTCAAGATGGAATAATAAGATTTCATAATAACATAAAAGTTTTTAATTCATATATTGTTTGGCAAGGCAAAACTTATTGGCCAGCCCCTATTACAGCACAAGGTTTCGAAACCACAAGCAAAGGTACGCTCCCTCAACCGACCTTATCTATCAGCAGCCAGTCAGAAACCGGAAATGACCAGTTGGCGTTACTCAAATATGAAATTAAGCGAACCGGAGATATTATAGGATCCAAGGTAACTCGAAGGAGAACCTTCGCCAAATATTTAGATAGAATTAATTTTGGAGGAACTCAATTAGCGAGAATAGGTAGAAGCACTAATATGCTACCTGATGGATACGAACCCGATCCTTTTGCTTATCTGCCTAGCGACGTCTATTTTATAGAAAGAAAACAAACGGAAAATAAAAGCAATTTAGTCTATCAACTTTCTTCTATCCTCGATTTAGAAGGAATTAAATTACCTAAGAGAATAATTTTAGCAGATAAATGCGTATGGCAATATAGAGGTATAGGATGTTGGTATCAAAACATTTCCGATGACGAAATAAAAGATTATCCCTCTTCACTGCCCCCCGTGTTGGACAAAGCAGAGCTTTTGAGCATAAAGGAATCAACAGACGAAACAGTAATTGCTGACGCAGGAACCCCGGCAGAAAAGAAGAAAGCTTGCGGCCTGCCTCTTTTAACGCCCCCTGCAGCCACAGACGCTGACGAAGATATAAGAATGGCAGCAGCGATGAAGCCTACTGATGATCTTCACCCCATGGGAGAGTTTGCAAAATACAAAGACCCCAACAATAATAGCGGGGTTCCTAATGACGGTTACAAAATAGGAGATTATGTTTATATTTTAAAAGATAAGATAAAATATTATTTTGTTTGTAAGGAGCCAAACGGAACACCAACTGTCCCTTTGGTTACGCCTCCCAATAAAACCTATTGGGTAGCTGACGAATGCTCAAAATCATTAACTGGGTGTCGAAAAAGATGGGGAGCTGATACAGGAAAGGTAAAAATGGGGGCAGGATATATGGATTGGCAAGAAGGAGAGCTTCCTTACGGAGGATTCCCTGCAGCGAAAAAGATGTCTAGATTATCATGATATTGCAGGAGGAAATAAAAAAAATAATAAAAGAACATGCTCTTCAGGAAAAACCTAAAGAGTGTTGTGGGTTGATTATTGAAGAAGCTTCTCGCTTCTCCGCGGTAAAATGTAGAAACATATCAGAAGATCCACAAAATATTTTTTCACTTTCTCCCCATGACTACTTACAAGCTTCAAGAAGAGGTAAAATAAAAGCTCTATATCATTCTCACACTAATGATAAAGAACAATTTTCTCCTTATGACAAAGCAAACAGTCAAGCTCATTGCTTGGACTTTATTCTATACAACACAGAAAAAAATATTTTTGCTTTTTTTGATTATAAAAAAAATAAAACCCTTATCTATAAAAAGCCTTTCGCCAGTCAATCCTCCGATTGCTATACTCTTGTTAAAGAGCACTTTCTGAAGTCTGGAGTTAAGCTTGTGGATAAAAATAAAAGTCGTATTGATCCCAACTGGAGTAAAACGAATCCGGGGCTGATAGAAGAAATTTTCAACATAAATCCAGAGTTAAAAAGAGGGTCAAAAGACGATTTAAAAAAAGACGATATATTAGTTTTTGAACTTGTTAAGGGAAACGGCCCAGTACATGTAGGGATATACTTGGGAGATGATACTTTTATGCACCATCCTCGGGATAAATACCCATGTATTGAACCATTAAATAAAATTTATAAAAATAAAATATACGATGTATACCGCCATGTCGAATCTAACTAAAATAACTTTACATGGAGTTCTTGCTGAGCAAATGGGTCGCTCAGAGTGGAATTTATCAGTAAAAAGCGTAGGTGAAGCTGTTAACGCTTTAGAGTGCAATACTAAAAAATTTTTCAAGCAGCTCCTAGACAACGATAAAAAAAATATAAAATATCGAGTCTTAATCAATGACGAAGATTTTACCTTTGAAGAAGGGAAGGATCCAAATACCGAGGAAGGCATAATGTCTTCGGAACTAGTCATGACAAAAAAAAATATAAAAAACATCGACATAATTCCCGTTATTGAAGGAGCTAAGGACTGGATCGCTATTATTGTTGGGGTCTTCCTCATAGCTAGCGGAGTAGGAGCATTTGGCGCCGGAGGTTTATTGGGCGCTTTGGGAGGCGGGGCAATGGCTAAAACCGCTTTGGTTCTTGGAGGTATAGGTTTAGTAGCCGCAGGGATCACCAACCTTCTAACCGAGATGCCTAAATTTGGAGATTTTAGAGAGATAGAAGGAGGAGGGGCTAAATCTTATCTTTTTAATGGGCCGGAAAATACTGTTCGAGAAGGCGGTCCTGTCTTTTTGGGTTATGGAAGACTTTTAGTAGGTAGCCATGTTATACAATCTACATCCGACACCGTGGATGTCGATGCAGAAGTAGTACCTAAGGCAACATGGGGAGAAACAAAACATGGGTTACGTTATAACATACCAAATAACGTTAACCCTCAAGATTGGTCTCATACGGGACCACACACACCATAAGGAATTAAAAAATGGGCGAAAAAAGAGGAAGACCAACAGTAACAGATGTAGCGGCCGTAAGAAAATATGCGGGTTCTTATGATGCAGCAAAAGGCCCTCAATATGTTGTATCACGTTCTTACGCCGAGGTAGTAGATTTAATTTCTGAAGGGCCTATAGAAGGGTTGACTAGCGGATCATATAGTTATGTTAGAAAAACTGCTAATTTAACTGGGTATGATCGAGTTGACTTCGAACCTTATACAGCTACAGGTGTGGAAGGGGGAGGCAGTACTGTAAGCTCGCTGGAAAGCCTTGGTTTTTTAAGATCTATCTACTGGAACGAAGTTCCTGTTGTCGATAAAGATGGATTTTATAATTTTGCAGATGTTAATATTAATTATGTAAACGGAACTCCAGCAGGAAATATACCAGCTCTTTCTGCAGATCTCCCGGGGTACGGAAGTTTTTCTTCTGCGGAGCAAATGGATCTAAGCATAACTCGATCTGTAGGAGAAAGGTTATATGGACCAGAAGTTAAAGGAGGAGATAACACCCCAACAAGTACCAAGCAAGCTGTACTTAAAAGTCCCGTAGATAAATATGCCAAAACCTATAGTGTTCTAAATAGAGAATGTACTCAGATAAAAGTGTCAATCAAAGTTACTTCCCTTATGGAAAACATTCAAGCAGGCGAAAAAACTTACAAACGTTCCCGTTATCTTCTTGCTTGTAGAAAAGCTTCTACTGGATATGGAGACACTAAAGCTAGAACAATAGAATACGCCGTATACTATCAACCTATTTTTGATAACCGTTTTTCAAATAAAACTACAACGGGAGTACAAAGCTCAAAAATTTCTTCTTCTTCGTGGAAATTAGCTAAAAAAGAAACTATTGTAGGTAAAGTAGATCAACCCTATATAAGGACTACCGACATAAATTTAGATAAAGCAGGGTTAATGGATGAAGATGGTTTTGAAGGATGGCGAATAAGGATAGTGAGAACGACCCCCGAGTCTCTTACTTCTTTTTTGAGGAACACTTCTTTCGTAGACTCTATAGTTGAAGTCTATGGGACTAAAATGAGGTACCCTTATACCTCCATGGTTTACTCCCTTTTTAACGCAAAAAATTTCCAACGTATACCTTCAAGATCATACGACTGTCATTTAGTCAAGGTTAAAGTTCCTAACAATTACAATCCTATTTTAAAAAGTTACGGCAAAAGTAGCTCGAGCGGAACAGGGAAAACTAACTGCTCCACCTCACCGGCTACTGGAACCATAACTAGATGGGCACGGGTAT
>VTLG01005674.1_pt1 | contig 62253 bp, 100 predicted proteins | sample 4694571 | NCBI WGS metagenome assembly VTLG01 (sample SAMN12604809, study PRJNA352737) | marine metagenome | biome: ENVO:00000447; feature: ENVO:00000209|ENVO:00000569|ENVO:01000036; material: ENVO:00002151; isolation source: viral sequences binned using virsorter ...
AGGTTATGAATTTGGCATTTAATTTAATTTTAAGACCATTTGGAGACTTTTTGGGATTCATATTAAGACCAATAGCAATGATGTTCTTAGCAACAGTAATGCCATTCTTTAGAGAAGCATATCCATTTTTGGCACAGTTAGGAAATGCAATAGGTACAGATTTGGCTGACTGGATATTTGGTGATGGTGGTGTAGATTCATTATGGAGTGCGATTTCAAAATTATTTGAAGCAATAACACCAATTCAAGTATTAACATGGTTGTTCGGTGAAAGAGAAAACAACATAGAGGGAGGTATAGGAGCTATTGGAGCTGCGATAGGAGCTGGATTTATAGGTGTTGTGGGTGTTGTCTTATACTCATTTGTAGCTGGAGTTAAAGGTTTGTTGAAAGTTATGGGACTTGTAATGCCAAAAACAGTTATTCCACCAACAACAACTTTTACCTCTAGTGGTCAAACAAGTACAGGTAATAATGCAAATAATAATGCGTTAAAAAATCAAAGAAACAATGCATTTAACAACCAAACAACAGGTAAAGCAGCACAATTGAAAGCAAGAATAGCTGGTTTGCAAGCTAAAGTAACACCTAATCTTTCACCAGCATTAGCTGGAAGATTAGGGCGTTTGATTGGAACTACTGCCAAAGGAATACCATTTGCTGGAGCTGCGATATTAGCAGCACAAATTGGTTTTGATGCTTATAGGATGCTTGATCCAGAAGGATATGAAGAAATGTATAATAACGCTGAGTGGGCTGGTTTAGCAAGAGATATTTTCATGGCAGACCCAGCAGGGTTAAATATTAAAGGACATGATATGATTAATACTATTGATCCAATGTTAGGTGGTCAATCATTTAATGATATTATGGATCAACGAGGATTGGTAAACAACCCTGCCACAGAATCAGGTGGAGATATTAACATAACTATTAATAATGAGAACAATATTACTAATACAAATGAGGCTGACGAACTTGCTGAAAAAGAGTTGGAAGTAATGCATAGAATAACAAAGAGGACATTCTAATGGTAAATCCATTCATTTTATCAAAACTTGATGACACGACAGGTCAATCAATGTCATATACAGCCGATAATATAACAAATGTTGTGGTTGATTTCTCAACACCAGTAGCACCAATGCCTTTACCACAGATGGATGATTTTCATAATATTCTTATCAAAGTAGAAGGAAATACAACAACATCAAACATAAGTTGGAAAATTAGAGATAAAACTACAACACCATTTACTAACTCATCAGCAGCCAATCCAAGAACAGCTATGGAGCAGATTGAGCATTTTAAAACCGAGTTTGTACCAGTAACAGTTTCAGATAGTTATACCCTAACAATTGGTGATTCATTGGTAATGAAGGGAATAATAATTAAAATGAGTTTCACATTAAGTGGAACATCACCTGTTGTATGGGATGGAAGCTTGCAGTTTATTCATGGAAATGTAGCTTCTAGTACGGATGCACTTTTAGCTGATGCACCAATAAAAACCAGTGGGGTTATCCAATTGACAGCAACTGGATTGGGATCAAGAGAAGTCAGCATACCACAAATAAAAACAGAATACTTTGGGGCTGATTCAGGTATAACAGGGTATGTTGTAAAATATAAATTAACATCATCAGATTCATGGACTACTTTATCTGCAAGTGATTTGGAATATACTAATGATGAAGATAATGCAACTAATCAAACACTAACTATTGAATTACCATCAACTGGAACATATGACTTCAAGGTTGCAGCCAAAACAACTTCACAGACAGAAGGAAACAAGTGGTCGCCACAAATAGAGAGTGTTGTGGTGTCCTAGTTGTCAGTATTTAGTAATGAAGTCTCTAATGTTAATTATAAATTAATTCATGAGAAGCGAGAAAGAAATGGTTCTACTTACAAAGTAAAAAGAAGCAGAGTGCCTGTTGTGAAGGGAACAGTAAACATTGAGGGTAGTAGGAAGGTAGATAATGGAGAGTTTGTTTTTAATGGTTCAACAGAAATGACAACAAATAATAATGAAACAATCTCATTTATCTCAGATGATGTGCCTGTCGAACATTTATCATTTGCACAGAATTTTTATTATAATGTAAGAGATGAGAGTGGATATAATATTGATGGATATAGGATAGATGGTAGTAATTTATCACCTGTTTACGGTGTAGAAGATAATACTGATTTTAGGCATTTAGGTCATAAATATTTAGATTGTGCAACTGCAAGTCAAGTTATAAGATGTAAGGTAAGTGATGAGGAAGATAATAAGTGGGCTATTCATTGGGAAGATAGCTGGGAGATTCAATTATGGATAAAAGTTCCAGCGAGTATGAGTAATAATACAAAACAAATAGTGTTTAATAGAATGGATGGTGATACTGGAATTGAAGTTGGATTGTATAAATCAGGTGGTCAGATTCGAGCATATTTTGAAATGAAACTAAAAAAACCAAGTGGTGCTACAACTAGTGCAAATACTTCTTCTTTAACATATGCAAACTTAAATGTTAGTACAAATGAAGAAGTTTTCATAAGGGTTTTTGAAAATGTTCTTACTAATGATTCAGGTAGTGGTAATTATAGAAGAACAGCAATTGCAGTAAATAATACTTATGCTGCCAGTAGAACCGTTAATCATGGTGATTTTAAATTTGAGGAAAAAGGTCAGTCAAAAGATATTTACATTGGATCAGATGCTTCATCTCAAAATCACTTTAGAGGTAGAATATACTCAATTCGTGTATATAATAAAAGATTATCTAATAATCTAGCTACTAGAATATGGAAGAGGGTAGTTCCAGTATCAACAATGAAGTATGCTGGAAGAATTACCGATTTAACCAAACGAGGAAACAATACAGTATTGAGTTCTGTGGGGTGGGGTTCTATATTATTAAATACAACTATTAAGAGTGATTTATTCACACAGGGAAACTCTGAAAACAATAGTGGAATTTATATATGGAATAGTACTAATAATACAACTAAAGAACGTACATTACTAGAAAATATTGTTGAAGATATATTGATAAACATTAATGCAAATATGCTTGATGGACAAGGTAGGGATTATAACAATGGTAAGCTTGGAAAGGATATTGAATATGAATGGCAGTATAAACAGCCAGATGATGAAGATGATGTAAGCGGTACCAATAATGGATATCTTGGTTTTAATAAATATGATTTCTCACACCCAAGAAATGTAAATAGATATGATAGTGCTGGAAAATTTATTGATACTATTAGAATACTAGGTATGATGGGTAGTAAATGGTATGCTGATGAAACAACAACTACGTTACAACACTTAAAGGGAGCAGATCAATTTTTTGTTTTACCAAGAAAAGTATTTGTTTTTGAGTCAAGTGAGATACCAAACAAATCATATTTTGATATTAGTAAGGGATATGTTGTAACTGGTGGTCAATATGACGACACTAATATTATAAACCATGTAACTATTTTTGGGGAACAAGCTTCTACTTTTCGTAGATTGGGTATAACTAGTGGTAATAGAACCTATCCAGCATACGGTACAACTAATACATATGCTCTTCAACAGTATGCTGATGAAAATAATAATAATGAAGTGTTTGTTGATCTTGCTTTTATTAAGATGGGTGATGAACTTCTTGAGCCAACGGAAGATTATAATTGGGATGGTTCTACTATTACTTGGTTAACACCTGTAACAAGCACTTCTAATGAACTAATAATATCTTATAGGAGGATTATTTTAGAAAGTGCTAGTTATTATACAGCCAAGAATACAACATTAATTAATCGTGATACTATAAAATCAGAAAGTTTCTTTGTGCCACAATTAGGTAAACTTACAAGTGCCACAGCAGGTGATTTAACAACAATTACACAGTTGGCAAAGAGGATTTTGGGATCAAAGGCTGAACCTGAAAAAAGAATTGTAGTAAAGATACCAAGACTTATAAATGGTATAGGTATTGGATCAAGTACAGTGGTAAATTCTGAAGCTTCACACTTACACAGTGAACCAGTAGTCATAAAAAGACTTACTTATAAGTTTCCAACATTTACTACAATAGTTCAATGTGGTGATTATGCCTATGATTTAACTGATGATTTGAGACATATGGGTGATGATATTAATAGTTTTAAGTCAAGAATTAAAGATACTAACTAGACACGAATAATCTTTAAATACTACAAAAGATTATGAATACTATAATGATTAGTTTAAGACAAGGAAAAGGACAACCACCAAAAAACCTAGACCCAGAAAACAATATTTGTTTAGTTTGTGAACATCAAGATGGCACAAAAGACTGGTGGTATGGTTCAAATATAGTCACAAATGACGGTGATATTTATTATGCTCAACAATCAGCATACACAGGAGCAGGTTCAGGAGCAGGTTCATCAGCACCAAGTCCAAACTTTTTCGCTTGTTCAGCAGTATTACAAAACCCATCAAGTGCAGACGCAGCAGGTTCAAACAGTACAAACTTCAAAGCAGATAATGAATCAGATATTAGTAACAAACTTTTAACTGGAACAGCAACTGCCTCATGGTCAGTACAAGCAGTAGAAACAGGTTATCCAAAAGCAAACGACCAAGAAGCAGATAATACAGGTAAAGGCACAAACGTTGTAACTTATAAATTCACATGGACAACAGGTCAAATTAACACAGGCTCAACAAACCCAATTACAGGTGGAGCTATTTTAGCAACAGCTAATGTTACATCAAGTAGTGGTAATGCACAAACAATAACTACTAACGGTAAAATTCTAACACGATGGAATTTTGCAAGTCCAGCCAGTTTCCATAAAACGAGTACAGATACTCTAACACTTTTCGTAAACCATACAATGTCAGGCACAGGTTAGTACCTATGTCGATGTCTATGAGAGATGTCTTTAATCTTTTAGAAAGAATACATTTAAGAAACACAGGTAGATCAGGTCTTAGTGATAAAATTCAATACCCTGAAAAAGTAAATTTTCTTTTAAAGAATGATGATGGTGAAGAGGTTCGTGGTAACTAATGGCTAGAGTAGGTTATGGTAAACACGCAACACAAGTAAACGCAAGTTCATACCCAGATGATGGTTCATCACCAGTTGGTACAAATGAATGGAATGAAGCACCGTCTCAAGCAGGTATTTTGGGATTTTCTCCAACAAATGCCACTGTTACTATATCTAGTGGTGCTTTAACACCAACAGATTCTCTAACAGTAGTAGCATCAGAATCAGGTACAAGTGATACTATTACTTCTATTGCACTTACAAACACAAATCAATATGATCTTTTGTATTTATTTGCAGATACTGGAGACACAATAACATTAACAAACACATCAAGTCCATCATCAAATGGTCAGGTAAAAACAGTAAGTGATGCCAATGAAACACTATCAACTACAAAGCCAACTATTCTAATTAGAAAAGGTAATTATTGGTATGGATATGGAGGAGGAACTGTATCAGACGGTTCTATCACAACGGTAAAATTAGCAGCAGATGCCGTAACTGGAGCAAAATTAGCTGATGACACAATAGACAGTGAACACTATATAGCAGCAAGTATTGATAATGAACATTTAGCTGATAACGCAGTAGGTACAGCCGAGATAGCAGCCGATGCAGTAACAGCAGCAAAACTAGCTGATGATGCAGTTGTAACAGCTAACGTAGTAGATTTAAACGTAACGACAGCAAAGATTGCAGCAGATGCAATTACTGGTGCAAAAATAGCTGATGATGCCATTAATAGTGAACATTATGCAGATGGTTCAATAGATAATGCACATATAGCTGACGATCAAATAGACAGCGAACATTATGTAGATGGAAGTATTGATACGGCACATATAGGCGATGATCAAGTTACACAAGCAAAAGTTGCAGCAGGAGCTATTGGTACAACTGAATTAGCAGATGATGGTGTAACATTAGCTAAGATGGATGGTTTAGCAAGAGGTAAATTAATTTATGGTGATGCAAGTGGAAATCCAGCAGCACTAGCTGTCGGTACAGCAGATCAAGTTCTCACTCATAATGGTACTGATTTTGGTTGGGCAGACGCTTCAGGTGGAGGAGCTGGTGATCAACAATTTTGGATAGATGCAAGTGCATTTATACCAGTGCCTAGTTCAACTGTTGGAAGTTATACATCTTATTCACATCAGAGAGCTCAATCAAACGGTGTTGCAATATCAAGTGTTAGTTTCCCTTATACTGGTGGAACAACAAGTGAAAGCAGAGCAGTAGTAAACTGGGTGCCACCTAAGAATTGGAATAACGGAACAATTAAAGTAAAAATATATACTACTTATCAAGATGGTAGTGCTACACATAATGGTAATTTCACATTTAAAGTATCAGGTGTTGCAATTAGCAATGATGAAGTGATGAACGCTTCATTTGGAACAGCAGTGTCAGTTACAGATGCTTGTAGTGTATCTAACGATTTACATATATCACCTATTAGTGGAGCAATAACAATTGGTGGAAGCCCAGCAGATGCAGACTTTGTTCAATTAAAAGTTGCAAGAGTTGATTCTTCATCAAACGCTATGCACGCTGGTTCAGTTATTGAATTTCTAGGTATGATAGTACAATATACGCAAGATGCTTCTACGAGTAGTGATTAGCCTTGAGTGATCAGGTTACAATTCGTAATCAAAATTCTACTGCAAGGTCATTATTAGATTTGCATAATTTTGCATATGACAGTATTTCAGAAGCAAAGAATGGTAAAAGGTTTGTAGAATATTTCAACTACCGTCAATTTCCATATCATAGATGGTGTATCAAAGCACCTGAAACAGCAGGCTCACATTCCACAACAGCAGGGTATGACAATTCTGCAAATCAAGCAGACCATGGTACTTCTATGTACCCTAGTAGTTCTACTGGTTGCACAATGTATGGTGTTTATGCAGATGCATCTGTTGATTTTTGGTTTTCAACTTGCCAAGTTCAGATAAAAAAAGTTGGTTCACCAACAGGTGCTTGTTTTGTTCGTGTATATGACATAGACGGAACAACCATTCTGGGAGAATCAGGTATGAAAAATGTCGCTAATATTTCCACAAGTTATACAAACTATGACTTTACATTTAGATCACGTTATCGTATGCAACATGGTATGCGTGTTGTTTTGGTTTATAATTATGATGGTGGTACTGGTGCTTCAGGCAGTGGAAGTAGTTATCTAAAGGTAGCTGTTGATAATGTTAATGAAGCTGGTAGTGCTTGGGAATCTACTGAATATACAGTTAATGGTGGATGGGTACATCCAACAACAAGAGATCCAATTATGAAGTTTCCAGTAACAACAGTAGCAAACAGTGGTTTTACGACCACATCACCACCACTTCAAATGGGTCAAGGAGGTAATCAAAATCCACATAGTGTGCAAATATCATCTACTTCATCATCAGGTTATGGTAATTTTTTCATGACATGGGGGCTTCAATATACAGGTGAGAATTCTGGGTTAATGTTTGAAGCTGGAAAACACTGTGGTTTCCAATATGTCGGTAGAGGTGATACAAGTGGTTCAAGTCATGGTGGTAATGGATATATTGTAGGTTTGAATAACAAGGATTATTTTGATAATGATGCAGATTCAATGGCAATAGAATGGAAAACAGCTTTTACAAATGATCGATTAATGTCATCTAATGGAACACAGGATACAACAGATATGGGTGTGGCAAGAGATGAATTATATCATAACTATAAAGTTACCACAGATGGTAGTAGAATTATTGCTTATCGTGATGATGAGTTTACTGCTGTCAGAACAGTAAATGTACCTGATGCAGCAATGCAACCCATAGTACACGTTGGTAATCATTCAGATAATGGAATAATGAAGTTTTCTTTGAATTACTACGAAGCATGGAATGGGGTATAAACATGGTTTGGAAAACACAATCACAGCATGAATGGATAAATAATTCAAAAGGAGCGAATTATGAAGGACAGAGATTTGTATATTCTTTCAGAGGACAAGAGTTTCCAGCAAAGGTGTGGGGCTGTGGTAATGAGAATTTCACAATGGCAAAAGACGATATAAAAGATAAATTTACAATAACAGAAGATGGATTACAAATAATAGGTGATACAAACGCATATGCAAATGGGTATATTGGTCAGTTTACTGCTGCAAAGAATATAAACTCATCAAGTAGTAGTGCAAGCTGGAGTAATTTGTATAACTTCAATGCAAGTGGATCGATTAATAATACACCACGTTTGTTCAGTTATTACCCTGAATTTCATTGTATATATATTATGAGATTAGATAACGCAAAAAATGATTATAGTCAAGTTGGATGTGGATTTTCAAAACAAGCAAGGGGTGATGCAGCAGGTAATTCAATAGCTTATGCACACGCTGGTTTGTGGGCAGATTATTGGCAATTAAGACAGGCAAATGGTGGTGGAACGCAAACAGAAACAAATACCGATATAGTACCTGATCAAAATTTTCATAAATTTCAAGTTGATTTTACAGAGGGTGTTCCAGCAGGCAATGATGGTACTATATCATTAGAAATTGATAATGTATTGGGTGCAGTTAAAGATGGAACTGCAAACTGGCACGCTGACCATGTGGCTCTAACAGCAGGTTTTCAATCAATACAATCACCAACTAATATTTGTAAACAAACAATATCATACGTTGAAGCATGGGTAGGTAGGACTAAGAACTAATGACTCAGTTTGGCAATCTTCCAAAGAGAGAATCATTATTGGAAGCAGTTACACCTGTTGGAACTTACAAAGGTGCAGGTCATTTTGTTGAATATTTCGGTGGGGCTGATTATGATAGAAATTTATGGAAATCATGGAATAGTGCTACTGGTGGTGGAACTGGTGAAGGAACAACTATTGATAATGGAACGTGTTTGAACGCATGGCAACATAAAGGAGGTGGTGTTGAATTAATAACAAATTCAAACCAATATGGTTGCACATGGTTAGGTATGGGATCAACACAGGCATTTGACAAAGACGGATTTGTCATGATTTCAATAGCAACAAGACTATCAAGTGATACAGGTTTATTAGTTGGAATGACATCTAATGGAAATCAAAATCCAAGACAGGTACTTAATGATGCAAGTAGAGCAGAATTTCATAATGCTTCAAATCCTTCATCAATTCAGATGAGAGTTAAAAGTGGCAGTAATGCAAGTGGTCAGGGTTTGGAATTAAGCACATCAATTAGTGGAACAAATGGGGCTGCTGGACTAAAAAGATATGTTTATCAGATTGAAGGCATTGGTGCAATAAATACTGTTAGAGGATCAATAAATAATGTTTTAGAAGTTGTTTATACAGAGACAAACCAAAACGATTACCCAGATGACGATATGAGTCCATTTTGTGGTGTATATACAAGAGCAAATAATCTAGACAAAGCTGTGTGGACATACTGTGAGTGTTGGAATACAGGTGCTTAGAAATGAATAAAAACCAATTAAAAAAAATAAGAGTTATGTTTCCAAATATAGCACAGTGTAGAATGGCAATAGATAGTGCAGAAAAACCTGTAATACAGTTTCCACAAACCCAAAATATAAACAATAGAATTTATTCAGAAATTTTTACAGGTAAGAAACCTGATTTGGGTTATAAGAAAATGCCTAGAGTTCAGGGATTCAATGCTACATTTATGAACACATCTCACATACTTGGTAGTATGGTTGATGTTCAATTCACATTTGGAAAGACCGAAGAGAAAAAGGTTATGACTATAATTGAAACTCATGGTGGAAAAATAATTGATTCAAAATTGGACAGTAAGCAGAATGGAATAGTTGAAACAAATGGAAGTGGGAAAGAAACAAGAGATGAATTGGTTGCAGAAATATTAAGGGCGAGGGATTTTAATTGATTGTAGAAAAGGCATTAGCAATATCATTTTGGGTGGGCGTAGGAATTTTAGCATTAGTTGGAAGTGTGTACTTCAATGTATGGGCAGAAACACCACCATTTTATACTAATGAAGCAGGTCATGATTGTTATTATGCTTTAACACCAAACTTTACATTTTATGATATATGCTATCCTTCATTAGATGATAGACTACTTGGAGAGAAAAAATATACTTCATTAGATGAACCACCAGAATTAATATTTGATGGACTAGAAGTATCATTAACAGAAGGTAATACTTGGTCGCCAAAATTATTAAATAATACACTTGGCTAAAATAAATCCAGTATTTCAAAGTAGTGTATTTCAAGACAATGCTTTTCAAGATGAAGTGTGGGGAGGATATGTTTTCCAAAGAAGTGTTTTTCAAGGAAAGAAAAGAGGGTTTCTATTCCAAGAAAATGTTTTTCAAGATAATGCATTTGCACAAACAACAACTGTTGATTCACCTTTTGATGTAGTACCAGTAATATTAAAAATAATAAATGAATCAATATCTTTAGCAGAAACAGATAAAAGGACTAGAGGTCTTATTAGACTAGCAAATGAATCTGTAACCATTGAAGTGTTTAGAGTAAGACTTAGAGCATTAATTTATCATGTAGTAGAATCCTCATCAATCGCAGAAACTCAGGTAAAGAAACGTGGTATTATTAAATTATTTAATGAGTCATTAAACAACAGTGAAACCATACTAAGATTTAGAACAATTATTAAACAGTTGGCAGAAACTTCACAGGTTAGTGAAACAAGATTTAGTCTTAGAGGAATAAAGAAACTAATTAATGAAACAGTTCAAAGTGCAGAAACATATTATAAAAAATGGATTAAGAGTGTTAATGAAAATATTCAAGTTGGAATATTAAGAACATTCCAATCAATATTCCAATCAGATGTGTTCCAACAAGGTATAGAGTTTGTAAGATTGATGGGAAAAAATGTAATGGTAAACGAAACACAAAATATGGCAGAAGGAAGAGTGTTCTTAAGAGGCGTATTGAAAGTATTTGGAGAGACAGTTTCATTATTAGAATCTAAAGTTAAATTACAAACTATATTAAAATTAATTTCTAACACAGTTGGAATAAGTGATTCATTTGTTTCACTAAGATCAATGATAAAGATTCAAAATGAAACACAGACAGTATCACACTTTAAAGAGAGAGTGAGAGCAATAACTAGATTAATATCTAATAGTATTTCGATAACTCATGCCCAAAATAAGATAAGAGGGTTGACACGACCTGTTAATGAAACTATTGGTATGGCTGAAACAAAGTTGAGGTATCTTGGTTTTGTTAAAATCGCACCAACAATAACTGTTGGAATAAGTGATGGTAGGGTTGCTTTAAGAACTTTGAAAAGAACAATATCTCACACTACTTCAATATCAGAGGCTTTCATAAAGGGTTGGAAGAAGTATCAAAACGACACTATTGGAATAAGTGATGGTAGAGTGTTTACTAGGGTGTTATTGAGAATAAAGTCAGAGACAGTAAACATTGAACATTTACGAGCAAGATTAAGAATAATAACACGAACAATTAATAACACTGTAAGTGTTGCTACTGGTAAGATAAGAAATGTTGCATTGAAAAGGATATTTAACAACACAGTTAATATTACACACCAACATAATTATTTGAGAGGACTTGGTAGAATAATTGATGAAACTGTTAGTGTTATTCATATTAGACAACAAATAAGATCATTAATTAGGACAGTAACAGAATCATTATCAATTAAACACTCAAGGTCATTAATTAAAGACTTATTCCAATACAATGTATTCCAAACCAATGTATTTCAAACAGGTTATGAAGCAAGTACTATAATAGGACTTGGTAAACACATATCTGACACGTTATCAACAACTGAAGGATTTATTAGGGGAATGTCTAGATCATTTACTGAAACGGTTTCAATTGAAACATCTTCAAACTTTGCTAGAGCATTAAGAAGAGTGTTTGATAATACAGTAGAAGTGTCACAAGTAAAACCAAGATTAAGAGCATTGAGAAGAGTTATTAACAAGACGGTTGGTATAACTGAAACACAAGTAAGGTTAAGAGGACTTGTTAAACCTATTAACAAAATATTAGGAATATCTGATGGTAGAATCAAATTAAGAGGACTTGGAAAGATAGTCAATCATACTGTTTCAGTTGCTAATGGTATAGTCAGATTGAGAGGACTAACTAGAATAATAAATAATACTATTAATATTATACATATTAGAGATAGATTAAGAGCAATAAGAAGGGTTATTGGAGACACCTTAGAATTGTCTGAGACATTCATAAAATACAGAGACAGATTTAAGATACAGATAGAAACAGTATCTATTAATACAGTTGCAAACTTTACTAGAGTTTTAATAAGAAGTTTGAGTGAAATAGTTTCAGTTGAACATATTAGAGCAAGACTAAGATCAATAACACGAACAATTAATAATTCTATACAACTATCTGAGACATTTTACAAGTCTTGGGTAAAAAGTATATCTGAATCTATTTCTGTTACAATATCACAGGTTGTGTTAAAACAAATTACAAGGATTCAAGGCAATGTTATCGGTATTGTAACTACTTCTAAAATAGTTCTTGGTAGGATAAAGACAGTTGTAGAAACAGTATCTATATCCAAACTTAACGTATTCGCAACAATATTCCAAAAGAGTGTATTCCAAAGAGATATGTTTGAATTTCTAACAATAAGAACTTTGGGAAGACCTGTTAATGAAACACTTTCTGTTGAAGATAATAGATCATACTTAAGAGTATTATTAAGGGTATTCAATGATACGGTTTCAATAACACACATTAGAGACAGATTAAGACAGATTATGAGAGTGATAAATGAAACTGTTGAAATTACACATATCAGAGACAGATTAAGAGTAATAATCAGAATCATAGACGACACAGTATCTATCACACATATCAGAGATAGACTAAGAGTTATCTTAAGAATTATTAACAATGATGTTCAAGTTACAGAATCAAAATTATTCTTGAGAAGTGTAATAAGAACAATAAATGATACAATACAAATAACACACATCAGAGCAAGACTAAGACAAATTATGAGGGTGATAAGTAATACAGTATCATTAACCGAAAATTACAGAATGTCATTTGTAAGATCATTCACAGAAACCTTGACAATATCTGATTCAAGAATATTCAGAAGAACCATGTTAAGAATAATAAACAAGACACTATCTCTTACTGATTCATTTACAAGAGTGTTAGATTTGAAACGAGTATTATCTCACACATTATCTATGACAGAACAAAGAAACAGATTGAGAGGTCTTGGTAGAATGATTAATAATGATGTTCAAATATCATTTGCTACAAACAGATTAAGAACTCTTGGAAGAATGGTTGATGAAAGCATTGAAGTTTCACATATTAGAACAAGGATAAGAGTATTATTAAAATTGATAAATAACACTGTTTCAATATCTGAAAACAGAGTAAGATTAAGAGGATTACTTAAACAGATTAATAGAACAATATCCATTACTGTAAGTAATATACACTTGAGGACAATGTTGAGAACAATCAACAATAATGTAAACATTACTCAGGTTAAACCAAGAATAAGAGAATTGGTCAGGTTAATTTCAAACACAGTTGGAATAGCAGAGGCAAAGAACTCTCTCAAACATATTATTCCAAAGATCAATGAAACTATTCAGATTACAGATTCATATCAACGTGTATTTACAATAGTTCATGTTATAACAGAAACACTATCAATATCACAGATTAGGCTAAGAACTAGAATACTGTTAAAGGTTGTTACTGAGGGATTGGGAGTAATTCATGCATTTGTTAAAAAGTTGCAAGACGGAGCTGTTTATCAAACCCAAACTATGGGAACGTTTTGGACTTCAGAATCAGAAGAAACAGCCGATTCGACAGAAACCACAAGTACAGGCATTACTAGTGAATCTGAAGAAGTTGATGATTCTTCGCAAAGTATAAGTAGTGGAGACACATCAGAGAATATAGAAGGTGGAAATTAATGAGCATGAATATGGTAGGAAGATCAACGGAATTTAGAGTAAAGGCTGGTAGTCTTATTACACTACAATTAACCATCACAGATGATGGTGGCACAGCAAAAAACCTCTCAAATACAGTCACATATAATACAGGTAAATGGAAGGTTTGGAAGCCTGATGGAACTCTTATAATTAATGGAAATATCACCTATACCAATAGAGCAAGTGGAATAGTTAGTTACACTCTAGCCACAACAGACACAGCCATAGCAAACGCTGGAATATGGTCAGGTGAAGTTGAATTGAAGGATAGTGGTGGCGCTATATCAGAACAGACGAAAACTTTTAACTTTGTAATTGAGGAGAGTTATTAATGACAGATATAAAAGTAGTAGCTGGTGGAGTTTGCACAGAATGTGGTCATAATGACAACCAACATACAGGTGAAACAACTTGTGATGTTGATGGGTGTGAATGTACCAATATACTTGTAAAAAAAGAATAAATAGAGTTATATAATAGTTGATTGTATAACAACTATGTTAAAGCTCGAAGATATGACTAATGAGATTTATTTCATGTATAGGCGATCTCAAATGGATGCGTTGAAAACTGAAAGATTAGGTCAAATCCATGTTTCAGATGTAATCAAACCATGTATGAGAAATGTAATTTATAGAAAAACTTTACCTGAAACTGGGGCAACCACAGAAGATGTTAAATCATTATATTTTGGTCAAATAGTTCACTCAAACACACAGATAGCAAAAGAGGAATATCATGAAATGTTCTTGGCTTATGACTATGTTAGAGATGAAGCATTGACATATGAAGAAGCAAAAAAGATACCTGAAGATGATCCAAGACAATTAGATATAATCTATGGTAGCATAGACGACTTGGTAAAAATTGGTGATAAGTGGGTTATTACAGATAAAAAGACCACAGGTTCTATTGATTACTTTAGTAGAGCAACAGCAAAAGTTAGTGAATCACATAGAGATCAAATAAATAGATATAGAGTTCTCTTGAAAAAATGCTATGATATTGATGCAGATATGGGTTGTGTAATTTATATCTCAAATAAAATAGAAAAGGATAAGAGAGATATACCTGTTTTAAAAGGATTTAAATTAAGCCCAATAGAAGAGACATTATTAGATATGATAGAAAAGGCAAATATAATAAAAACTGCAATGACGAAAGAAATTCTTCCAGAAAGAACAAAATGTTTTCTTTGTGATGGTATGTGTCCTTATGCAACAAAGTGTTTTGAGGATAATAGAGAAAAATGGACGGATCAGTAGTCAGGCATTTATCACCTGAATGTATAAATCATAGACATATAGACTGTCCTATTCAAAGAATGAGTTTAAAATGTGATTGTTTATGTCATAAAATTGTCGGAGAATAAAGTTTAAATTATACTAAATTAATTGTTATATAATGGTTGATGATAATAAACTGTTTAAAATCAAACCTATTGGAAATAAAAGTATAGTTGTTGAAGATAAGCGAAAAACAATAAGTCCTTTCAATAGTGCCAAGCATTTTAAAGAAGCAAATATCCCAGCTCTATGTGATCAATGTGTTTATAGGTCAATAGAAGATGGTGGAAATGGAAAATGCCCAAAATATGAAGCTGGTGCTGTATGTGCAATCAGGGAAGATTTTATAAAATTCATCAATGAGTTAGATACTAGAAATCCAGAAGATTTAAAATCTATGATTGATATGATAGCAAAAATATCATTTGAAAATGTTCTCATGGCACTAACTCAAGCAAAAATGGATGGAAACATACCTGATAGAAATACAAAATCAGAGATAAAGACTTTATTAGAAATCGTAAAATCCATAAATGATTTAAACAGTAAAATAGTAGTTACTGAGAAACAAGAATATACCAAAGAGGGAGATATTGCAAATATCTTCAGACAGATAAAAGCACAAAAAAACGGTGGCGAGTAATGTCCACAATAGTTGATTTGAATACAGTATGGGCAATAATATCAATGTGTTTTTTTATAGGTGGTATGACAATAGGATGGTATTCAAGAGATTGGAAAAAAACAACTAAAAAGCGAGGTGTTGGAAGATGGGATTAGGAGACTTGGTTAGAAATCTATGGGAAGAGCCTGAATGGTCTTTGCCAGATGAAAATGAATTAACGAGGGAAATAGAAGAGTTGGATAGAAAAATTAAGACAATGCCAAAAAAGTCAAGTGAGAAGACTAAGCTTATCTATACATTAGCAAACAAAATGCAAATATTAAGACTTGTTTTACATAAGAAGAAAAAATCAAAATATCGCCCAGATGCAAAGGGTGAATGGGTGTGGATTCCAGAAGAAGAATATGAGGGTAGAAAGTATGAATGAGTATTGTTGTGTTTTTTGTGAACATTGTGATGATGATGTTATAGTGGAACAATCAGGCTGTAAATGTCATTGTCATACAAGAGGTCAAAATGGCTGAGTATAGAGAAAGTTGTACTGGGTGTGGTAGCATAAAAGGATTTAAATGGCATTGGGGTAAAAACGATGGTCACTCAAAAGGATATTCTGAATGTTTAGGATGTGGGAAGGAGTTTCACTAATGGCTAGACCTACAACAGAAGAAGTTGAAGAAAGAAAACAATTCATGCAAGTTGTTACAGATTGTGCCACAGACCCTAGCAAGTTTAGTGAAGTTTTTTTAAATCATAAATTATTTGATTATAATAAAAAATATGTTAATTGTAAAGATAGATTCATAGTATATCGATCTGGAAGACAGGTTGGTAAAACAATGTCAACTGCTGTAAAAGCAATACATTTCGCTTTCTTCGCACCAATAATGCTTGAAACTGTAAAAGATGAATGTACCATAGTAATCGCAGCACCTACTCAAAATCAGGCAACAATCATGTTTGATAGAATTAGAAGTTTGATATTAAATAATGATTTTCTTAAAGGATTTGTTGTAAGAAACACACAATCAGAAATGTGGGTTAATTATCTTGATGGTAGGGGTATGTCTAAAATAATTACTAGGGCAACAGGTGAGACTGGTGTATCACTTAGAGGTTATTCACCACATTGTATTATTGCTGACGAATGTTCTTTCATTAAATCAAGTATTTTGAAGGCTTTTCTACCTTCTGGTATGGCTACACACGCAAGAGTGTGGTTAACATCAACACCTTTCTCAAAATCAGGTTATTTCTTTGAAGCGTGTCAAAATGCAAAACCAGCCAATCCAGATGGAATGTGGACAGAATTTCACGTTCGTTCAACTGACAGCCCCTTAATTCAAGAAGACCCAGCGTTTATTGAAGAAATAAAGAAACTTACCAGAGATGAATATGTGCAAGAAGTTGAGGGTGAATTTTTGGATATCGGTAACGCTTTAATACCAAATGCACTAATAAAAGAGTCCATTGTTGACTATAAGCCTAGAGGCAGAATTCAATATTATATGGGTGTTGACATTGCAAGAACAGGTAGAGATGAAACCGTATTTACAATAATAGGTGTAGATGAAGATGAGGTTGTATTTGTGGAAGATGTTTTTGGTGAGGCACAATCTAATGTGGTTGATGTGTGTGGTAGAATAGGTGATTTTGTTAGAGATTATAAGATAGATAGTGTATTTATTGATGAGACTGGTTTGGGTGGTGGTTTGGTAGATTTGGCTAGAGAGCAAGAACTTCCAGTTAGAGGGGTTGTTTTCTCATTACAAGAAAAGGCAGAAATGTATAAGAATTTAAGGCTACTATTTGAAAATCATAAGATAAAATTAAAAGAGATAAATAAGTTAGTATATCAATTATCATATCTAAGAAGGGAATATACTGAAACAGGTGTGATGAAGATACGATCAGATGAGCATGATGACTATCCAGATAGTCTTGTATTGGCTTGTAGAGCTGTAAATTCAGGTCACGAATGGCACGTTATGGATATGGCAAAGGAACTTCAAAAAGCCATATTCGGTTAAACTTTATATATTAATGTGCGTAAAACTAGTATGGATAAAAATAGCCCAGAGTGGAAGAAATATAAACAAGATCAAGCAGACTTCAAAAACACTTATCAAGCTGAATTAGATAAAAAACATAATATTGGAACATATACTAACACAAGAAACGCACGAAACCCAACTGGTTTTACACCATATAAAAAAAATCGGAAAATGCCAAAATTACGCACTGAAATTCATGATACACCAAACCAAATAAAATATGATAAAGGAAGAGCCATGAATGATTTGGGAAATAAGTTACTAGAAGTTCAAAGTAGAGAAGGATTTGAATATGATAAGAAGGGAAATAGAACTAAATCAAAAATTAAAGGAGTTGGTAGAAGAATATATCCAGATGAAGGCAGACATGGTGAAGGTGGTCAAACATCCATAGAAAATCCAGAGTTTTATGGTGAGAAGAGAACAGGTTTATTTGGACAAAAGCAGAAACCAGTGAAAGAAACAGCAGTTAGTGAGGAAAAACCTCTTGAAGAATTAACAGATGGTGAATTAAGTGAAGTTGAGAAACTTATGGTGAAGAAAATGGCTATGGGTAGAACTGAGGGTGATAAAAGAACAAGCAAAACACCTGAAGATTATGAAAAACCTATAACACAGAGGAATTTAAAAGAATCACCAGTGTATAGAAAAGGTAAACAAACAGGTACACCAATTTGGGATCAGGGGGTAAAACGCCCTAGAAGTGAAGAAGAAGTACAAGCACCAGAAGGTAATGTTAAAACAAGTACCAGTGGAGATAAGCATATGCATGGATCATTAGGTCGAGAAGGTAATGCACCATCAACAGATTCACCACATTGGCTGAAAGATTTATTGCCAATAGCAACTAATACAAACCAAGAAAATCAAACTGAACAAGAACGAGCAACTTCTACAATATCTGATCCTAATTCAGCAGATGCGTTGGAAGCTAAATTTATACGTGAGGAAACAGAAGCACATCAAAAAGGAAGAGCAAAAAGAGATGCAGAATCAAAGGCAAAAAGACAGAAGTATTATAAATCTAGGAAAAAGGGTGGTATGAAAAAAAGATTAAAAGACCTTGTTACAATGCCAGATATATACCCACCTGACATTAAAAATAGTAAGATGCACGTAGGTTATGAGGATGAAAAGGCAAAGGCAAGCAAGGAAACAGAAGTAGAATGTCCTCATTGTAGTGGAGAAGGAAGGATGGCTATGAGTTTTGGGTATGGGGCTGGTGTGAGAACGTGTAGAAACTGTGGAGGAAAAGGCAAAGGTACAGAATTTCACTATACAGATACAGAAGGAAATATGAAAAAATCATGGCAAACATGGTTAGAATCGAAGAAAGATCAAGGTCAGGGCGATGCAAGGTATGGAAATCCACATGAAACAGGTATGGAAGACCCAAGAAAATTACAAACTACAAAAGATGATTTTTCTATGGAAGAAAAGAAGATGTTGAAGAAAATGCATAAAAATAACGGTAAACCTTATATACAAATAGAGTGAGATACTAAATAAGATGAACAACTTAAATAAGATAACACATACAAGAGTTGGAGATAATATCCATTATTTTACCAATGGACAAGAGGGTAGAGGAACAGTAGTCAAGATGAATAATGCATATGTATCAGTTTTGAAAGATTCAGGTGTTATAGACGAAATTCATATAAATGATACATTTTTCATAAAAGACATAATTACCAATAAATCATGGAATGATATGGATTTGGAAGAAAGAGTAGTTGAGCTTCAAAAGGCACACGCTTTTAGTCCAAGATTTATATCAAAAACTTGGGAAGAGTTACCAAAAGAATTACAAGAAATTTTAACAAAGTCCAACTTGGAAGAATCAACACATGGACAAATTGGTGGTAACAGAGCAGGTGTTTCAACAAAGACACCATTTGATGCAGATGAAGATTATGAAGGTGAGTCAGATGACAGAGACAAGCAGACAAAAGAAGAGTTCAAACATGAACACCAAGAAAAACCAAAAGTTGAAAAGAACAACGGTATGGAAAAAGAACACAAAAAAAAAGAACATGATGATGGAATGAGACAAGATTGGCGACCAACGGGTGGCGAATCTGATAAGAATAAAGGATTAATTAATAAATATGTTGCACCAACTAATAGACGTGTAGCACCAAGAGCTGACACAGTGGGTTGGCAATCAATGATTCAAGCAAATGCACCAAAGAAAAAAGAACCAAAAGCAGTATCAGATGAAAATACAGAATATAGATCAACCGCTGGAAAACTATTGGGAAGAGGTGCTGAAGGTAAAAGATTACAAGAAGAAGACCTTAATAAATCATCATGGGAAACATGGTTATCATTAACACAGAAAGGACATAATCCATTTAAAGTAAAATATGACGTTGACACAGCAAAAGAAAATTTAAATCAAATTTTTGCAGATCGAAAAGCAAAGAAACAAAAAGATAAAAAAATACATGGAGCTTTGGGAACAGCTTCAACAGATAAATTTAAAGCATTAAAAGATTGGTTAGAAGCTAAAAAAATGGGAGAGATCAGACATAGAGATGGTTCAACAACATCATTTGATAGTAAGTTTGATGATTCTGTCAACACAGGTTTAAAATACCATAATCAAAGAGGTGGTAAAGGAGAGGATGGTAAACCTAAAAAGTTTGATCCAACAAAGGATAGTGTAAGATTTGATGGAAAAACAGGGAAATTTTTAGGTAATAGACCAGAACGAAAAGACCTTAAACATACACCAGCACAAAAAAAGAAAGGCATACCAACGAGTAAGTTAACAGGTAGTTTTGAAGAAAAACAAAGAAAACTTCATGAACATGGAGTTAAGACTGGTCAAAAGTTTGCTGATTGGCATAGCAGGAATGATCGCATCAATATAAAGCCTAATCCTAATGAATTAAAAAACCCTCGCCCTGAAACAGTTGAAGTTAATGAAACATTAAAAGAAGGTGATGGAGCTGGTAATAGTGGTATAAACTCAACTGATACAGTTGGTGTTTACAATGCAAGATATTCAGATAGAAAAGGAAGATATAGAGATCAAGGTAAAGATGGAAAACAATGACCGTTGGAATTCCAGAAACATACGTAAATGATTGGTATTACGGAGTAACAAAAGATTTAAAAGAAGACATACAAGCAAAAGTAAGAGGAGCAAAAAGAGCTCCAGAGGAGAAGAAACCTAAGAAAAGGACATCTACTAAGAAACCAACCACTAAGAAACCAAAAGAAGGTGAAGAAGCAGGAGGAAAGGATTGGAGAGCTCATTATCAAGCATTAAGAGATGTGAAAAATATGACACCTGAACAAAAGCGACAAGCATCAGAAGCCAGTCAAAAATATAGAAAAGAAGCAGATAAGAAGAGGGATGAGGAAAATAAACCAACCCCAAAAGCAGATAAAGATACACAATATATCCCAATGTCTATTGCAGATAGAGAAGATAATATACCAAAAAGAAAGGTGGGTGAATATGGTGAGAGTAGAGTTGATGAAAAACATCTAAAAAGTCGAAGAGAGAAACTTAGAGAAGCAAAGAGATCAGAAAGAAGATCAAGAAGAGATGTAGAAAGTCAAGCAAAAAGACAAGAAGATAAAGAAAATAGAGGTAAGTGGAGATCAGATGATAATAAAAAACCAAACCCAAGTAGAGGGAATTATGATGCAGATAAACATGGTAAGGGTGAAGATTATAGATCACTTGATTTAAAAACACAGAAGGAATGGGCAAAGCGTAATCAACAATTCAATAAAAAACCACAAGCCAAAAGACAGTATAAAAAATTAGATGAATTACTTAGTAAAAATCCTAAAGTACGTCAAGGTGATGAACACCCAACAACTATGGCTGAAGCTGGAGAAAGAGGTGGTATTAAAGAGCAAGTGAGAGGCACTGAAGGTAAATATGAAGATGAAAAAGATATTTATACAGGTGAAAAAATTAAATCATTAAAAAGAGGATTGTCATTAATGAATTTAGTTTCATTGAATAAATCACCTATTGTTAGTGATAAATTAACTACTGATCCAAGATATAAAAAAATACAGCAAGAAGGTAGTGAACAGAGAAAAAGGAAAGAGGAAGAAGAAAAAATAAAAGAACCAACATTTTATGAACAAGCAAGAGACACTAATTTTGGAACTAAACCTATTAGTGAATATAAAAAACCAAAAATAGGTGGAAGAAATGATAGAAAAAGTGATAGATACCAGCACACCGAAGGAGGTGGATTTTACACCCTTCGTAGAGGTGGTGGTAAAAGAAGTGAGACAGTTAAACCAAAAGAATTAGACAGAACTCATGGAGATTATAAAATTGGTGATAAAACAATTACAAGTACAAGAGAAGCTCAACAACACAGGCACGAAGTTGATAATCCAACAAAAAGAAGTAAACAAAGAAAGGGTGATGATCTTAAAACTCATGAATATCATAAACCAGCAGCAGTTAGTTCAAGAAAGAAAACACCACAAGCTTCACATTATAATCCAAATCGAAAAGAAGGAGAACCACCAGAGGCAAAACAAGAAGCCCATGAAGAAGAAGCAAGAAGAAAGGAGATAAGAGCCAACATTAAACAACGAAAAGAAATCGAACCAAAAACAAGAAACCAAATTGATACAAGGAGACAAATTGATGGAAAGGATAATCCTAATTACTTAAAAAAAGTACCAGTACAAGATGGTACAAGATATAGTGGAGCTTCTGTTAGAGAAAGACAAGATATGGAAGATGAAAAGGCATTTCAGGGAGATAAATTAACAGAATCAGAAGAGAAATTAGTAAAACCAAAGGAAGGCACATCAACATCCCAAAGAAAACATATACAGGGTGAAGGAGCAAAGAAACTTCATGAGGAAATGAGTGGTCAAGGAAAACAACATCATGAAAGAGCACCAAAGAAAGAATCTATGAGTGAAGAAGAATCATTGGCACAATGGAAGAAACAGCAAGGGAAAGAAGGTAAGGCAGAGGATATTCCATCATGGCTAAAGGGTGGAGCGAGAAAAAAATGGAAAAATGCTAGTCCAGATGAAAAAGTAAAGATGAAATTAGCACATCAACGTAGTGAAGCACAGAAAAAGAGAAAAAACAAGGCAATTATAGAATTACAAGGATTACGATTAAAAGCTATTAATACACAACAAAGGATGTCAGCCGATTCACCAAGTCCAAAGAAACCAACAGGTAATAATCAGGGATTTTCAGGTGGGGTAAAATTCCCTAGAGATGAAGATAAGCCATCTAGAGGACGTGTCCCAACACCAAGAGGTGAAAGACATAGAGAAGCCTTTGAAAGAGCAAGAAAAACACCAGACGAAATTTCAACTGGAAGACCAAAAAGAAACCCACGTTCTAGGACTACTGGACAACACTCATCTCGGTATGAACAACGTAATCAAAGAGATTTAGACCGAGAATTCATGAGAAGGGAATCAGATAGATTTGAAGGTGGTAGAAAAGATAGAGAAGGTAAAAGAAGAGACAGGTTTGGAACAAACCCTTAAATAATACCTTTATATACTTTATTTATGCGTAAAGATGATACACACCATTGTATAGAATGTGGTGCTGTTTTACCATGGCGCTATAAGGGCAGACAACGTATATACTGTTCGCCTCTATGTAGAAAACTATATTGTGCAAAAAAGAATGATTAAGGAGTTTTTGAAGGGTATGTTGTATTAGGTGTTTCACTTTGTTTATGCTCTTTTGCAAAATGATCTAACATTTTATGGAATAAAACTGAATCACTTTCGAATAGTTTACCTGTTCTTGTCTCCTTTACAAACTGAGCAAACTTTCTAAAGTTTTCTTTATCTTCCCAAGTAACACAAATTGTGGTATGTGAGTTACCAATTTTACGTCTTGCCATGTAATTAGATTTATAATTGATTATATAAGTCTTTTGCTATTCTAAAATAAACCCATTTGGTGTGATATTAATGTCAAAGTAATATGGTTTCGTTCCATGTAATCCACCAAACCCATCTTCGGTATATAGTTTTATCAACATCTCTTTATCTATATCTTGAATTTCATAATTATTATCTTCAAATGGAGATAATGTTGGGTGCATTAAACTTGGTAAATTTTGAGGATTTCTTTGATCGACAATATAGTGTCCAACACCTAGAGCATGAGCAAACTCATGCATTATTATGGTTTGAATTGTGTCAGAAGGTAGGGGTAATTGAGTCATCTCCACAGTAAAACTTTGGTCTTTATCATCACATCCTATGCAAAGACTAATTGTTGGTGTTGCTTTTGGAGAGTGCATATATGATAAAACATAAGCGTATTGATGGCTTGATGATGAATAATCAAATGCTGTAAATCCTAATGCCTTCTTATTTTTTGTTCCTTCTTCACCTGTGTTATGGTGTCTATACTCAATGAAAACATTACACTGTTTGTAATCTTCTGGGTACTTGTCAAAGTGTTCTTCATAAGGATGATATTCCATTGGCATAAACCAATTACCACCAGTTAGATGTTTCATCTCATTCTGCCAATTTAAGACAGAATTTATTGTTAAGTCCAAAACCTCTTCATGAAACCTTTCTTGTAAATCAGGCTCAGGCTCCATTATACAAACATTTGGGTTATCTTTGTGAATGAATCTTATGACTTCAAACTTGTCTGCAAATACACTATTTAAAGAGAAGAAGCATACTAAAGATAATATCAATACTATCCATAATGTTTTTTCAACGTTGTCCATAATAAATTGTGAATATCATTAAATAAAAAGATTTATATCTTAGTATTTTTATATGTCTTTCATGGGTACAAAAATTTCAGCAAAGTATGACGGTCAGTGTAAAATATGTGGAGATAGTTGGCAAGTAGGCAACGACATATTTTATCAGAAAGAACCAAAAGCCATTTGTGGTGATAAAGAGTGTTTTGAAGAGCAAGGTGGAAAGTTTACCCCATTCAAAAGCCAAACTAAGTTAGGTGGTGGATGGGCTGGTAAGACACCAATAATAACAAAATTACCTGAAGCCGAAATTAGTGATGAAGTTAAGAAAATCACAGAATATTGGGATCAGTTTTTTGTAGTTGCACATCACAAGACAAAAGCAGTTTATCCACAAGAAGATGTTAATGGTGATAGATTTGGTCAAATCCGTTCAAAAATGATGGATCAATTAATGTCATTAATTCAAATGGTAAAAGAATAGAGTTATATAATAGGACTTACTATACAAATCAATAATGAAAGCCTCCGAAGTTTTAGACATTGATGGTTCTTTTGAAGAATCAACAAAACTTTTAGCTGGTGAAACGGTACTCATTAAGGGATTTAATGTAAAGAAAAATCCAGAGTATCAAGCCGAAGTAGCTGAAATAAAAACCACAGAAGGTCTTAGATACACTTTTGCAAAAACAATTGTTGGACAAGCAAAATCTGACTATTGGAGAGATGCAGTACAAAAAGTGCAAGAAAAAGACGCTTCCGATGGGCTAGAGTGTTATGTAGTTACCAAGATAGCTGAGGGTTCAGGTAGAGAAATGTTAGCATTATCTATGAAAGAACCTGAGGGTTGGGTTAAAACAACTGTATAACCATCTTTCTTTTTTTTAATTATGAATAAAATATGTAACAGGTGTGGAACCAAGAATTTAACTTGGAATAATAAACATCATGAAAAAACAGGCAAATGGCAGTTAATAGATCATAAAAACAAAGACGGAAAATGGTGTGTTAGAAATCAAAGTCAGCCACTTTCACAAAATTCTGTAAAGATAATATTATGTGATTTGTGTAGTGGAACATCATTTGGTTTATGTAGAGGTGAATCTGATTATGAATACCACATGAAAACATATCATCCAAATGAAGAGGTGTTGACAGAATTAGATTGGAATATGAGATTAACACCAAGAGAAAAAGTCCCTATTGGGTGGTCATGTGATCCACATTATCAAAAATATCAAAACAATAGATTTATATCTTAGTTGATTGTGAATTAATTATGAAATTAAAAGGTAGAAGTAAATCTTCAAAAAGTGTATTAGTAAATTCAGACCTTCATGTTGGTTCAAGCACAGCAGTTTGTAGTCAAGAACCTTATGTTTCTGAAATTGACACTGTAATCAAACCTAATAGACTTCAATTAGAATTAAATAACGCATGGTATGATGTTATTGATGACTTAAACCAAAAACCAAACTTACTTGTGATAAATGGTGAACCAATGGATGGTGCCAATAAGAAACAGGTAGGTCAGCAATCTTGGACTACAAACATTGAGGATCAAATGAGAGATTCTGAAAAACTAATTAGAGATATACCATACTCAGAACTTATGTTCGTTAGAGGTAGTGGGTATCATGTTCAAGTAGATGGTACTAATTTTGAAGAAGTCATGGCAAACAGAATGGGAGCTATGCGATATAAGGCATATGGTGGTCAAGGTGCAACTGATTATTATGCATTTGTAGATATTGGTGGTAAAATGTTTAACTTTTCACATCACGTAGGATTTAACAAGTGGGCAGCATATAGGACTACTGCAATAGCAAGAGAGTTAGCTGGTATGCATTTTGAAAAAGATAAATTACATCCAGCAGATGTAATAGTTAGAAGTCATGTTCATTATTTTGTTCATGTTGAATTTGTAAATACTCATGGTGTATCAACACCAGCTTGGAAATTCCCAGATGCTCATCTATTTAGAGGTGGTGTAGCTGGAACAACCCCTGATATAGGCTCGGTAGAATTTATAATTGAACCAAATGGTGAAGTTATAGTTAAGAAACATATTGCAAAACTTGACATAAAACCATTGGTGAGACACGTATGATGGATTGTAAGGTTTGTAAAAAACCACTAGATTATAAGGTTGATTTACCAAACATAAAAATTGGTGATAATACTTGTATGAAGTGCTGGCATAAAGAGAGACACTGTTATACATGAAATCAAAATATTCTGTTAAATTAGAAGAAATACCTAGACCAAAGAAGCAAGAAGAGATCATTTATAACCATATTTGTAAGGCAAAGGATGGCTTGATGAATACAGAAATAGTGAAGTTAACAGGTATTGGGGCAAGACGAGTTAGGGAAGCAACATTATATTTAAAAACAGTTAAAAAAATTAAAATAGGATATTGTCGTTGTAATCATGCACCAATATACTATAAGTTATAAAAGGATTTATAATCAGAAATAATTAAATACCCCAAAGGATTAGATGTCTCTATGTTCATTAAAATCTCTTGGAAAAACTCAAAGGGTGAGGAAAAAGAGTCTTTAGTGGAATCAAATAAAGTACAATCTTTTATAAACGCTTTTGTTGAGAGAGATGTTGAACCATCATTAACAATGCCAAATAATGTGGCAGAAATAGTTAACTAACTTAAGTAACCTAACATTCATTTATCAATTTATTAACTCTTACTTAACTCATATTTTGCTCTTAAGTTACTTAACTTAATTAACTTTTTTAATTTGGTCAGATTATTGATCAATTATTAATTATCATAAATAATTAGGTTTATATTTATGTATGATTTATACTTATTATGAATTTTCGAAAAACTACTACGATCTCAATTGGAAACAAAACAAAACCAATTTTTGAATCGTTAGAGAAAATGCGACCAGCACACTTATCATTTAGTTTGCTATTGGCAGTAGCTATTGATGAGTATGTAAAAAACCACTCTTCAAAAAATTCTAAGATAACCGAGTTTGATACTTCTATTGTATCATCAAAGTTTCCATTAATAATGGCAACTACTGATAAATGGAATGTATGTATAAACGGTCTTTCAAATGACGACTTGTTAAAACTTCAAGAAAGATTAACTCAGTTAGGAAACTCTGTTCGAAAGGAGGTTTCGAGAAGATTATGATGACACCATCAGCACAACTTGATGTTGTGTATGAAGCGTTAAGTGGTTTAAAATACACATCTGTGATAGATGGATTAAGACCTGATTCTACATTTTGTTTTAATCCCTCTAAACAGCCCTTTTTAGATATTTACATGGATAACCCAAAGGAATTTGTTGAGATATTAAAACTAGCTATATATAGAGTAATTGCACAGAAAAGAGGTAATTCAAAACTACCTATAATTGAGTCAGCATATAAAAAATTGAAAATAAAAATTGATACTGATAATATACTTAAAATGCATGATATATCTTCTCAACATGAAAACTCAACTGTAACATTTAATTGCCAAATAATTGCAATTGATTCACCAAAAACATTCATTAAAACTGCAACGTTTTTATGTCCAATGTGTAGTAGAGATTATCCAGTAAAATCAAACATAGATAGAAAGATTCAGATTCCATTTTGTGGTAATCCACAATGTAGGAGAGCAAAAACAGAGGTTGATCCTACTACTGTTGTAACAGATGATGTTCAAACAATTCTCATGCAAGAGTTCATGGAAGATTCAAAAAACAATTCACCTGTAATACTCACTGGTAAACTAATAGGTGAAAATATTAGAACATCTTTTGTAGGTCAAAGAAAACAGATTACAGGTTTGTTTAGAAGTGTTGTGGACTTAAAGAATAATGAGAATGATGTATTTATTGACATTATGTGTCTTGATGACTTGGAAGAACAAAAACCAATAATTCCTTCAGAATCAGAATTATCGAAACTATTTGATGATGTGAAAAAAGAATCATTCATAGATGGGTTGATAGGATCATTTGCACCAAATATTTATGGATATAAGGATATAAAACTAGCAATTCTTTTAGAGTTGGTTGGTGGTGTAAAAACTAAGAAACGTGGTGATATAAACACATTATTAGTTGGCGATCCATCAATGGCAAAATCAGAACTTTTAAAGTTTGCAAAGGATATAACTCAAAGATCAATTTATACTAGTGGTAGGGGTTCTAGTGCAGCAGGCTTGACAATTGGCATGGTTAAAATGCCTGATGGAAGATTTGTTGCACAGGCTGGTGTATTACCAATATGTAATAATGGTTTTGCATTTATAGATGAGTTTGATAAAATGAATAAAGATGATCGTTCTTCAATGCATGAAGCTATGGAACAGCAGACAGTTAGTATAGCAAAGGCAGGCATTCAGATGACTTTACCAACAAGGACAAGCATATTGGCAGCAGCAAATCCAAAGTATGGTGTTTATGACACTGAGATTACATTAAGAGATAACATTGATGTTCCAGCACCACTTCTTTCAAGATTTGATATGATTTGGTTAATAAGAGATAAAGTTCATGTTACAGAAGATATAAAGAAAGCAACACACATATTAGATTCTTTCACTACTGAATCAGATTCATCATATATGACAAACTTACAATTAACAGCATTTCTTAATTATGCAAGAAAGTTAGAACCAAAGTTATTAAATGAATCAAAATCAAAATTATTAAAAATTTATGAGCAGATGAGAAATGTAAGTGCAAAATCTAAAATGCCTGTTGGTGTGAGACAATTAGAAGCTTTAGTTAGATTGTCAATGGCATATGCAAAGTTAAACTTAAAAGAAGAGGTATGTGTAGAAGATGTAGTGAAAGTTGAACAATTAATGAAAAAAATGTATGAAGGTTTTGGGCAATCATTAGAGAATGACACTATACAACAACAGATTTATTTTGATAAGAAAAATACTAAACAACATGACTTAATTTCAATATGGAATGGTTGTAGAAACTCTGACGGTAATGTTAAAATAAAAACATTTCAAGAAACATTAATGGAAGCTGGTATGGGAGAAGATGAAACAAAACGTTTAATAGATCGTTGGGAGAACAATAATGTTATAAAGCTGAACAATGATGGAACTTATAAGCGAATTTGATGATAAAATGGTAAAAAAGAAAGAAGAGATTGTAGAAGAAGAGAATGATTTTTCTCAAAACCCTGAAAGACAGGTAGGAGATGTAGTGCCTGAATTAGATTTATCAGTATCACAATTAGATGGTGTGGGTGCTGTTACTCAGAAAAAATTAGAAACATTTGGTGTAACTAATTTAATAGATATTTGTGTTAGGGGATCAAGAGAAGTATCAGAGATAACAAGTGTGGCAAAACCAACTTGTGATTCTTGGGTGTTTAAAGCTCAGAAAATACTTGAAGATAATGATTTGATTAGAAAATCAGATATGGGTGTAATGGATTTGATGGATTATCATGAACAGTTACCAACAGTTTCAACTGGCTGTACCGAAGTAGATGACTTGATGGGTGGTGGGGTTAGACCTGAAGCCACATATGAGATATATGGAGAGTTTGGTGCTGGTAAGACACAATTTTGTAATACTTTAACTTGTAATACTATCGCTGAAGGTGGTAATGTTATTTGGATTGATTGTGAAGACACATTTAAGCCAAGAAGAATTGTTGAGATACTTATAGCAAGAGAAGAGATTACCGAAGAAGAAGCAAAAGAGAAACTAAACAATATAACATATCTTTATACACCAAACACCGAGCAGTTATTAGGAACTATAAATGGATTATCAACACTCTTACTAGAAAAGAAACCAAAACTAGTCATATTAGATGGTGCTATTGGTCAATTTAGAGAAGAGTATCTCGGTAGAGGCACTCTAGCTGAAAGACAAATGCAGATAGCAAGACTAATGACACATATTAAGAATATATCATTCTACTTTAGATGTCCAGTAGTCTTTACAAATCAGGTTCAATCTGATCCAAGCATGATGTTTGGTGATCCTATAAAACCAATAGGAGGTAATGTTGTTGCTCATGCCTCAACATATAGAATATACTTTAAAAAGTCAGGTAAGAAGAGATTGGCAAGAATGGTTGATTCACCTGAACACGCCCAAGCTGATGCCGAATATATATTGACGGATAAAGGTTTGGTAGATGTTGAATAAAATCATTCAAGGTGATTGTCTTGAGAAACTTAAGGACATACCTGATAATTCAATAGACCTAGTTGTAACTAGTCCACCTTACGATGACATACGTGATTACAAAGGATATTCATTTGATTTTGAATCTATTGCAAAAGAATTATTCCGAGTTACAAAACAAGGTGGTGTTGTTGTATGGATTGTTGGGGATAAAACAAATAATGGAACAGAATCAGGTACTTCATTTAGACAAGCATTATATTTTAAAGAGGTTGGATTTAACTTACATGATACAATGATATGGTATAAACACACACCACCTTTAACTCATAAAAGATATGAACAGCATTTTGAATATATGTTTGTTTTAGTCAAGGGAAAGATCAAGACATTTAATCCAATTATGGTTGATAAAATATATAATGATAAAAGAACACATAAAATGGTTAGAAGAGAGTCTGATGGAAGTTATGATATGGGGTTTTCTTCAAAAAACAAAACTAAAATAAAAGGCAATGTGTGGTCTATCCCTGTGGGTGGTGGGCATTCAACAAAAGATAAAATTGCATATAAACACCCTGCTATATTCCCAGAAAAAGTGGTAGAAGATCATATAATTTCATGGTCTAACGAAGGTGATGTTGTGCTTGATCCATTTGCTGGAAGTGGAACGACTTTAAAAATGGCAAAAAAGTTAAAAAGAAATTACATAGGAATTGAAATATCAGCAGAATATATAAAAATCATACATGAAAGATTAGGTCATGTCGAAGAAAGACATAGTTGATAAAATGAAAAGAGATGTGGCAGCCATGCCACAGTTTGATCTAAAGTGTGCAGTTTGCCATAGAAAGTATGGTAAATGGTTTGTTTTTCATCATAAAAGATACCTAAATAGTGACAAAATATACTCTGATTTCTCTGATACATATGCATATAACGAATATGTTTTACCAATTATAAGAAAAGACCCAAATAGGTTTGCACTACTTTGTAAAAAACATCATACTTCGGTTGAAAGACTTAAAATGTTTACAAAAGAGAATTTCGAAAGACTTATTAAAGTAGCAAAAGAGAGTAGAAATGATGGGAGACTCGGAACTAAAAGAACCACCCGCAGACGAAAGGTTTGTAGGAGAGGGAGAAAGAACTGCTCTAAAAATACTAAAAAGCATATTCGGAGAAATTGAATGTGAGTATAAAATACAATATTTATTTAAAAAATTAATGAAGGGTGATTATGCTGATACCCTGTCAGAAAGGCAAGAGAAAGAGACACTTGATATTGTCATTTTCAGAGTAACAAAACCAACGATAGTTGTTCGTGTCCAAGATAAACATCATGATAGTATATTAAAAACAGGTCAAGACTTGGTTCAAAAGCAAATGTTAGAGTGGAATGGTTGTGTTGTTGTTGATTTATGGCATAAAGAGTGTCCTACATTATGGTCAGAGACAGTAAATGAAAAATCTTATGAAGAAATATCAGTTTATCTTAGAAAAGCAGAATTAATATAGTATTTCTGGAGCCCACTGCATACAAAAAATCATCCTTTCCTCCATCTCTTCATCCATCTTTTCAGTTTCATCTGCTTTTTCAAAACAAGCGTGGAAAACTTCATGATCTATCGTCTTATATATATCTTCAACAGTTTCATGATTTGGAAGAAAAATAAGACACCTATCTGTCTCTGAATAATATACACCTCTATTATCACTATCTTTTACTCTCAAATCTACCTTTGTCATATTAATAAACATAAATGTTAAATAATAAAGTTTACCATGAAAATTCATGCCTAATCCAGTTAGTAAGTTCCTTGCATGGTATGATCGACATCTTACAGAATCTCTTACATTAAGTGCCTTAATTTTATATCTGCAAATACCCCATACTATTAGTGCTGCCGAGTGTTTTTTTGATGGTAATTTAGGTCTATTTGGAATACACCCAGTTACTGATTTTCTACTCTATGGTATTGATTTACTTGAGGCAATACCAATTATTGGTGTTACATTAGCTATAATTGCAAGGGTGAAAGGAAAGTATGAATCTACCAAATAAAAAATATAAAATTATATACGCTGACCCTCCTTGGAGCTACAAAGATAAGGCATTGGCAGGTAATAGAGGGGCTTGTTGTAAATACCCTGTTATGAGTATAGATGAGATAAAGAATTTACCTGTTAAAGATATTGCAGATGATGATTGTATTTTGTTTATGTGGGTTACATTTCCTAAATTAAATGAATGTTTTGAAGTTATAAAAGAATGGGGATTTGAGTATAAGACAAATGCATTTACTTGGGTTAAGAAGTATAAGAATGGTGATAATTTTATGGGAATGGGTAGGTGGACTAGAGCTAATGCTGAAATATGTTTACTTGCCACTAAAGGTAAACCAAAAAGAGTAAATGCTGGTGTTAGACAGATTATAGAAAGTGTGCCTGAAAAACACTCAAAGAAACCTGACATAGTTAGAGATAAGATAGTGGAGCTTTGTGGTGATTTACCACGCCTAGAGATGTTTGCTAGAAACAAAAGTGTTAAATGGGAGACATGGGGAAATGAAGTATGATATGTTGTAAAGGTAAATGTGATTATTGGACTGAAACTAGACCATCAATGTTACCATTTCTAACTCACAGTAGATGTAGAACTTGTGATAAATGGATGAAAAACGAAGATGTTTTAACAATATTTGCTGGTAAAAGATGTCCATGTTGTCATGGAAGAGTGTCAAATAGACCACGACTTAATTCAAACAAAAGAAAATATATTGAGTTAAGATTACACCCTGATGCACGTTTTGAGGAAGAAGAACTTGCAAAGTAAAAAAGAATCTTTTTTAGAGACATTTCTTAGTGTCGGTACAGGTTTCTTTATAGCATTATTGTTAAATTTATTTTTGTTACCACTATTCATAGATGATATAACCAATCAAGTGTTTTCAACTGCTGTTATTATAGGAATTATTTATACTACCGTTTCAATGGTAAGATCATATGTATTCAGAAGAGCATTTGAAAGAGTTTCCGAAAAGTATAAAAGAGGCATTTTTAATAAACAATCATGGAAATAAAATTTACAACAAAAAACATTGACACAAAATTATATGAAAAGTTAATTTTAAAATATGTTTATGATCATTATTATTACAAAGACTATTCAAGATATGTTGAACAAAACAAGTGGGTTATAGAAATAAAACCAACAACAGATTATGATGGAGCTTATACAAATGATCCAAGATTTGAAGAGCTAGATTTTAGTATTCCACATGGAATTACAGGTAAAGGAAATGTAGTGTGTTTTGTTACTGATAGTAAAAACAACTTAATAACATTACAAAATATGTCAGTAATTTGTCATGAATTGGCACACATGATATTACAGATATATTTCCCAGACAAAGTGGTAAAAATGAGATATAATGATTTTCATGGCAAAGCTGGAGATAGTAGAAAATTTTTCAGTTCTGAAGTTCATGATAGAGTTACCGAAGGAAGAATAAAACAATTTAGATACCCTATATCAAGATGGCGTAAACTTACTTTTGTTGGTGTGGATATTGAAGACTTGGTTAATTCAAGAAACGAAAATAAAATTGGATATTACACCACTAGAGGTTATTGGGAAACTAATTAATCACATAAACTCGTTTTTTATTTCTGACCAAACCGTTACAGCAAGAACATCTAAGTCTTCCAAGTTCTTTTGACTCACGTTTTAAATTTTCTTCTGGAATGAATCTTGCACATTTTTGACAGTAAAAATTTCTTCCATTTCGTTTTCGCCTAAAACGACCACAAATACCATTACACATATAAACTTTTAGATAACCTTCTATATAAATCTAGTTTTTTATTAAATCATTAATAATACTTCCACCAACTAAGGCTTCCTCACTTAACTGATCTAATAGAATTTCAATATCATCTTCGGTCATTTTTCTACATCTAGTTTCTCGTATAATTTTAACAATTTTTCTCATATCAAATGGATTATCTTCACCTAAATGTCCCATATTTTCATGAATTACTTTTACAGTAGAGAGTGTTACAAAATGATGAATGAATTTTTCTCTTTCTGTTAGAGTCATTTTTTTGTCCCACACCAATTACAATGTGAATTTTTTACTGCCCAATCCTTATGTAATATTTCATGTGATCTTAATGACATTTGTAATGTCTTATCATTATCCTTATTTATTTCTTCAAATGTATCACAGTGAGGTGGAATAAAATGCTCTTTCTGTATTTCCATTATTCTCTTTACCATGCGATCCCTCATCTTTTTGGGCATACTTCTGTCATTTAGTGGGTTTCCAAACATTAACGGCTCATTATAACTCGTTTGAATTCTTTTATAACCTTTTCGGAAGCCGTTCCCATGTCATTAAATATTATGGTTCTCTTATCCCTAAACAGTTGTTTTATATTGTACCGTTCATTTATGTTTGAGTTTACAAGAATACAAACCACATTGGGTGTTTGTTTCAGTAGTTTCTTAAATGACTTATTACATATTGTGGAGTAAATGTTTCTTGGAGCTCTATTACCTCCTTTGTAGTAGTTTGGTGCTCCGTCAGTTATAAGGAAGACATATTTATCATTACCCTTCATCTCTTTTAACATTTGACCACTATATTCAAGTGCCATGTGAGTTGGTGTAGCCATATAATCTCTTCGAACATTTATCTGTTCGATGTCATTTTTACTGTTTATCTCAGTAATTCCTATTTCGCCTTGTGGATTACTAGACCATATATTCCCTCTAATTTCAACATCCTTAATCCCTTTTACCGATTCAAATAATGTCGCAACTAAGTTTCTTACGGTCTTTATCCTATAACCCCTCATTGATAATGATCCATCTACTGAAATTATAACTGAAACCCCAGTTGATTTTCTTGAATCAATTAGGCATTTATTCATGTTTACACCGTCAATATATCTTTCTATATATTCACCTACATCAACATCAGTTCCACTAGTATTAATAAAAGGTCTTCTTCCCATTTTTAGCCTTCCAAATATCCTTTTAATAGCTCTAGCAGTTTTGTAATCTGGAGTTATCTTTTCTGTTAAGTCAGGCTCTCTTTTTATGAATCTAACATTTGGTGGTGTTCTATCAACAATACCATTACCATTACCAAGCATTTCTTCCCTAACAGTTTGAAATTGTCTTTCACCTTCAATCTTACCAACTTCTAACATCTTATCTATAATTTGACTGGTTTCTGTTTCATCCTCGCCTTCTTCTTTTTCGCAAAGCTTTTTTAGTATATCTGGAACTTGTTCATAACTATCTGCAAACTTTTTATCTCTATCTTTGAATGTATCGAATGATCTCAATTCGTCTTGTCTATCTTGATCTTTTTTAGATAAATTATCATTATCATCACTACCTCGTAAGTCAAGTTCTCTTTTTCTACCATACTCATTTATTATTTTTGACAAACTTAGAAGCACTCTTAATGAACCATACTTATCTGTATTTTCTACATCACTAATTGCTTTCTTACATATTTTGTAATATTCACAATCTTTTACCAAGTCTTCACGCTTGAATCTTATTGCCATTAGAATAAATAATGGATTCTCTTTATCACCATTCTTTTTCATAAGTTTACCAAGTTTTGTTAATGTATCATGAAATCTCTTTCTATATGCTATATAGTATCTACATACGTGTGATTCTATTCTTTGATCTTCTAAAATATTCCATATGTTATGTGCCAGTACTTCATTATTCCATCTACTTCTCTTGCTTGTCATTAACTGTCTTATTGCCTTGAATGGACTTTCGTATAATACATGAGATAATTCATGAATTAAAGCAGTATATTGATGAATTCCTTTTACTGGTGGATTTGATATAACAATATTATATCTTCCTTTAAATGGTGGTGTTTCATCATCACCCAAAAATACACAATAGTTTACCTTTGAAGGTCTATACGAGAGTTCTATTTTACAATTTACTGCTTGTTCTACAATAGTTGATGTTTTTCTAAATAATTCTTTTTCTGAAAGAACATCTAAATCTCTTTTAGTCATTTCGATTCCTCTCTCTTATTTTCTCTAATTTCAGCACATTCATCACACCATACAGTTATGGGATCACATACAACACGTTGACCATTCTTATCTATTCTGAAATAATCCATGTGGTGATACACCTTCTTTGTCATATTTCGTATATCTTTCCCACAAAGAACACATTGATTTTCATGAAATTTATGTTTACATTTACTCATTTCGATTCCTCCATTCAACCATCTCTTTATATTCATTTGTGTAATGCCATGGTTTTTCAAGGAAGTGCAGGATATTATCCATACTATAACCTTTCTCTTTTGCTAGAAACCTAGCAAGTGTATGTATGTTTTCATAGTCATCTAACCATGATGATTCATTAAACGCCATTATACTCATTCCGATTCCTCCACTATTTCAGGTTTATATGGTTTATTCCTCATACCTGCGTGTTCATTCAACCTTCTTCTTATCTCACCATGTATATCTCTTTTTTCATCCCAAAGTAGTCTTTGATTTAATGGATATTCTTCTGGGTGTAATTTTACAGCACATGGGGGACATAATTGCCAATTTCTCCAGCATTTTGCTTTACCCATTGAATGTCTTTTTACTCTTGCACAGTTTTTACATCTCATTTCGATTCCTCCTCATATATATTCTATATTGTGGTATTGTCATTTTAACTTCAACATATCTTTGTCCGTTTTCTCTAATTCCTTGTGCTATTATCATACATCTATCCGAACAATATTTACTGATGTTTTTCTTTTGACCAACATCTTTTATATTTCTTTCACAAACAACACATTTTCTTTGGTTTCTTATTTTTGTGGATTCTTTGTTTTGATACCAAATTTTCCAATATCCACTTTTTTGCCTGTATAAAGTATTACATGATCTGTTACAAAACTTTTTACCATTTCCTTTGTATGTGGGAAGCATTGTTTGATTGCAGTTTAGACATCTTTCTCTACTTTTCATTATATCTTCACCCCAAATGTATCATTGATTCTTATTCTAACTATCTCTCTTTCACTTGCATCTCCATACTTTATCATTATAACTTCATTCAGAGCTGTTGGTAAGTCTTTACAATATCGTAAGTAGTTTGTAAACTGTGCAATATCTCTAATTGATAATGCATACTCTAACTCACCCTTTAATCTTAAAGAATAAATATCTTGAATTAAAGTAAGTAATGGTTGCATAGCAGATTCTACTGGAATGTCTTTCCAATTAATAACCTTTTTGAAGTCTTCTTCTGTTGGATAAGACCAAACACTTCCAACAAACCTTGATCTTAAATCTTCGGTCATTGAATTTATACCTGCGTATGTAACTGGATTTATTGTCCATACAATAGATAGTTTTGCATCTTCGTTTAACTTGTATGTCTTACCATTTGCAACAATAGATTTTCTTCCATCACATATTCTATTCCAATATCTCTGTATCTCATGATCTTGTGCATTACCCTCATCACAGTAAAGACAAGCGTGTTTGTAGTGGTTAGCTACTTCTATTGCTTTGGGTAAAAGACCAAGATTGAATAATGTTCCATCTCTATTTATTTCCTTTGTTCCTATAAGATCAGTTCTTTTAGTTCCAACACCAACAGGTTCTTCTATCAATGCAATATTATTTTTTGAGCATACTGTATGAACAAGTAATGTTTTACCCTGACCTTTTTCTGATTCTATTAGATATGGGTATTCTGCACTAAGTATAGCTTTAGTAAGCCTTTGTTGTTCATCTGATATTGGAATATATTTATCCCATACAACTATGTTGTTTGGATTATATTCCTCAAAATTAATTCTAGCAGTTGGCACCGTATCAGGTATTGTCTCTGATTCCATTCTACTCATAAATTCTGTTTTATTCATTATTTATAACCTCTTTCTTTGATAAACTCAGCTATGCTTGTTTCTATTTGTATTCCATTTAGATTTCTAGGTATTAGATTACTACAAATCAATGTTCGTGCTGGCTTTCCAAATATTTTCTTTTTTGCATTACTCTTAATAATAATAGTATTCCATTTAGATTTGGTTAATACACCCCTACACTCATGCTCATCGGCTGCCGAGCATATAACCCAATCGCCTTTTATTGTATCAAAGAAGTCTAAACACGTATTATAGTAATATGGTATAGGGTTAGGACATACGAAAAAATCGTTGTTTGTATATATTTTTTTGCGCCAAGGTGGATCAATCATAAAGAATGTTTTTTCACTATCATATTCTGGGATAGTAGCTTCGAATTTCTTATATTCTACTATTGCATATGGATATTTTTCCTTACAATATCTATTAGAATCTCTAGATAGATCATTCAACACTATTTTACCTTCTTTTTGTGGTTTATACAAACACCATTCACCTTGAAACCAATTTTCTTGTAATAATTCCCATGTTCTTGCTTTTCCAGCAAATGGCTCACAATATGTTTTATATTCTTTATCACCACTAAGATAGCTCATAAGGTCAACTATTTGTCGTGCTGTTAATGTAAGACCAGCAGTTCCACCTAGTAATTTGTTACCCCATACACTAGTTTTTTTATCTGTCAATTTACCTTTACCATATTGATTTGCCCATTTATTTGTTGTCATTCCCATTGCTCCCATTTTATAAATGATCCTACTTTATTTGGATCGAGATCGAATGTTAAAACATACTCTTCAATTAAATAATCAATTTCAGTTTTTAATATACTTTCATTAGGATATGTTTTATTTCCTAAATCGTCATTAATTTTCGTATAAATTTCAGAATCTACAATAATTGAAGGATCAAATCCACCTAAATTATAAACATTAGAATAAATATCTTGATTCTTTAAAATATCAACTCTTAACATTCCCTTATGAAATTCTGTAAGTTTCATTTCGATTCCTCCACTTCTAATTCTAGCGTGTCAATATGGTTATCACCCCAATAATCATTACTTATGTGGGTTGTTTTCATACCATTATATTGATCGCCATCTGACCATAATTCGCTTTGTTCAACAAGAGCTTCACGAACAATCTCTTCTGCTTCATCTTCACTATTGGCTTTAACATTTCTAACAACACGACTTGTTTCTATCGTTTCATTCCATGTAAACACAACATTATATTTCTTCATTTCGATTCCTCACCACATTTTTCCTCGATCTCCTGCATTAGTCCACATTTTGAACATACACGCATATCATGTGGCAGATTCATATATGATACATCTGCTAACTGATAATTATACAGTTTATTTCCACATTTATTACAGTTCATTTCGATTTCCCCAAAAAGTCAATAGGTTTTCCATTATATTTGTCAAGTGATTTCTTAGCCTGTTCCATAAACTGAACCTGTCTAATTATGATTTCTTCTGCATCATATTCTCTTGGTGGTATTTCATTCATCATTTTATCATGTTCCTCAAAATAACTATCTTCATAAATTTTATATTTTGTTCTTGAACACATTTTACATATTGCATCAATAAATTTACCACTACCTACTTCTAACCCTTTTCTTGCTATTGGTGTTTTTTGTTCACATAAATAGCATACAAAGGTCTTTTTCTTTCTAGCCATTATTCTACCCAATCTGGATCATCATTTTCCAGAGTTTCTTTTAGACCTTTTATTTCTTTTGGTTTCATATTATTTTTTACTAGTTCTTCATATCGTTTCATAGTATTATCTCTCCATTCTTTATAGCCTTCATGATTTTCTACCTCAAACATTTTTACTGCAATTATATGATAGCAGTTTAACGTGTGAATAAATCCTAGACAATCACATTCATATTCATTTTTTATTGATTGAACAGTGTGCATTTTTGAATCATCACTCTTAGAGGGTAATAACCAAGTTGTATCATCAACTTTTGTTATTTTCTCTAAAACTGCTTTTGCTTTCCTTTCTTGTGCTAGACTCAATCTTTATTCACCTTAGGATTACCACTATTTGTATAACTTTCATGATTTTTTAAGTGTCCGTAACCACCTTTGCAAGTTTTATTATTTCCATCTGGTCTGCCATCTATATGACCTGTTATACATTTACAACATACTAAGCCTTCCCAATGTTGAGCTTTATGTAAACAATGTTTGTTCATTTTAAGACCCATATTCATGGAATTTCCATGATTTTTTGTTCGTGTCAATTATTATTGCGTGTGTAGGCATACTAATGAATAATTCTCCATCTTTAGATAAATTACCTATTTCATAATGACGTGAGCCATCACATCCACATCTATTACACTTGTTTGCACATCCATTACAAAAACCTACTTTGTATTTGTTAGGTGCTGTTAAATCGTACCGATCATTGAGACATTTCCATCTGTTCATTTTAATAACTCCAAGAGCAAATCTTTCCTCTTTCTGTATCTTTTTTACCAAATACTAAATCATGATGAATTGGTTGATACCAAAACGTATTTTCTCTCATACGGTCAAATCGTTTAAAATCTTCTTCTGAAAATGTTCCACATCTTATATGAGCTTTCATTCCACTTTCTCCAAAAGTTGATGTGCTTCATTCTCATCACCATATACATGAAGTGCTACGTCTTCCCATTCAAAGCTTGATTTACAAACTTTACAGAATAATCTTTCAGCTACTTCCTTTTCATCTAAATGATGACAATACCTACACTCATGAGCTATCATCTTTACAATTAATGATCCCCCAGTATTACAATCTGGGCAATCAGCAACTTGATATTCTTGTTTAAATGATTCTTTTAAGGTGTTTCTTGTACGTAAGGTCATTGGTGGGATAACATTAGTTTTCATTTTAATAACTCCAATATTTTTTCTCTATTCTTTAATGTAGATTTTGCAATTCCATAGTCATTTGCAAGAATCTTTTTCTTAAATTCTTCATCAGTCATCATACTATACATAAGTTCAACAAAGAAATTTCTATCATTTTTTCCATATTTTTCTATACCTTGATCAAGAAGTCTTCTAATGAATATATTTACTAGGTAGTCAGAATTTACAAGAATTTTTTGTCTTGATACTGCTGTCATCGTAATCTACCTCTCACGTAATGATATATTGAACTTAACATGAAAATCCATTCTGTCATTAGTAATCATCCTCATAATATTCTTCTTCACTCTCTTCTCTTCTTCTTTCCATTTCTTGTTCATATTCTCTATTCCAAACTTTTGCTTTATGTTCTAAGATGTTATCACCTATTTTATCTAAAGGTAATCCTTCTTCAATCATTTTGTATGTGTATAAAGCATATTCAGTTGAATATCCACCTGTTTTAAAGCATTGTTTTGTGCTTATTCTTCCAAAGTTAGATAATCCTTTATCAGGGTTATGTGTTGCAACATAACAACTAATATAACCCATTTCTTCAGCTAGTGCCAAGTATGGACAACCACAAGAAAATATTTTATCTTCTGCTCTATGAAATAATTCACAAAGCTCATATTCATTAGTCATTTTAAAATACCCCTAATATACTTTACAGGTTCATATAACAAATTGGCTCTAAATTGATTTGCCCACTTTTCTTTCTCTTTTGTTATCTTACCAACAAAAGAAGTGTTATTTTTACCGTTAATGTAGTTTTTAACATCTTTTGGAATTTCTGTGGTTTTTATTTCATCCACGCAACCAGCTTCAAATATATTAGATTCATTATTTACCGTTTTCTTTTGTACAGCAGTTTCATAAGTACCAAGCTTATATGATTTATCAATCTTATATTGTTTAATATATCTATCTGCAACTATATCGGCTAATCCAACAAAATCATTATAGAGTTCAAGTTTAGATAATAGTTTGTCAAATCTGAAATAACTAACACCTACTGCTATATTATGTTCCCAACAATCTCTTCTTGTAGTTACCCATTGAAATAATAATTGAGACATATTAACAACTTCACGTATTTGATCTCTTATTGTAACATTTTCATCCCATCTTATTGCTTGTAGTTGAATAAATGTAGTTCCACCATCTTTATCGACAATGTTATAATGTCCACATTTAAGAGATTCCAAAATCTTTGTCATACTATGCCTATGATTAATCATATCAGTATCATCATTTATTATTTTACAATATCTTTCCATTGCTTCATAAGGATTTTTTGTTAGAGGATCACTTGCTAATTTATTAACCATAGTTAATACATTATCTGGCACTGGAGACATTTTTAATGCTCCATTTTTCTTTGCTGGATAATATAATTCTGAATGAATTTTTTCATCAATCTTATAGTTAATCATGGTGATTTTATTCGTTCCTCTTTTTAATCTGTTCATTTCGTTCATTTTAATCAATCTCTAATATAGGTAGTCATCCTGCCAATAGTCTGGATCATAAGAACTATGCCATTGACCTACTTCATCAAACCAGCCTGTTCCTAAATCTTCAGAAGTATCGTCTAATTCAGATGTTTTCATACTCTTTTGTAACCTTGCTAATTCAGATTGTTTCTTAACTATTTGTGCTTCTAATAACATTTTATACTCTTCCTCGTATTCTTCTTGTGAACCAATTGCGATTGTCTCGCCTTCCTTTAGACTTTCCATGTTTCTTTTGCTTTTTCCTTTCTTTCCTTTCCCTTTTCCTTTCTTCTTTGTGCCATCCTTTTCCTTTAGAACGACACTTCCCTGAAAATCCTTCTTTGATTCCTCACTTTTAGTATATGATGTTCGATCTGAATCTAAATCATAAACTGAAGTATAACCACTTCCATTCATGTATGTATATCCAGTGTGTTTTGGCTTGTCAAAGTGTGTATTACTACAAGTAACTTTATCAACAGTACCCCATCCTTTACCAAATCTTTGAACTCCTTTTGGTGTTAAAACTAATACTTTCTCATCTATTAATGATAGGTAATTTATACCGAAGAATCTAATACACCATGCCATGATTCTACTATCAGATAAACCACCATCTGGCATTTTAACATCATTATGTTTTATTAATACCTGCATAGCAACATCATCCCATTTCGACCATATACCATTATGGAACATGACACCTTCTTTATCATCACCAGCAAGTTCTAAATCTTCCGTATTCTGAGAAGATATTGCAAATGGATGACATAAGCTATCATTAACTCCACCATGAGTTGCGATTCTAAAGTGGATAATTATTGGAAGTTGTATTTTTTCCTTAGCAATTAAATCTTGTATATATTGAGATTTAACGTGTAAGCCTTTCTCCCATTTTACCTTACCATCATCTATCCATGCAATACCACCACCATCTTTATTGGTAGTTTCAGCACTTTCTAGTATTTCTTTTGTAGGATATTTATCCTCAAAAGCCATTATAACACACATATCTAAATACCTCCCTCTATGAAACTAATTGGTTCTTTGTTTCGTTTCAAATAATATTTTTCCAAATCACTTTTAACTATTTTACCCTTAAAAGAAATTGCTTTCTCTTTTACAGGTCTTTGATTTTTAATCTCATTCTTGATAAAACTATCAATCCAATTGGTACAGAATTTTACTGCACTAACATAAGTTTCTGCTTTTTGAAACATTGGTAAAACTCTTACTTCTAAAGTTCTATGTTCATTCCAACAGAAATTAAAATGATAGTATCTGTTTCCATTCTGTATTACTTGTGCATCTGCATCATGACCACGTTCACAATATCTATGACCATTTAATCTTCTATTCACCGAAGCTCTACCAGCTTCAGTTAAATTCTTTGTTGCCCAATTCATTAATGCTGTTCTAAATTGGTGATACATTCTTTTTGTTTGTGCTATTGCATAACATCTTTCATCATTAAAGCTTATATGAAAATGACCACCACATGAGCTATTTACCTCTTGTGGATAGTTTCTTATAACAATTCTTGAAAATTCTTCTAAATCACTTGTATATACTATTGGATCAGTAACGTATTCGCCTGTATGACCATCACTTCTTAATTCATCACAGTAACATGAATCTTCACAATATCCACCATCTCTATCATCTTCACCACAATCACATTCATTATCACAGTGAGCGCAGTAGTTTCTACCAGATGATTGACTTCTTACATCATTAATATGAACAGAACAATCTTGATGATATGTTACTCTACTTCCTCTTGGTGCATTAATAGAATCTCTTGGTCGCCCTTGAAAATATCCTTCCATCTCACATCCTATTCTAGAAATAGTTGGAATGTCTGTATATGAGTTAAACAAGTTAGTAAATGTTGAATATTTACAGGTTGGGCATTTAGTAAATTCTTTATTTTTATATTTTAAATTATATGCTGGTTCAAAACAATATTTACAATAAAATTGTTTTATTTTATCATTATCTACGTGTTTCAATTCTTGAGCAGAAATATATTCTTCAAAATTGCCACGTATTCTTGTTCCTTTATACATTTCCACGCCTCCATACAGAAGTATCAAGAACATTTGGTTCTTTTGTTGTTTTTCGCCTTGATGTTAGTTTATATTCTGCGTGTTTTGGTGTAAGGAAATTATCATGAATCCATGTTAAATATGTCTTACTTGACTCATAAAATATATCAAACACTTTATCAGATATTGGTGTTCTGAATAAGAAGTTAGCTCCATCTCCAATATCACATGATGTTATAAATGACAAGTTTGGTGTTCCTTGCCATTTAAACTTAGGATCACAATGTATGCTTGAAATTATTATTCCACTACCATAATTTTTTAATGCCTGATTTAATGTTTTAGGCACATAATCATCTGGATCATTAAAGTTAGCTATACTTTGACTACCATCAAACCACTCAGAAGTCCATAATTTTTGAAGATTATATGGTCTGTTTCTCACCAACGTTTTACTCTGCTCACCTTCTGGTATCTCTTCATTTGCATCATCATCAGTACTTTGATCCCATCTTATATCTAATGTTTTTCCAACTGCTATTTCTTTAAAGAATGTATGAAATAGTGGGGATTTACAATATACAACGAATCCTTGAGGGGTTCTTGACAATCTCATTAAGAGAATTGCTTTTTCATCTTCATTACTAGTGAATTCATATTCACGTAGTAGAAGGTTTTCTAATTTGGTCATAATTATAATATATTAATATTTTAGAATAGCCTATCCTAGTTTAGGAGTAAGCATTTGAACTGACAAATATGTAGGACATACTATATCACTAGGTACTGAGGTTTGTTCGACCACAACGCCTGATGTTGAGCGGGACAACACACAATACAGATAAGAACGATTCAAAAGAATACAATGTTGTTTGGTAGATTCCAAGACTTTTTCACTAACCAAACGTGCTTGGTTCATCATTTTCACTGATAATATAGTATGGTATAGTTCCTATACCTGCTATTCTAAAATACGAATATCAGAGACTCACCCCTTCCGTATTGTTATGAATTTGTTTGTTTATACAGTTCATTGTAATTTTTTTAAATATTTTATATTCTTCATAATCGTGTTCTAATTGTGATTGCATTAATTTTATAATATCATCACATTTACACACTCGTTTTAATTCGCCACAGCTTAAACATATTAATACTCTACCACGATGTATCATACCACAACCACCCTCTCAGCCAAATTTTCAGGTAGTGGCGAGTATTTTAATCGCCATAATTGATTATGTTTAATATACTCATTAAATGAAATAATTAATCTAAAAATTCTTTTATAATCTTTATCCTCTATATAAAACAAATACCCTTGATAGGCTAGGGAATGTAGTACCCTATCAAGTTGCCAGTGCAAGCTTTTAATTGTACCAATATCCCTAGCCCATTGCTCATTTTCTTTCTGTTGTTTTATTTTAGCTAGTTTAGCCACAATTTCCCTTGTTTCACTATATAATCTATCACTCTCAGAAATATCAGTATTCATAGAAAACTGCTCTATTATACTATTAATACCTCTTGCTTTTTGACTATTTGATATTCTATTCATCCTCATTCTCTCCATCTATATCTTCTTGGTGTTTTCTAGTTGGCACCCATATCTTCTTAGACATAATATGAACTCCATATTGCACATAACAAAATTACTGGTGTACCAAATCCTATAATGTATGGTATATCATCTAAATCATAACCTGTCTTACGCCATAATTTGTAACTTAGTTTTTCCTTCAATGTAAAAATTACTGGTTTTCGTGTTCCTAACATTGTTATACAATACTCCATTCAACTTCACCAGATACATGATTCTTGGAAGCTCTTTTTTTATTTTCTCTGGGATCATGCCACAATTCATGCTTTTCCATTCTTAATTTTAAAGGTAATACGTCATTATCTCTTACTTCCCAATTACAAAGATTACATTTGAATACTGGGTATTGGTGATTAACATCATACGTTCTTTCGTATTCTGATATATTAGCATTCACCATTTTTCATCTTCCATTTTATTACCAAAAGATCGCCATTTCTTACCAAATATCGAATCGGTCATAGTAGCTATGATCTGTATCATTTGATTGTGTTCTTTTGCCAATAGTTTTAGACGTTTCTCTAGAAATTGCTGATATTCACGCATTTCTCTAAAATCTTCTCTTGTAAGATATTTTTCATTTGTTTTATTACTCATGATTAAAAAAGGGAAGGACATTACTGTCCAATCTAGCCATTTATTATTGTTTTTGCGTTGGCTTCTTCGTGATGTTCACGACAGGTTCTACATTTACAGTACATTGTTTCCATAATTAAAATAGGGCATAAAGCCCAATAAGACCGTATTTATGATGTTGCTTGGTTCGACTTATTTCCTTACATTATTTAACTGAGCTCAAGGAAGAGGATTGTTTACCTACTTTCGTTCGACTACAACATCATAGATACTAATCACTGTAATGTGTTATATTCTATAATTTCTTCTAAATCTGTCTTAAAACTAACTACCATATCATCCATTTCAACTGCACAAACTGGGCAATCATAGAAGCTTGATACTGGTATAGTATCGACACATTTATCGTGGTAATATGTATCAAACTCATCACAAAACCTTACCATGTCTGTGTCTTGTAGTGATTCATTACATAACCAACAAACTGTCTCTTCTGATTTTTCGTTCACGCCTAGTGGCTCATCACTTTTTTTGATCGCGATTTCAGGCGTGGAACTATTTAAACCTCGAATTTTCAGGCGTGAATTTTCAGGCGTGAATTTGATCGCCACCTTGATCTATTTGTTTCATGCTATTAGGCTCATCAGTTTTCATACTATAATACATAACAATAGCACCTATTAACGATGCATAAACTGTTTTATAATTGTGTCATTTGATTCGTAAATATTTATTTATTTTACCAGCGCCACACGTATATAAAGGCAATGATTATTTTTTTTCTAGTTTTATACGTAATAGAAGTAAAAAGAGGCGTGAAAACGTGAGTACTTAAGCATTACTACAAACAAAGTTAGCTCAAGCTAACGATTGAGTGAGTACTTAAACATTACTACAAATCGTAGTAACTACTTAAACATTGATACAAATCATAGTACGGTATGAGTACGGCAAAGTACGGTAACGTACGGTAAGGGCCCCTACAAATACTACTCGTAATAGTATGTAATGTGCCTATACTAACCCTACTATATATACTAGGCAAAAACTGATGAGCCACTAGGTAATGACTTCAAAAGATACAATTCTTGCACTCACTAAGAGTGCAAAGGTTGAAGCTAACGCATTTGACACTGTTTTAAGACAATTCCTTAAAACAGCTGATAGTGTCGTTATGTCTATATCTAAAGGCACAAAGGATTCTAAGAAATCACATAGTCCATACTTGAGTATCAACTCTAGTATTGTACAAAGTGGTAGTGTATATATCCCTAGTGTTGATGGTGTATCATTCCTTGAACAAGTGGACTATCTATTTAGTTTAGTAGATAAGAACAAAGTTCAGGTTAGTGATAGACTACGCGTTCGTATAGATAACGCATAGATATTGAACCAGGAATATTAGCTAAGGCTAACTATTTCCACCCACTTTTCTTTACAAAATCATCACGCCTAGTGCGTATGTGGAAAAAACGAAAATTGTGAAAAAGGTAAGATTTATATATGTTACTTGTCGGAATCCAATGCTTCAGGTTTGTTATCTATTCCGTTCCCTACAAGAGTACCTTGGATTCTAAATATACACCTAATTAGCTGTCGCTTACTATGTAAGGCGAAAATTTCACCACAAGCCACACATACGATTTTCTCTAATTGCTTATTTCCCACTGTCAAATTTTTCACCTTGTTTTTTACATAGAGGGCAATTTCCACTATGCGATAGATAGCGGGTGTGGCAATCCTTACAATACATCACTGTACTTCTTCACCACATAAACTGCAAAAAGTCCTTTTAACACCACGAACAACCTTCCTAATAAAATTAGGGTGGTTACACATTCTTTGTGTCATTTGTTACCATCCTCATAATCACTCATTAAACGTTCAAATATTTTAACCCTATACTCATGCTGTGCTTTAGTCACATTGTCTTTGTCCCACTTAGCTGTGGCTAAGAATTTTGCCCAATCATCATAGTGGCGTTTCCAATCACTACTGTCTTTATACATTACCATTTTTCATCCTCTGGGAATGGGTTCTTCTTAACAGGCACTTTCAAATGTTTCCACTTGACCAATTTCATGACTTCCTCATACATGGAATCCAAAAGCAGTTCCCTCACCAAGTAATCTCTTCAAATCTTCAACGTTTTTTCTATTAGGCTCAGCTAATACCTTGTTCATATCTACGCCTACATCTCTCCAACTCTTGTAAGAACTTAGAAATTCCTTCATTTCCTTTGTCAAGTATATTCTTTTCTGTTTCATAATTATCATACAATCAATACATATATAAATCTAATCATTTTCTTTCCCACATGAGTTGCTTATATTCACATCTGACACATATGGTTTTACCTTCACATTTAACCAAGTCAGGTACTTCAAATGATCTCCAACATATTTCACATTGTTGTTGTTTCATTTTTTTCTCCGATCTGTTCGATCATATATCTTGGCGTGTTCCTTGCACCAAAAATCAATATCAAATTCGGTATCTTTCTCGCATCCGTTTACTGCACAAATCATTTCTTATGCCCCTTTTCATGTTTAAATATATCTTCCAAATCACCAGTAGTCATTTGATATGAACCTGTTTCCTTAACCCAGTCACATTCCTTGCACTTGTATTTCATTTCCACAACTCCACAAGATCGGCATCATACGGACTATCTCTCAATTCTTTAAATTCCTCAAGTCCCTCTTTCTCATTTGGTATTTTTACCTTCTTCCTATTTTCCCTTACCAGCTTTAAAATTACCAATCCAGCAACTGCACCAAGTCCAACAAAGCCATTGCTAATTATTGCAACCATGAAAAATACATATGTTGTCCAAACAAGATACCAAGACCATTTCATACTTTAGTTACGAACAACTAATATATAAGACTATTGAGCTTCTTCTTTTAATGATTTTATTCTTTCTTCAACTAGAAATGTAATCTTCCAAAACGTTCTAGTTGCTGCTGGAGGTAATTGTGTGTCCATTTTACCGAATCTATGTGTAAACCAATTCAATATTTCATTATAGTCTTCTGGTTCTAATTCCATGTTTAAATACTAAATACCGAACTTAAAAGGTTTGCCTAGCTACTTAGTTACGGTAGGCTTTCTGCTGGGACAGATGTGCAAACTCACACTACTAGGCAATCTTTATATGTTCAATGGTTTTATTAAGTTTATGACTCATCACGACAAAGATAGCGTAAAAGTAGGCGATGGCGAAGTAAAGATATATAAAAGTAGCGAAAAAAAATCCGAACGTTGTTCGTGTAAACCCCCAATTCGTGACCGACTATGTAAAGAACATGGTGGTTAATTCGTGACAAAAACGTTACAAAAATAGACAAACCTTATAAAGCACTAATTTCTTAATAAAAACTATGGGTTTAAGAGATACATTAAAAGGTGTATTTAGGTTTTCAAACAAAGGTTATACTGAAACTACAACAAGACCATCAATAGCACAGCCTTACATGAGTACCGATACAGGTGCCAAATTACCAATATTTCCATTTCCACTCATAATGATTTATGAGTTAGCAGATAACATTGATGCACTTAGGATTCCAATTGAGACTTTAAACAGGGAAATGTTTAAGAATGGATTTGAAGTTGTTGAGAAATACAAGTTCAAATGTAACAACTGTTCAAAGGAATTTCAATATGAGCCACTTGCAAGTGATATTCCAGATGATCAGCCATTGGAAGCAAACTTTGATAATGACACTAGTGCGCACCCTAGAAAGAAATCATTGGTTTTAAAACAGAAGGATGATAAGGCAATTCCAGATAAAGTACAATGTGATACTTGTGGTTCAACTGATTTAAAAAGACCAGTTCCAGAAAACAGAAAACTACTTGAAGATATGTTGGCACAACCAATCAATGGGAATGAGCAAACACTAATAGATGTTGCAAGACAGTTGGAAAGGGACTTGGAAATAAGCGACAATGCGTATCTTCTATGTTTAAAAAATTACTTTATTGATGATCGAACAGGTAAGATTGATCATAAAAGAACAGTTACAAAAGAGTATCTACGGATCGATCCACCACAGGTGGCAATGATAGCTGATTCTGACGGTAGAATTGGTTTTGATGATAAACGTAATAAATTGTATGTATGCCCACGTTTCGAGCATAGGGATAAACGACTTACGACAGATAAATGTGATAGGTGTGGAGCAGAAGCTCTTAAGGCAGTTATGGAGGTAAACTCTGTATATTCTATTGGAATACCACAGCCAAAACGTGTAGTTTATGGTGAAGGTGAGGTTATTTGGAAAGCTGGCAAGTATAGACCACACTTACTTTATGGATATTCACCAATTTATTCAATATGGTCAAAGGCAATGTCCTTATCACATATGGATGAGTTTGTTAGAAAATACTTTGATAAAATGCGACCACCTAGAGGTTTATTGGTAGTTGCATCAAGAAACTATGAAACCTTTAGAAAGTCTTGGGATGTATTGACACAAAAGGCTACCGAAGACCCATACATGATACACCCACTTATGGTAGAAAGTGATAAGGGTGGAAAGAATATGGCACAGTGGTTGGACTTTACTGGATCATTGAAAGAGTTAGAATTTATTGAGATTAGAAGAGAATTAAGAATGATTATTGGAGCAGTTTTCGGAGTATTGCCATTCTATTATGGTGAAACACCTGCTGGATGGTCGCAAGAAGGTCTTCAAGTAACCATTACTAATAGGGCAGTTAAATGGGGACAAGACATATTAGAACAATCATTTTTCCGTAAAATCGCTATTAATCTAGGTGTAGATGACTGGTCATTACAATTAAAGGCTGGTGAAGAAACCGATAAGTTGAGAGACTTGCAAACTGATGGCGTAGAAATACAAAACATGGCAATGTTGCAACAAATGGGATTCGAGATTACAAGAACACATACAGGTGAGTTCAAGATAGCAAAAGATTCACAGATAACAGGTGAAGCATTATTAGGAATGAATGGTGGAGCTGGTGGAGTAAATGGTCGAGGAGACATGATGGGACAGCAACAAGAAAACAAGCAATCATTTGGTGGCGAACCAGCAAACAGCAGACCAAGTGATATTGGTGGAACTGGTCAAGGAAGTCCAGCAAGTGGTTCAGGTACAAGTATGAGTAAAAAATCACAATATCCAGACGGAATAAACCCTGTAAACTATCAAGTTGTCAAAAAAACACTACAAACAGCCGTTGACTTTTCATGGAATAAGACAAAAACTGTTAATGAATTAAGAAATATAGCTGGAATGACGGTACGACAAGCCAGAGATTTAGTTAAGGCTGAATTTGAAGGTTTAAGGGGGTGGGAAGATGAAAAAGAATGAAAACAACAAAACAGACAGAAAAGGAAAGGATAGTTCAGATAAAAAAAATGATAAAAAAATATCTGGATCAGAAAAAGAAACGAAAGTTAGAAGAGTAGAACTTGAAAAAGAACATGGTAAAGAGGTACGAAAAAGAATAACAAATGTTTACAGTGCTGATTTTTCAATAATAGACAGTTGTTTGGAAGAAATTAAGAAGGAATCAAGAAAACAGGGAACAAACGCATATGCTTGTAATAACATCTATATTTTATTGGAAGAAACACTTAAAAGAGTGAAGTTATCTAATAATTGATATGCCAACTAATTTAAACACAAACAAAAATGCAAATGATTTAACGAAAAAACTATGGGAAAAACATCAAGCTGATGAATTTACCCATGTTGATCATTACAAGGAAGCTGTTTGTATAAACTGTTTCAAGAAAGATGCATCATCAGCCACAATAGCTGATATTTGTGGTGACTGTGCTGGAAAGCGTGGTAGAGAGCCACTTTTAGCCAAAGTTAGTGAAAAAATGTACGGATTATGCTTTTTTTGTGGCAAATACAAGTTTCATATTGAGCAAATTAATGCACGATTTTGTCGTACTTGCCATAGAAGAATAGCAAATGTTACCAAAGAATACAATAAAAAAGGTGGTATGTTTGGTGCAGACCCATTCTGGATTAAAATTAGGAAAAAACATGGAAAGGATTGGAAAGAGATAATGTCTAAAGGTCTTGGGAATCGGCGCTAGGTAAACCTTTTCTTTTAGTTAACTTCCATTTTTTGTATTCCATCAAATCAGGTGGGGTTAAGAGTAATTCCAACAGTTTTTCAATGTTTCCTAATTTTCCATCAATGCCCCTCAATAATTCTTCAACATCTCCCAAAATTACATTAAGAACCATCTTTTCTCTCCCACTCAAATTTACAATCTAAACATCTATTGAATTTCATATACCAACTTTTAGTTAATTCAATGTTTTCTTTTAAGCAGTTAGGACACTTCATTTTTTTCCTCCAAGATTAGACTTATTCTATCCATTTGCAAATCATAAAATCTGTTTGTATAATCTATTTTTGGTTTTTTACAAGTTAAATCACCATAAAATCTTCCTACCTTAAAATCCAACTCTGGTTTTCTTAAAAATCTTGGAAACAGTTCCAACTTATCATTCTTTGAATTGTACCGTAAATTACCGTATGTTACTAGTTTTTCTTTACCACTTTTCCACTCACCAATTTTTCCATTTCTAAAATGAACTATTGTTCTTTCCAATCTTGGTTGTTCTTTGTGCATACTTGTATTTGTTATGACGTATAATTTGTCTTTTTTTATGTATAAATCTATCAATTCACATTCTCTCAATGGATCATTTCGTTCAGAACCCATGACTTTTTTATATGTTTTCATTGAATCATAAATATAGATTGAAGTTGCCATACAAAACCAATAACAATACCTATATATAATACTTTCACTAATAAAATGTATGACTGATCGTGAAAAATGCATTTGTGGAAACAATATGTATGAATACACCGATGGTGAACATTTGATTTTTCTATGCTACGTTTGTGGCAGATTTGAAGGTGTTAGTAATGGTGACGAAGAGTTTACAAACGTTATAACAAAAGACCCAATGTTGATACTAGAAATGATAGATGAAAAGCGATTAACACCAACTAAACTTTAAATACTTTTTCATTCAATATATTCTATGCTTGAAATAATAGACGAGATTTTCTCAGAAATCATAATAGCAATAGTTTTGGGGACTGGAGGGATTTTAATCAATTACTTCAGAAAAACATCAAAAACACAGAAAGATTTGTGCTTAAAGATGCAAGAACTCCAAAAAGCCCTTATTATTTTAGCAACAGCCATAGATAGACAATCTAACAGACTTCATGAAGAAGCTGATTCTGATTTGGAAGACCTCATGACTAAGGTTTTAGATAAGGATAAATAACTTTATATATTCGGATTTTCGTGTATATTTCATGGTTGATCCAGTATTAATAACTGTCGTAGCAGCAGTAATTGGTGCAGGTTTAAACACACTACGAGGGTACCTACATAGAACAGATGAAACTTTCTCTGCAAGGAAATTCGCAGGTGCTTTAATCATCTCAACATTCGCAGCAATAGCAATAGGTCAAACTATTATTACTGAGGGAATTGGAGAGGTTGGTTTAGTCTTGATAGGCTTGACCACTGGTTTCGCAGCTGATTTCGCAGTTACAAAAGCAAAGAAAGATTAGGAAAGCTATGTTTTGGGTAAATAACCCAACTTTTCTCTCTTTTTTCACTAAAAACTTTATATGTAATTACATTCTTATTTTAAACGTTGGACAATAATGATCTGTACTTCAGTACATTAGTTACAAAAGCGTTACATCCTATTCAGGGTGATGATCGGTTTTTTGAAGGCTATCTTACTGTTCAAGTAAAGGACAAACAGGGTGAAATAACAATAGTTGATGAATTAATCAAGGTTTTGCCTATTTGGATGGATAGAGGAGCACCAATTAGTGATACCCATTCAAACCGTATAATTGGAAAAGGAATAAGTTATGCACAAACTGTCTATAAAGATGAACAGGGAGTGGAATACCCAGCTATTAAGGTTACTGGTAAAATTCATAAAAACTATGAATTAGACAATGAAATTTGGAGAAAAATCAAATCAGGTGAGTATAAAGGTATGTCATTTGGTGGGGCTACAAAGTCAAATAGGACACCAAAAGTGATGAAAGATGGTAGTGTAGCATATGAATTAACTAATTTAGAACATTATGAGGTTGCAGTTTGTAAAGACCCAGCAGTTCCTTTGGCAGTAATTACTGATTTCAATCCAATTGCAAAAGCAATGGCTGGTCATACTGAAAAAAGAGATGATGGAAAAATGGTAATAAAATGTGATAAATTTGGTTGTTATGTTAAAAAAAGTGATGAAGTAATAAAATCAATTGATCCAGATTCTAAGAGATGTCCATATTGTGATGAAAATGTAAACAAGGCTTTTAAAGATAAAGATTTAGAGGAAAATGATTGGGATGATAAAGCAAATACTTGTCCTTCATGTCTTAGAAAATACAACAATGAAGGTATTCATGTGCAAGGACAGAGGGGTTTAGGACATGATCATACATATAATCAAAATTCAGGTATAGGATCAGGGGTTCAAACAACAGAAATAATAGATAACCAAACAACAGAATTAAAGGATAAAAACCCAGATAAAGAGAGTGAAAGAGACTCAGAAGGCAAACAAGACCCTGAAACAGATGGAAACACTCATGGTATGTATAACCAAGATGTAGATGAAAATGGTAGTTCAGGTAGAGTTGGTCAAGCTAAAAAAGCAGATTATGGTACACCAGAAGGTAATGCAAACAGAAAACGTTTATATGAACAAAGAGAACAACGTCTTGAAAAAGAACGTCAAAGTGCTTGTCCTACGTGTGGGCGTAGTGATTATGATAGAGATGATGATGATCCAAGAGATGATGAAGGAACTGATTATGATGATGATTATGATGATGATGATTATGATGATGAAGGAACTGATTATGAAGACCCATATGAAAATGAAGAAGAGCAAGAAGATATTATCAATTTGCCAGACCCACCAAAAGATCGAAAGGGCGAAAAACAATCACCAGAAAAATACTCAAAAAATATAGGTTCAGATGAACATAAAATGAAATCAGAAGAAACAAAAAGATGTACATATTGTGGTCAAGACGTTGAAATTGATCATCAACATAAAGAATCACAAAAATCAGGTTATCAAACCGAAGCTGGAAATAACCAATTAGGTGGTCAGGCAAAGGGTGATAAAGAGGCATATAAAGATGACGAAATATATATAAAGCCCAAAAAACAATGATCCAGTAATAACATGGCAGACGACAACGAATCCAAAGAAAATTATGACGAGGAAGAAAAGGATTCTGAAGAAGAAGAAAGTTCTGAAAAAGAAGAGGTTGAAAAATCTTTTCAACAAGCAGTAAAATCTAACATGGAAGTTCTAACTGACGTTGTTCAATCCCTAGCCGAAACCCAAAAAAGTGTTGATTCAGCACTCAATGGAATCGACAACAGATTGAAAGCATTAGAGACTCCAACAGATTTACCTTTGAAACCAGCAACTTCTGACGAAGAAGATGTAGGAGCCAAAGTAACAGTTCCAGACGACTACCAATCAAATTCAAGACAAACTAGTCTTAATTCTGATCAAGAAGTCTCTGATGGTGAGAAATCACCAGAGTCCGATGAGGGCGAATTGAAAATGCAAGAAAAAGCAGAATATCAATATTCAACAGAAACCCCAAGACCAACAACCCAAGTTCAAAAATCTTTTAGTGAAGACTTTAGTCCAATCTTAAAAGATGCAAGAGAACAAGGTTTCGAAGGTCTTTCAAACGTAGCTCGAAATATTTTGAAAGGAACATACTATACACCAACACAAGATGAGGTAGGTCAGTTCTAAAATGGTTCAAATACGAACAATTGATGAACTCGAAGCACAATACTACGGCTATAACCGTAACCTCCTTCGTAAAGCAGATGCACCAGTAACAACAAGCACCGCAGGTACCTTTAACGCTATCTTCGGAGCATATGCATGGGCGCAATTAAACCTTGAAGCTAACGCTTTCGGTATATTGCCAAAGTACCCATGGGACAAATCTGGATGGAGGGTCATTACAGCCAAACCAACTCTAAATACCAATCAGGGCAATACTGCTCTAGGTGGTACAGCAGAGGGTGGAAACATTGCTGAAACAGTAAAGCCAACTCTACAAGAGATTGATGTTAGACCAAAGACAGCTCAGTTACCATTTAGTGCAACTGAGGTTATGGAATGGTTAGCAACACACTCTAAAGACGATATTTGGGGAGGACTTGGTTCACTCCGACTATATATGGCAGTTCAGCACAAAGAGTTCTTAAACAGACAACTACTCGCAGATGTGGAAGGTACAGTAACTGGTTCAGGTACATGGGCAGGCACTCAAGACTTTGAGTCACTTGACAGAATTGTTTCATCTAACGCAGAAGAAACTGCATTGGGCGCTTCAACAACTGGATATTATGACCCATGGGCTGCAAACGCAACTATCGACAGAGATAGTTCATCAAGCTTTGACAGCACAGTAGAATCAGCATCAGGTACTATTGGTACAAACGGTGTCTTAACTGACGATACTCTAAGAACTTTCTTACGAAAGATTAGAATCGCAGCAGGTAAAGACCCAAACGTGTTCTTAGGTTCCCACGAAGTTTATTCTGAAATACAAGGTTTGTATATGCCTTCAGTCCGTATTCCAAATCCATACGGTGAAGCACTCGTACAAATTGATGTAAACGGAATTCAAACATTCAAAGGCACTGGAGTCGGAATTCATGTAGATTCAATTTATGGAATACCATTCATTCCATCAAAAGATGCACCAAGCGATTCTGGAGACTCTTCAGAAATCGGAAGATTATTCGCATTGGACACCTCAGATGCAGAAGGATATGGCTACCCAAGAATTGGAATACAAATCGCAATTCCAACAGAATATTACGAAGCAACTCGTAGATCAGCAGGCTACCCATTCATCAACAATGCATTTGTTGAGAAAGGTGTCTTCAGAACTATGGGCGAAACTGTTTGTAGGCATTTCAAGTCACAAGGCAAGATTAGAGATATTAAACTTTAGAAGTTTAAAGATCAGAAATCCAATACCTAAAACCCCTTTTTTTTATTTTAATACTTAAATTCAAGTAAGCCATATACAAATTAGTGAGAGTCAGAGAGCTACACATTCTTGGGCGTTGGAGTCCTAAACAACGTTAATCAATTTCCCCTCTAGTGAAAACTAGGGGGTTATCTTTATATAATAGGCACATTAATTGTTTATATGGCAGTTTCAACAAGTACATCCGACTGGACAGCAGCCAATGTCAGAAAAACACTTTCTTGGCAGGCAGCACTAACTTCAAAACTGCGAATTTATAAGATCAAAGTCACCGCTGGTGGTTCTGATGCTTATGCAACCAACGGAGTGTCAGCCGACTTGAAAGAGCAACGGATTTCTACACTAGTTGCCGTTATCCCAGAATATACGGATTCAACATACAAAGTAGAATATGACAAAGCTAATGAGAAGATCAAACTCTTTACAGTTGGTGGCTCAGCAGGAGCTGTTTTCGTAGAATTAGCAAACAGTACCTCAATCGCAAACAAAGTATTCGAGTTTCTAGTCATAGGCTACTAGAGTCCAAAATAAGCCTTCTTTTTTTTCTTTTTTATGAATAACTTTATATATTCGTGAATACTCATATAATCATGGTTGAGTATAATCACAATGTAGTATCATTTAATGCAGATACAGCCATAAAAGGCGCTCATGGTGTAGTAGTTGCAGTTTTCTGTACCAAGAAGGGTTCAAGTGGGGCAAAATGTATCTTAAAGAATGGTGATTCTAGTGGTTCAACAGAATTCACTATATTTGGTGAAATTGAAGGAAATTATCAAGATATTAACAGAAGATTTGAGGAAGGAATCTATGCAGATGTCACAGGTAGTGCAGAATATACTGTCGTTTTCAAGTAAATTTAAATACATACTAAGTTTATATATTACATGGTTACAACTTACTGTTCAGTCGAGGATGTTTCTGATTATCTCAGAGTCCCCATTACTGCTACTAGCACTCCTAATAAGGCACAGGTTGAAAAAATAATTAATAGGAAAGAATCAGAGTTTGAGAGAAGAACTGGTCATGCTTGGAGAACCAAAACTATAACAAGAGAAGTTCATAGTTTACCTTTACTTTATACATTTGGATGGGGAACACCAATTTTCCTTAGACATAGAAGAATATTAGATTTAGATGCTGATGAAGGTGATAAAGTGGAAATATGGCAAGGTGCAAGTGCAACTTGGGAAAATATAGTTACAAACGGTCAATGGTTTGATGTTGAGTATGAAAGAGGAAGTTTGCATTTAAGAGGATTTCTTTTCAGTATCTTAAGACGAAATAGGGTTAGAGTAACTTATAGATATGGTGGGGAAGAATATGCTGGTGATACAACAATACCTGATGACATTAAAGATGCAATAATAAAAATGACATCAATTGAATTAATGAACACTAGTTTCCGTATGGATGAATTACCAACTGGAGGAATGACTTCACCAAGCGAATCAAAGAAAATTTGGCAAGAAGATATTGAAAACTGTATAGCCAATAGACGAGAAGTTGTTGTGGTTGGTATTTAGAATGGGTAAATTTCGTGAATTAGTTACTAGAGTCGTACCATGGGTTAGAGAACAAGTAGTTGATTATTTAAAAGAAAAAATAATTGATCCAGTAAGAGAACAAAATGGACACATGGATATGGAAGTTGGTGGTAAAAAAATAGATGATGATAGTGAAGTTGAAAGACAAGAAGCAATTAATAGTGATGAGGATATAAATATAAATTATGAAGATCATATGCCTAAAGATATGAAAAATTTACAAATATCTGATGATTTAAATGAGGAAGAACGTGCTAGAGTTATTGCAACAGCACAACAACATGGAAGAGGTGTTGATGTTGATGATAAAACAATAATTGCTAATAAAGCTAAAAGACCATCACCAGTAGTAAAAGAACAATTAAAAGGATATGCGATAGCAGAACAGCCTGAAGAATATCAAGGTGCAATATATCCAGAGGAATTTAGGGCTGATATTCCAGCGTTAAAATTATGGGTTGAAACTGTTAAAATTGCAAATCTATCAGATGATGAAATAATGGAAGAGTATTATCAGTGGAGAGAAAATCCAGAATTTCAACAATTTTCAAGTGTTGATTCAAAAGTAGGGGACTTAGTTAGAAGTATGAAAAAAAGAGTAAGGAATCCACAAACTACTAGAAAACTATTAGTTGATTCTATTGCATACATGGTTGCAAGAAAACTATGGTATGTTGGAAGGAAACCAGCGGGTATGTCAGATTGGGATTGGCATAATAAAACTAAACATTTACGACCTGCTCAGGGTACTTTTGATATGAAGAGGGAAGAACGATGGAGAAACTTCAAATATACGAAGGATTATGTATATGAGTCAGGTGTTGATTAATGGCAACATTAACATATGATGCAGTTGATATAATAAAAGACCTTATTAAGACCAAATGGTCAGATATTAGACCTCCAAATGTAAGTGCTATTTGGGAGAAAAGATCAGTTGGGTTTATGGATGATAGAAGTGATGAATTAATAATTTATCCAAAAAATGAGACAATCAATTATTTTTCAATTGGTGGAGCACATCATTGGCATGAACAAATGCTTGAATTAGAAATTAGGACATATCAAGATATTAAGAGACATAATGAGGTTGTTAAAAAGGTTACAAAACTGATAAAAGATAACATAACTGGGACTAATTATACAGATTTGAGGATAATGAGTTCATTCAGTAAAAACTATCTATTTAGGAATATGTTCAGTTATATCCTTACCCTCTCAATAAGAAAGGCTGATCCTTAATAATCTTTAAATAGTAATATCAGCCTTTTATATCATGGTTACAGAAGTTTATACATCTGGAGGAGCTGACGTTCATTATGGATTTGAAGGAGCCACAACATATGGAACAGCAGCCACAGCCGATAAGACATTCGGACTTAATACTAAAGTTACCTCTTTATCAGTCGCAACTGGTCAGCAAGTATTACCAACTCTTGGTCAAGTTGAACCAACTGCATATATTTATGGTCAGCAACAGGGAAGAATAGGACTTAGTTGGGTTATGGACACAAGAACATCACATGAGATTTTTGGTAGTATTTATGGAGCTGATGCAAACGGTAGTACACCATTTGAATATCCAGCAACTTTAGGTGAAACCCAAGCACCTGTACTTGCAAAATCAATAACAACACAGGTTAGAGTTCAAACACCAAATAACCAAGCAAGCTCAGCAAAAATATTAATTACAAGAAAATTACTTGGTGGGGTAGTAAACAGTATAGGATTATCAACAAGTATAGGAGAACCATTAAATGCAACAGCCGATATTACATTTGGAAAAGAAGTTGTAGCAACCACAACACACGCAACAAGTGGAAGTGTATCACAAACAGGTATTAACGCAGCGGGAAGACCATTTACATTTGCTCATGGTGTGTTAAGAGTTTGGAATGGTTCAGCATTGGCAGATGTTGGTGAAGTTCAAGCTGTGGATGTTAGTTTTAATCCAAACGCAGATTTACTATATAAAATAGGATCACACCATGCAACTGGAGCATTTAGAAAGGTCATGGATATAAGTGGAAGATTCCAATGCACATTTAAAGATATAACATTATTACAACACCTATTAGAACAGGCATCAGATTCAACGAATTTAACTGCAAAAGGTGGTATTGCACAAGCTAGTGGTGCGACAGGCGCAGCAGCAACATTAACATTCACTAACCCACAAGATGCAAGTAAGATATTAACAATAGAATTACAAGGATTATCATTTGAT